>MDTE01202483.1_pt1 | contig 10696 bp, 11 predicted proteins | sample 811231 | NCBI WGS metagenome assembly MDTE01 (sample SAMN05326651, study PRJNA326480) | marine metagenome | isolation source: seawater | place: Indian Ocean: Red Sea | collected 2010 | reverse complement strand
GTCCCCGGCGGGTGGTGGATGACGGCCCCGGGCCCGTCGACCCGCCAGTCGTCGCCCTTCTGCCAGTCGGCAGTCCCGGCGGCCACCCAGAACACCTCCTCCGACTTGTGGACGTGCGACGGGTAGTCGCAGCCCGGCCCCTGGAGGACTAGGCCCACGAAGACCTCGTCGCTCAGGTACGGGGCCGACACGGCGCCCCCCGAGATGGCGTCGGTGGTGGCGCCGATGATCGGCGCGTAGGCGTAGTTGCTCCGCATGGCATCCATATCGGGTTCGCCGGCGTACTCGGGGTACGGGACGGCCCAGCCCACCTCGCCGACGATGGACCGGATGAGGTCGACGGCCGGGCCGACCGCGGCGGTCAGCGCAGCCGCCAGGTGGTCGTCGGCCACCGGCACCGACGGCTGGGCCGGGTGGTCGTCGACGGGGACGACCCGTCCCAGGGCGTCCGACAGGAGTTCCATGGGTCGGGTCAGGTCCGCGTCGCGGACGCCCTCGGCGTCGGCGAAGGTCCGTAGGTCTTCGAGGAACCGGGAGGTCGGAGCGATCATGTCCCGGTGAAGGTCGCCTTGCCCGGCCCGTGCTCGAAGAAGGACTCCACGCCGTGGCGGGCGTCGTCGGACTCGAAGACCTCGAGGAAGAGGTCCAGCTCCAGGTCGATGCCCTCGGCCAGTGTCAGGTCGACGCCCTCGTCGATGGCCCGTTTGGCGGCCCGAATGGCCACCCGGGGCCCCGCCGCGTAGCCAGCGGCCAGGGCGCATGCCCGGTCCAGCAACTGGTCGTCGGGCACCACCTCGTCGGCCAGGCCGAGGGTCAGCGCCTCGGCGGCCGGGACCTGGCGGCCCTCCCAGATCAGTCGCTTGGCCAGGGGGCGCCCCACCAGGCGGGCCAGCCGCTGGGTGGCGCCGCCACCGGGGATGATGCCGAGCAGCACCTCGGGCTGCCCGAACGCCGAGCCCTCGCCGAGGATCCGCAGGTCGCAGCACCAGGCCAGCTCGGCGCCGCCGCCGAGGGCGAGGCCGTTGACCGCGGCGATGGTCGGACAGGGGATCCGCTCCAGGGCCCCGAAGGCATCCCGGAAGGCGTCGGCCTGGCCAGGGCGCAGGTCGGGGTCGGCGAACACGGCCAACTCGGCGCCGGCGGCGAACATGCGCCCCGCTCCGGTCACCACCACGGCTCCGGGCGGATCGTCGTGGCAGGGGCGGGCGAAGGCCTCCAACTCGCGCAGCAGGCCGGTGTCCAGGGCGTTGACCTTGGGCCGGTCGAGGGTGGCCACCACGACGCCATCGTCGCGGTGCTCCACGCGCAGGGTCGTTGGGGGCTGGGTGGTGGGGGAATCTGCGGCGTCGGTCACCGCCGGAGGGTACCCACCGGCCCGGCCTCGTTCGGAAGCGGCGCCGGTTCCTGATCTTCAGAGACTGACTGGAGTCTCCCCGGGTTCGTCTCCGTCCGGGCCGGCCAGGGGCGAGCCGTCTGGCGGTGGGGCGCCGATCGGACCGTCCGGGTTGCTCGTCTCGCCGACGTTGCGCACCGTGGTCACGCCATCGACGCGGTCCCTGAGGATCCGCTCGATGCCGGCCTTCAGCGTCTGATCGGAGGCTGGGCAGGTGACGCAGGCGCCGACCAGTTCGACGGTGACCTCGCCGGTGGCCTCGTCGACGTCGTGGAGGACGATGTCGCCCTCGTCGGCCTGGATGGCTGGGCGGATGACCTCGACCACCTTCTCGACGCGGGCCCGGAGGCCGTCGGTCGGGGCGTCGGTGGTCACGTCGATGGACATGCCGCCAGTCTCGCAGCCCGCCACCCGGCTGCCACCCCACCGGCCGCTCCCCGCCTCGCTACCCGCTTCTGGGCTCGGCGCCCGCTCCTAGGCTCGACGCCATGGTCCCGTTCCCGCCGTCATGCCTCGTGCTGGGCCACCAGGGTGGGTGGGACGAGATCCTGATGGTGGCCGGACCGCTGGGCGTCGTGGCCTGGCTCCTGTGGGTGGCCGACCGGCGGGCGCGTCGCCTCGACGGACCGGAGACCGGAACGGGTCCGGATCAGGCGTCGTCCGACGACGAGTAGGCCACGTCCGCGCCCAGGTTGGCCAGGTTGCCGACCAGGTCCTGGTAGCCGCGGGCCACGTGGTGGGCGTCGGATACCAGCGTCTCGCCGTCGGCCGCCAGGCCGGCCACCACCAGCGCGGCTCCGGCCCGGATGTCCGGGGCCCGCACCGGGGCGCCCGACAGCGCCGGCACCCCGCGCACCACGGCGTGGTGGCCCTCGACCCGGATGTCGGCGCCCATCCGCACGAGCTCTGGGATGTACCGGAAGCGCCCTGCGAACACGTTCTCAGTGAGGATGCCCACCCCGTCAGCCACCGAGAGCAGGGCGACCAGCAGCGGCTTGTAGTCGGTGGCCACTCCCGGATACGGCAGGGTCGAAACGTCCACTGCGGCGAGTCGTCCGGGGGCCGTGGCCCACAGACCGTCGCCGCCGTCGTCGACTCGTAGGCCCATGTCGCCCAGTTTCTCGATCAGCATCTCCATGTGGTCGGCCCGCGCGCCGTCGACCCGGATGGCGCCGCCGGCCATACCCACCGCAGCCAGGTAGGTGGCCGCCTCGATCCGATCGGGCACCACCCGGTGGTCGACCGGCTGGAGCCGCTCCACGCCCTCCACGGTGATGGTGGCGCTGCCCGCCCCGGACACCTCGGCGCCCATGCCACCCAGAAAGGCGGCTAGGTCGGCGATCTCGGGCTCCCGGGCCGCGTTGTCGATGACCGTGGTCCCCTTGGCAAGGACGGCCGCCATGAGCAGGTTCTCGGTGGCACCGACGCTCGGGTACTCAAGCAGCACCCGGGTGCCCAGCAAACGCTCGGCGCGACCCTGGATCACCCCGTGGCTGGTCGTGAAGGTGGCGCCCAGCTCCTCGAGGGCCCGCAGGTGCATGTCGATGGGTCGGTGCCCGAAGTCGTCTCCGCCGGGCACCGACACCCGGGCCTCGCCGAACCGGGCCAGCAGCGGACCGAGGACCACGATGGAGGCCCGCATCCGCTCGACCAGTTCGTAGGGCGCCTCGGGTTCCATAGCCTCGGGGACGTCGACCGACAGCACCCCGGCCGCCTCGCCATCCCACCCCGCCGTGGCCCCCATGCAGCCCAGGAGGTCAGCCATGGTGTCCACGTCTGCGATGCGGGGCACGTTGCGAAGCACGTGGCGTCCCGGGGCCAGCACGGTGGCCGCCATGAGCTTGAGCGCCGAGTTCTTGGCCCCGGCGACGGCGACCTTGCCCTCCAGAGGGCCAGAACGACCGACCCGGATCACCGCGTCGTCGCCGGCTCCCACCCCTGATCTTCCCACCCCTCAAGTATGCCCACCCCCTCACTAGGGTGGCCGTCACCCAGCCGGGACGCCGGTCGGGGCCCGGATCCTAGGAGGCCCGCCATCAGCACCAGCAGGGTGGTCGTGGTCCACGAGGTCGACGCCGCTGGCCTAGCCGAGTTGCGGACCCCGCGCGACGACCTGGTCCGGGAGCGCGCCGGCGAAGGACCCGACCACTTCGTCGGCGACCACGGGCCGTTTGCCGTGTGGGAACGCAGGCTGAGGGTCGAGCCCGCCGGCTACGACGACCGCCACCGGGTCGTGGAGGAGATCGGGCACCGCCTCGCCGTCGGACCGTGGCGACCCCTGTTCGCCCTGCCGTTGCGCTGGGCGCTGCGGCACCGGAAGGTCCCGTGGTGGGCACCACCGGACCGCCTCGACGTCCGGGCGTGCCGAATCCTGGCCCTGCTGGCCTGCGTGCAAGTGGTTGACGGCTATCTGGGCACGGTCATCACCCAGACCATCGCCTTCGCCAGCAGCGAGTTCGGCCGCAGCGACACCGCACAGGGGGTGACCCTGGCCGCAGTGCGCCTCGGCATAGTGGTGGCCCTCGCCGTGGTCTTCCTGGCCGACCGCCGGGGCCGTCGGGGCCTGCTGGTAGTCACCGCGGTGGCCGCGGTGGCCACCACGGCGGTCGGGGCCCTGTCGCCCGACCTGTGGTTTCTGGGCGGTTCGCAGCTGGTGGCCCGCGGCCTGACCACCGGCTTGGGGATCCTCATCGGGGTGTTCGCCGCCGAGGAGCTGCCCCGCGGCTCCCGGGCCTACGGGGTGAGCGTCCTGACCCTGGCCGCTGCCCTGGGCGCCGGGATGGCCGTGTGGGTCCTGCCGGTGGCCGACCTGGACCCCGCCGCGTGGCGGATCGTGTACCTGGTTCCGCTGCTCGCCGTGCCGGGGCTGGTCGCCGTGGGTCGCCACCTACCCGAGTCGCGCCGGTTCGCCGCCAATGTCGGTGCCGGGACGCCCCCGGCTGAGCAGGACGCCGGGCGACGGAGGGTCGAGCGGCAACGCCTGCTGCTTCTGGCGGCCGGGGCGTTCCTGCTGCTGGTGTTCGCCGCGCCGGCCAGCCAGTTCCAGAACGACTTCCTGAAGGACGACCGCGGATTCTCGGCCGCCGGGATCTCCCTGTTCACCGTTCTGACCACCACGCCGGCTGGCATCGGCGTCTTCGTGGCCGGACGCCTGGCCGACACTCGGGGCCGCCGCATGGTCGGCGCGATCGGCCTTCTGGCTGGCACGGCGTTGGTCGTCGTCGGCTACCACGCCTCCGGTCCGGCCATGTGGACCGCCACGCTATTCGGCGGACTGCTTGGGTCGCTGACCGTGGCCCTCGGCGTCTACGGGCCAGAACTTTTCTCCACGGCCAACCGGGCCCGTGCCAACGGCCTCATCGTCACCCTCGGGGTGGCGGGCAGCGCCACCGGGCTGTTGTTGGTGGGCACGCTCAGTGACCGGTTCGGGGCTTACGGGCCGGCCTTCCTCGTGGTGGCGGCCGGGCCGGTACTGGCCGCCGTGCTGGTGTTGCGCTGGTTCCCGGAGACGGCCCGCGTCGAACTGGAGACGCTCAACCCGGGCGACGCCTCACCGCCTGGGCCGCCTGCTTCCTGGGGTCAGCCTCCGGTGAGAGGCGCCACGAAGTAAACGTCGGCGTCCGGCTCGACGGCCAGGAACTCCGGCTCGGCGTGGATCAGCCCGTCCACGGCCGCCGACGAGCCCATGGTGAGCATCTCTCCGAGGCCCGGGAAGAGCCGGTCCAGCTCAACGATCATCTCGCCCACCGTGGCCCCCTCCACCTCGATGACCGACTCGCCGTCGGCGAACCGACGCAGTGGGGTCATGAGGTGGGCCCGAGGCACGTCGGTCGCCTCAGCGTTCGTCGAGGGCGGCTAGCACCTTGGGCGGCGACATGGGCAGCGATGACAGACGCACACCGGTGGCCCGGCTCACCGCGTTGGCGATGGTGGCCATGGGCGGGACGATCCCCGTCTCGCCGACCCCCCGCACTCCGTAGGGGTGGGCCGGGTTGGGCACCTCGACGATGATGGTCTCGATCATCGGCAGGTCCGAGGCCACGGGCACCCGGTAGTCCAGGAAGCTGGCGTTGAGCATGGTGCCGTCGTCGTCGTACACGTACTCCTCGTTCAGCGCCCAGCCGATGCCCTGGGCGGTGCCGCCCTGCATCTGGCCCTCCACGTAGCTGGGATGGATGGCCGTCCCGGCGTCCTGGGCGGTGGTGTACCGCAGCACCTCGACCCGGCCGGTCTCGTCGTCCACGACCACGTCGCAACAGTGGACGGCGAACGACGGTCCGGCTCCGCCGGCGTTCAGCGACGCGGTGACCGTCAGGGGCCCGCCGGTGCCCTTGGCCTTGGCCGTGATACCGGCCAGCGGCAACGGGTCCTTGTCGGCGGCCACCGCGGCACCGTCCACCCATTCCACGGCATCGGCCCCGACGCCCAGGATGGTGGCCGCCCGGGCCTTCAGTTCCTCGACGAGTTCCCGGCAGGCGTTGACCACGGCCATGCCGGTGGCGAAGGTGGCCCGGCTGCCCTCGGTGACGTCGGTGAAGCCCACCGACTCGGTGTCGGCCACCACCGGGGTGATCCGGTGAACGTCGATGCCCAGCTCCTCGGCGGCCATCAGGGCCATCGAGGCCCGGCTACCGCCGATGTCGGGGCTACCGGTGATGACCGTGGCCGTCCCGTCCTCGTTGAGGTTGACCGTGGCGCTTGACTGCTCGCCGATGTTGAACCAGAACCCGGTGCCAATGCCCCGGGCCGCCCCCTCGGGGACCGACGATCGGTAGTGCTCGGAGTCGCGGATGGCCTCTAGGCACTCCACGAAGCCGACCCGGGGATGGGGGCCGCCCATCGAGGTGAGGTCACCCTCCACCACGGCGTTCTTCAGCCGCAGCTCGATGGGGTCCATGTCGAGCGCCTGGGCGATCTCGTCAATCACCGACTCGATGGCAAAGGCCGCCTGGGGCGCCGAGGGTGCCCGATAGGCCGCCGATCGGGGGGTGTTGGTCAACGCCCCGACGAACTCCATCTTCAGGTTGGGGAACTTGTAGGAAGCCACCGACATGGCCCCCACGAAGCCCGCCATGTCGTTGGTGCAACCCACGGCGTACCCGATCCAGCCATCGATGGCGGTCAGCTCGCCGTCGTTGGTCGCCGCGATGCGGATCCGCGACTTCGAGGCCGGCGCCGGACCGGTGGCCCGCAGTACCTCGTCGCGGGTCATGACGATCTTGACCGGTCGGCCGCTCTTCTCTGACAGGAGGGCCGCCACCGGCTCGAGGTAGATGGTGGTCTTTCCGCCGAAGCCGCCCCCGATCTCGGCGGGGGTCACCTTGATCCGGGCCGTGTCCCAGTCGAGGACTGCCGCGGTCTGCGACCGGACCCGGAAGTGCCCCTGGGAAGAGGCCCACACGTCGGCCCGTCCGTCCGGCCCCACGTCGACCACGCAGGCGTGCGGCTCGATGTAGCCCTGGTGCACCCAGGCGGTGTCGAATTCCCGCTCCACGACCACGTCCGCGGCCTCGAAGGCAGCGTCCACGTCGCCCCGCTCCAACGGGGTGACGGTGGCCAGGTTGGACGGGTCGTCGCTGCCGCTGAACGCCGTCCGGTTGTCGGGGTTGGCCAGCGGCGCTCCGTCGGCCATCGACTCGTCGATGGACAGGACGACGGGCAGCAGCTCGTACCTCACCTCGATGGCCGCCGCCGCGGCCTCGGCCTCGGCCCGGGTCGAGGCGGCCACCGCGGCCACCACGTGGCCCACGTACAGCGCCGCATCGCGGGCCATGAGGTTGATGCCGGTGTCCCGCTCGGGATTTCCGACCGGCAGGTCGGGGAAGTCGGCTCCGGTGACCACGGCCTTCACCCCGGGCATGACCTCAGCAGCCGCGGTGTCGATGGCGAGGATGCGGGCGTGGCCGTGGGGCGAACGCAGGAAGGCTCCGTGGAGCTGGCCGGGGAAGTTGCGGTCGGCGGCGAAGCGGGCCTTGCCCACCACCTTGTCGTAGCCGTCGTGACGGATGGGCCGGGTGCCAACCCACTTGTAGGCCGGGCGGTCCTCGGTGATGGTCATCGGGCTGCTCCCCTCAGCTGCACCGCAGCCTCCTGGACGGAACGGACGATCTTGTCGTAGCCCGTGCAGCGGCAGAGGTTGCCCGCCAGGGCGTAGCGGATCTCGGTCTCGGTCGGATCGGGGTTCTCGTCCAGCAGGGCCTTGGCCGAGACGAGGAACCCGGGGGTGCACACCCCGCACTGCAGCGCCGCGCCCTCCAGGAAGGTCTGCTGCAGGGGGTGGAGGTGGTCGCCCTCGGCGATGCCCTCAACGGTGACGATGTCGCACCCCTCGGCCTCGGGGGCGAACATCAGGCACGAGCAGTTGATGCGCCCGTCGACCAGCACGGTGCAGGCCCCGCAGTCGCCGGTGCCGCAGCCCTCCTTGGCCCCGGTCAGGTCCAGTTCGTCGCGCAGGGCGTCCAGCAGGGAGGTGCCATCGTCGGCCAAGAAGTCGACCTGGTCGCCGTTAACGGTGCAGGACACGTGCGTCCGGGACCGGCGGGTGGTGGTGTTCTCGCTCATGGCTCAGGCTCCGTTCCGTGCACGTTCGACCGCGATGGCGGCGGCCCTTCGGGCCAGGACGCCTGCCACCCGTCGCCGGTAGGCGATGGTGCCCCGCTTGTCGTCGATGGGGTCGCACGCCGCCTCGGCCGCCTCGGCCAGGGCGGCCGTGGCCGAGTCGTCGAGGGTGCCGCCGGCCACCGAGGCGCCAACCAGGGCCGCCGCGGCGTCGGGCACCACCACCGCGGTGGGGGCCACGGCTCCCAGGACCACGGTGGCGTCGCTGATCGTGTCGCCGTCCACCGTGACCCGCACCGCGGCGCCGACGATGGCGATGTCCATCTCGGTCCGGGGGATCATCCGCAGGTAGGCGTCGCCAGTGCCGGCCGGCGGATCGGCCAGAGTGAACTCGACGATGAACTCGCCGTCGGCCAGCGACGTGTGGCCCGGCCCGGTGGCCACCTCGGCGGCCGGGACGGTTCGGGTGCCGTCCGCTGTGGCAATGACAGCCTGGCCGTCGTTGGCGATCAGTGCCGGGACCGAGTCGGCGGCCGGTGAGGCGTTGGCCAGGTTGCCCCCCAGGCTGGACCGGTTCTGGATCTGGTCCGAGCCGATCAGGCCGGCGCCCTCCGACAGGCCGGGGAATGCCGCGGTGAACGCCTCGTTCCGGGTGAGGTCCGCGGTGGGCGTGGCCGCACCGATCGTCCATCGACCATCCTCGTGGGTCACCGAGGTCAGTCGGTCGATCCTCTTGAGGTCGACCAGCAACGACGGCGCCGGCCGGCCGGCCCGCATCTGGGGCACCAGGTCGGTGGCCCCCGCGAAAACCTGGGCGTCGGCGTCGTCGGCTAGCAGTGCCTGGGCCTCCTCGACCGTCGCCGGAGCGGCGTATCTCATCTGGCGTCTCCCTCTCCGCGGGTCCCCTTCGGGACCCCTGACGATCCCCGTTGTCTAGCCGCCTCCGGGGGCCCGACGAAAACCCGCGAACTCAAACGTGGAGGCCCGCCAGCCAGTCGGCAACCGCGTCGCACACCGCCTCGTCGGCGCCCCGCAGGTCGTGGCGCTTACCGGGCAGGCGGACCACAGTGACCGGGCCGGGGATGGCCCCCAGGTGGGCGTCGAACTCGTCGGGGGCACCGAACTCGTCGCGGTCGCCGGACACGAACAGGCAGGGCACGTGCAGGTCGCCGAAGTGGTCGACGCGGAGGTTCTCGGGCTTCTTCGGGGGATGAAGTGGGTAGCAGACGAGGACTAGGCCGGCGGCCGGGAGGCCCTCGGCCACGGCCATCGAGCACATCCGACCACCCATGCTCCGCCCGCCCACGACGAGTCGAGCGGGGTCGACGCCCCGCTCGTCGGCCATGCGGGCCACCCCGTCGCGCACCTCCCCGAGGAGCACGGGGGCCCGGTCGGGGAACCGTCGCCCGGCCGTCCGGTAGCCGAAGTCCATGCGTTCGACCGGGAGGGGAGACAGGCGCTCCTCGAGGGCCACCAGCCCCGGGTGGTCGCGGTCGCTGCCCGAACCGGGGGTCAGCAGCACGCCGGAGACTGGGCCGTCAGGAGGGCGGGAGGCGGGCACCGGCCGAGGGTAGGTCGCCGCGACCCGGCCCGGGAGACGCGCCGTCAGTACGATTGGTTCATGGAGGCGCCGGACCGGGCACAGTCAGCTGAGGCAGGCCATAGCGCCGCCGTGGCGTCGATGACCGGCGGCATGGCGCCAGCACCGCCACCCTTCGCCGGCAGCGACCGCCTCCACCCCGACGGCCGCCCGAAGGGCGCGTTCCGCGCCGAGCTCCGGAAGGTCGACGACGTCCGCAACGGCCTGGCCGCTCTGGTCTCGGTGGCCTCCCCGGCCGTCGTGGTGGGCGCCGCGGTGGTCCTGGCGCATCCCGTGGCCTGGGTGATGGCCTTTCTCGTGATGCCGGTGGTCCAGAACCGGCTGTTCATCCTCCACCACGAGGCCGCCCACCGGACCCTGTTCTCCAACCGTCGCCTCAACGACCTGGTGGGCATCAACCTGGTGGGCTGGCTGACCTTCGGCACCGGTGGCCACGGCTACCGCATCGGCCACATCCACCACCATCGCGACGAGTTCGGGCCGAAGGAACCGGACTTCCTGCTCTACTCGCAGTACCCGATCAGCGCGGCGTCGATGCGCCGCAAGCACCGCCGCGACCTGACCGGCGTGTCGGCGTACCGCATCGTGCGGCCCCGTTTCCGGCGCCTTGGCCAGGTCCGCCACCGGCGCCTCACCTACCGGTTCCTACTCGGCCAGGGCCTAGTGCTGGCCGCCTTCTGGCTGGCCGGCCAGCCCTGGCTGTACCTGTGGCTGTGGGCCCTGCCGTGGGCCACCCTGTACCAGGGACTCAACCGCCTCCGGGCCATCGCCGAGCACGGGGGGATGACCCGCTCCGACGACCGGCGGCGCACCACCCACCACGTGCGACAGGGACCGCTGGCTCGGGCCCTGATGGTGCCGTTCGGCGTCGGGTACCACCTGGCCCACCACGCCGACATGACCGTGCCATACCGGAACCTTCCGCGGCTGCACGCCGCGCTGGCCGAGGACGGGTACGTGGGCGATTTGGAGTGGCCCACCTACCGGTCGCTGTGGCGGGCCCTGAGCTCCGGCACGCCAGCCACCGAACCGGCCACCACCTGAGCCCGAGGCTCCCGCAGAGGGGGCCCTGCTAGTCGCCGATCTCCACCACGCCGTGGACGTCGAGGTCCCGATACGTGGTGCCGTCGGGGGCCGCCTCGGAG
>MDTE01158511.1_pt1 | contig 10696 bp, 10 predicted proteins | sample 811231 | NCBI WGS metagenome assembly MDTE01 (sample SAMN05326651, study PRJNA326480) | marine metagenome | isolation source: seawater | place: Indian Ocean: Red Sea | collected 2010 | reverse complement strand
CCCATAACCCATACCACTTAACCAACCGGAATTCTCAGGAGTTTCGATCGTTGCTAGAACTGAGTTATTAAACACCTCGGAAAATCCAACCATTGCGGATGCAAGTATTAGTCCAAACATCACCAACCAAATACCATCTGGAGCACCTGGAGGTGAATACCAAAGCAACGCCATACCAAGTACAAACAACACGGATGTTATTCCCATTAATAATTTCCGGTTTCCTTTTATGTCCGTAATGGACCCAAGGACTGGACTTAAGAGAGCAATCGCTAGACCTGAAATTGTTTGTGTGAGTGTTAGTTTTTGAGCACCATCTTCTCCAGTTATAAAGACATCTGTAAAGTAAACAGAGAAAACAAATGTCATGATCAATGTATAGAAGGGTTGATTTGCCCAGTCAAACATGGTCCATGAATATCGACCTAGCCTTGATGCTCTCATTTTTTTATCTTACACAAATAAGAAATGATTGTATGTGTATTTTTTATTTTGGTTTGAATAAAAAATTATGATTTGAAACCAATTCAATATTTTTAACAGGTATTACCTCAAATTGTTCATTTACATAAAATGTTTCGAAGCCGATATTTTCAATATAAGAAATTATTTCTTCTTTCGGCAAGCCACTGTGCCTTTCCTCAATTTCAATTAACATAGTAGGCTTATTTTTCTCTAAGAAATTATTTGCTCCTTTGAGAATTTCAAGCTCGTGACCCTCAACATCAATTTTCATAAAACCAATTGGATGTTTAAATTCATAACTATCAAGAGATACTGTTTGAATTTTATCTAATGTTTCAAAATTCTCATCCTTAAGTTCGTTACCAGAATGAATTGTAGCAATACCTAGTTTATATTTTTGATCGGCATCGTAATCTGCTTTAATATCTCTGATGGGTATTCTTAGAGTTGTATATCCATCTTTATCCGAAACAGCTATATTTTCTAATTTAATATTATGATGATTATTAAAGCTGCTATTTAGTTTTGAATGTAATAATGGATTTGCTTCAAATGCATAAACAAAGTCAGAGTATTGAGCAAGAAAATAAGAATAAACACCTCGATAAACTCCGATATCAATAGATCCTTTTTTTTTATCTATTAACTTATCGAGTATCCTAATTTCTCTCTCAGTATTTTTTTTTAAATATCTATTGGCTCTTCTCTTTAGATTTGAAGCTTCTGAAAAATTAAATAATTTTTTTACAATAAACTCTATTTTTTTGGTATTAAAAAGCCTCATATGGACATAAAACTTGTTGGTGTTTTAATATAATAATCTAATTTATTAAATAATTTTAATGCTTATATAAATAAACTAAAATTTATCTATGAAAAATATTTTATCCAAAATACAAAATGGATTTTTATTAGGGATTTACAGAATTAAGCCTAAATTTTTCTTCTATAGCTTTTACAGTTACTTCGAAAAATATACTGCAAGCCCACAGATCACAGGACTTAAATTTTCAAAAAATACAAGGGTTGCAAAGAAGGGGGAGATCATTTTTTTACCAAATGATGTTCAAATAACCTGGCAACTCATGCGCTATGGGGAATTAAATTATCCAATATCAAAAATTATAAAAAGCAAATTAAACAATAAGAATAAATATACGTTTATTGATATCGGTGCCAATGTGGGACTTGTATCAAGACAATTATTTTATGAAAATAAAAATATTGAAAACTATGTTTGTGTGGAACCAGCTAAAACGACTTTTGATTGCTTAGCAAAAAATACATCCTTACTTAAAAAAGTTTCATTACACAACATAGGTCTTGGCCAAAAAAATGAAACAAAAAATATTTTTATTGATAAGTCAAATCATGGAAATGCAAGTCTAGAAAAAACAATGATGTCTCTTAGCAAATACAAAAACTACAAAGTAGAAAAAATAACTGTTATGTCGGTGAAGTCTTTTTTCAATTTAATAAAAAAAGATATAAAAGGTAAAAAACTCATTATTAAAATTGATACACAATCACTAGATGAATTAATAATTTCCCTTATTCCTGATGAAATAATTAAAAATACTGTCCTTTTAAATTATGAACTAACCTCAGTAAAAGGTGTCAGAAAACAAAAAATTTCTCTCAAAAAATTCAAATCAAAGTTATCAAAGTTTAAAAAGATATGGTCTGAGGATATTAATAATATCAATAGTGATTGGTTGGCTCAAAACTACGAGTCGAGTGGAGACAAAAAGAATATTGAAACTGACATTTATCTTATGAAATAATTTTAAGACAGGTTTGTGGAGCGAGTGAAGGGAGTCGAACCCTCGACCTAAACGTTGGCAACGTTTCGCTCTACCACTGAGCTACACTCGCACATTTAAAGAGTTTCTAATAGAAAACCCCTTGTTTTTCAAGATTAGTGGATTATTTAATGTTTTGAAGTTTTATAGTATTATTAAGAGAAATAATGAAGAATATTAACATCCAGGACCTTTCAAGAAAAATCCCCATATTTCCTCTTACTGGAGCTGTTCTCTTTCCGGGAACACAACTTCCACTTAATATATTTGAACCACGATACGTTCAAATGATAGATGACGCTTTGGCTAGCCCTGGAAGGCTCTTGGGAATGATACAACCTGCCACTCAATCTCAAGAAGCTGGAAATAAATCTCTTAAGAAAGTTGGATGTGTGGGTCGGATTTCCTCGTTTAATGAAGCTGAGGATAGCCGTTATTTAATCACCTTATCTGGAGTTGTAAGATTCGAGGTCGAAGAGGAATTAGACGTTACTACGCCTTATAGACAAATAATTGCTAACTACGAAAATTTTAAATCTGATACGGAAACTCAAAACAGTGATGGAATTGATAGATCTAGGCTTCTTGCATTAGTTAAAAGATATCTTGAACATAGAAAAATTTTAGCAGATTGGGAGATAATTAAACAAACTCCGACTGAACAGTTGATCAATTATTCTGGAATTTTAGTACCTTTTACTTCTGAAGAAAAACAACTTCTTCTTGAAGCCAAAACGTTGATCACAAGAGGCCATGCACTCGAGGCGTTATATCAATCGTACATCTTTGACCTTTCAGGTGAAAAGAGCGACCAACTTCATTAAAAATTTTCAAAGAAATCCTGACCAGTTGCACTTCTAACAAAGAGCTGCTTTAGATACTTGTTTTTTTCAAGAAGCCCCAAACCTTTACGAGTAGTGAAATTTACAAGCTCATTATTGCTTGAAAGAATGCCATCGAGTGAAAGTGTGCCAAAAGAATAAGCAGTATTGTCTAATTTTCTTTTCATTTCAAATTCTTCTAACATCATTTGATCATTCAGCTTGTAACCTAATGATTTGTATTTGTTTATTTGTTTTACCAATAAAGCTATATCTTTGATGCTAAGATTAAGTCCCTGACCTGCAATTGGATGAATGTTGTGAGCAATATTGCCAATTAATAAAGTGTTTTTATTAAAGAGTTTTTTTGCGTATGTGAATTGTAGTTTATGCTTTTCAATACTTTCAATTTTAAATGAATTAATGTGTTCATTTACATAATTATTAATAATTGGAGCAAGTTCTTCCTTACCTTTCAATAATATTTTTGAGTCATTTTTTAGTGACCAAACAATAGAAACTTTATCATTAGAATAAGGTAGCAAAGCTATTGGGCCATTTGAGGTGAATTTTTGAAAAGCAGTGCTTTTATCATTAATTCCCCCTTTTATACTTATAGATAACGCTTCTTGTTCTAAGTCTTTTTTTATAAAGTCAATTTGTGTTTGTTCAGCAATATTTCTTTTTGCTGAGGATAGGATGAAAATTTCAGTTTCTAAATACTCATCATTAACTAGTTTTAATTTTACTCCATTTAAGTTGTTTTCTATTATGTCAAGCTGACTTGAATTAATAATATGTATATTGCGTAATTGATGCATCTCTTCATCTAGACAATTTTCCAAATAAGAATTTTCTATAATTTTTCCTAAATTTTCTTTTTCTGAATTATTAAATTCAATAGATTGGGTTTTTTTATCACTTAAAGAATTTAATTCACATTTAATACTTTTAATCTCAGGGGACTCATTAAAAATTTGTAGATTTGGAATTATCATTGAGAGATAGTTCAGTGAACCTGAAGATAAAAAAGTAACAAGGTTTGTATTTTTATGTACCTGATTTTTATCTTTGTCAGAAATCAAGCATACGCTAAAACCACTTCTTGCTAATAAAGTAGATGTTATTTTGGCTGAAATACCTGATCCAAATATAGTAAATTCATATTTCATTTGTTTGTGAATAATTTTGTCAGTTAATCTCTCAAGTAGTTATATAATAACAAGATGAATCAAATACTAATAAAATCTGAATATTTTTCTTGTATTGGTTAAATAATGAAACTTTTACCAGACTCTATTAAACTTTTTGTAATCAACCGGCTGCTTGAAATTAGCGGTGTTACCTCAGTTATAATAAGCGTATTTATATTAATATCTCTAGCAAGTTATTCAAGTTTTGACCCGAGTATTTTCAATTTAAATAATTATGAAGTAAAAAATATCGGAGGCTACCTTGGGGCAAACGTATCAGAAATATTAATTCAATTTTTTGGATACGGCAGTATTCTTATTTGTATTATTCTTATAAGCTGGGCTTATAAACTTTTTTTTTCAAAGAATTTGGAATTATTTGCATTAAACTTTTTATTACTGCCTATAACAGTTTATTTACTCGCCCTTTTTTTTGAGGCAATTGGCTTATCATTTTCAAGCGGTTTCTTAGCGTACCAGACTTTAATTTTTGTAAACGAAGCAAATATAATAACAAATAATTATATAAATTATTCATTTGTAACATTAATTTTTATTTTATTTCTAGTTTCATTTTATTTTACGATGGGACTAAAGTTGAATGAATGGAGAGATTTTTTTCAATTTGTTTTGCAAATCATAAAAGTAAGTTTTTTATTTATCAATAGATTAGTTAACTTGGCAAAACCCTATTTCATAAAAGAATCAACACATAAAGTTGCTTTTAAAAAAAATGTGGAGAATAGAAACTTAGAACCTAAAATTGATTTTAACTCATTAAAAAATGAACCTGTTTCTACTTATGGACATAGTATAGAAAAAACAGCAATAATAGATCAGCAAGATGAGATTATCTTTGAGGAAAATTCTTATAGAGCTCCAGATATAAACTATTTATCAAAGCCCGAAATTAATAAAAAAAATACCATTAATCAGGATGAGTTAGATATAAATGCAGAAAAATTAAAAAATGTTTTAACTGATTTTAAAATTGAAGGTGAGATTATAAAAGTGTCACCTGGTCCTATCGTTACAATGTATGAATTACAGCCTGCACCTGGAATCAAAGCTTCAAAAATTATTTCATTATCAGATGACATTGCAAGAAATATGAGCGCTATGTCAGCTCGTGTTGCAATAATTCCAGGAAAAAATGTTATTGGAATTGAAATACCGAATTCAATTAAGAACCCAGTATATTTAAGTGAGCTATTTAAAAACGAACAATTTGTAAATAATCAAAAAAATTTAATTTTAGCTCTTGGTAAAGATATTAGCGGTAATGCTAAATTTGCAAATTTAGAAAATATGCCTCATCTTCTTATTGCAGGAACGACTGGCTCAGGAAAATCTGTAGGTATCAATGTAATGATAACCTCAATACTTTATAAGCACTCTCCTGAGGACTGCAAATTTATATTAATTGACCCAAAAATGCTTGAATTATCTGTATATGAAGGAGTGCCCCATTTAATCACGCCTGTTGTGACTGATCCAAAAAAGGCAATTGTTGCACTTAAATGGGTAGTAAGAGAAATGGAGTCCCGCTATAAAAAGATGTCACTTTTAGGGGTTAGAAACATTGAAAATTATAACCAAAGGATTGTTGAGTCTATTAATAAATCAGAAAAGATAGTCAGATCAATACCTGCAGGAATAAACCCTGAAACAGGACAGCCAACGACTAAACAGATAGAAATAGAAAATAAAAAAATGCCATTTATTGTGGTAGTTGTTGACGAAATGGCTGACTTAATGATGGTTGCGGGAAAAGAAATAGAACACGCAATTCAAAGATTGTCACAAATGGCAAGAGCAGCTGGAATCCACTTAATTATGGCCACTCAAAGACCAAGTGTTGATGTCATTACTGGAACAATCAAAGCCAATTTCCCAAGCAGAATAAGTTTTCAAGTGAGTTCTAAATTTGATAGCCGAACTATTTTAGGTGATGAGGGTGCAGAAAGACTACTGGGCAAGGGTGACATGTTAATGATGACTGCAGGAGGAATCACAACCAGAATACATGGTCCATTTATTTCAGATCAGGAAATAGAAAATATTGTCAAATCTTTACAGAAACAAGGTCGTCCGGAATATGATGAAGAGATATTGAAGGAGGAAACTGGAGATAGTGAATTAGACATTATGTCAGATAGTGATAAGGACATTTTATTTAAAGAATGTCTAGAAATTATTAAAAAGGAAGGAAAGGCATCAACAAGTCTGCTGCAGCGTAAATTGCAAATTGGCTATAATCGTGCCGCTAGAATTATTGATCAGCTCGAAGAGCATGGATATATCAGCACAGCTAATCATGTAGGAAAAAGAGAGATCAACTTCGATAAATTTAATAATTAATGAAAAGATTAATCCTAGGATTGTTTTTATTGTTCAGTCTGGGTATTAATGTAAGTTCTAATGAAATAATTACCGAAATAGAAAATCAATGGAATCAGATTGATACTATGTCAGGTCAATTCAAGCAAGAAGATGCTGATGGTATGATTTCGTATGGAAATTTTTATTTTTTAAAACCCTATAAATCAAAATTTATATACATTAACAAAGCTGAAAATATTATAACAAACGAAAGTCTGCTTATAATTGTTGACGAGAATGATTATAAAATTGAAAGTTACTCAATAGGTAATAACGTTTTAAAAAAACTTTTATCGAATAACTTCTCTATTGATGAGCAGTTTAATCTTCTAAATTTTGAAATTACTAATAACTATTACATTTTAGAATTAACGATTAAAAACGACGATAGGAATAAAGTAGATATTATCTTTGATAAGCATACCTTAGACATAAAAAAGTGGGAAATTTACGACGAATTTCAAAATAAAACAGTTTTTGAGTTTACAAAAATAAAAAAAAATATATTTATAAGTCAAAATTTATTCGTGGTTAAATATAAATTATAACCGCAGGCAGGTTACAAAAAAATTTCATACAATAATGACGGTCAGTTCAATAAGCGAGCTTAAGCAGTGGCTTAAGACAAATAAAGTTTCTGAGGTTGAATGTATTTTTCCAGATATGGCAGGATCGTCTAAAGGAAAAATACTTCCTGTAGAAAGGTTCATAAAGTCAATTGAAGATCAAAGTTTAAAACTTGCTGACTCAGTTTTTGGACAAACAGTTTCAGGCAAGTGGGTATATGAAAGTGAAGTAATTGACTATGTTGAGGAAGACTTATTTATGTCTCCAGATCTATCGACTTTAAGAAAAATTCCTTGGAATAAAGAGCCGACAGCACAAATTATATGTGATCTGAAGCATGGTGCTGGTGAACCTTCAAAAATTGCTCCGCGACAAGTACTAATCGGCATTATTCAAAAACTTAAGGATGAAAATTTAAAGGCCGTAGTGGCACCTGAGCTAGAATTTTATTTATGTGAACAAAACCTTGATCCTGATTTACCATTAAAAACACCTGTAGGAAAATCAGGTAGAAGAGAAACAGGTAGCAGAGTGTTTGGTATTGATGCGGTCAATGAATTTGATGCTCTAACTGATGACATATATGATTACTGTGAACTTATGGAAATTGGCGTTGACACTTTAGTGCATGAGTCAGGGCCATCTCAGATAGAAATTAATTTAAATCATGGTGATCCACTTGCATTGGCTGATCAAGCTTTTATGTTCAAAAGAGCTGTAAGACAAGTAGCATTGAAACATGGAATACATGCTACATTCATGGCCAAACCATATCAAGGTCAGCCAGGAAGCTCGATGCATATTCATCAGAATTTAATAAATACAAAAACAGCTGAAAATCTATTTAGTGATAAAGAAGGCAATAATTCTAAAGAATTTTTTCAGTATATTGGAGGGCTTCAAACTTATCTTCCTGATGCGATGCTTTTGTTTGCTCCATATGTAAACTCATATAGACGATTTGTTATTGATGCATCAGCACCTATAAACACTCATTGGGGAATAGAAAACAGAACTGTTGCATTTAGAGTGCCAACATCGCAGAGTAACGCTCGACGAATAGAAAACAGAATTCCTGGCGCGGATACCAATCCCTATTTAGCAATAGCGGCTTCATTAGCATGTGGCTTATTAGGCATAAAAGAAAAAATTGAACCTGAGAAACCAATTGCTGGTGACGCTTTTGAAAGAAGGCACAATATTCCTAAGTATTTACCAGACGCTCTTAAACGACTGAAAGTCAGCAATGAACTGTCTGAAACACTTGGCAAAGATTTTATTACTCTTTTTACTGAAATCAAACAAACTGAACATGATGCTTACCAAAACGTGATTAGTGCTTGGGAAAGAGAGCATCTTCTTCTTAATGTTTAGATTATAAAAGAAACTTATTTAGTAAATAACCTTTTTTTTCCTCAAAATTTATTAGTTCTTTCAGAGTAAGATTTTTAGAAATTTTTTTTCTTAAAGAATAAATATGCGTCTCCAAAGTGTGCGTATCTATGTTTTCTGAATAATGCCATATTTCTTTTAAAAGAACGTTCTTTGAAAGGTATTGATTTGGTTTTTGAAGAAAATACTCAAAAATCTTTGATTCCTTTTCAGTAAATCTAATCGAGAAATTCTTATTATATAGAGACTGAGTTCTAGGGTCATAAGTAAATGAGTTAAATTTTATTTCCCTTTCGTTCTGACTAACTATCAAATCAAGACGATTAGAAATAATTTGGTAGAGATCACCAAATCTAAATGGAATATTCAAAGAAATTATTTCTTGACCAACTTGAGGTATTTTTATGTTTTTACCTGATTTTCTAATAAGAATAATTTGCTTGAATGGTAATTCTTTTTCAATAACTTCAAAGAATATATCTTCATCGACTATCACAAAGGATGTTGTAGATTGAAAAAAATCATTCCTATTAAAATTTTCAATTTTAAATTTATTATTTTTATTTCCTAACTCTACTTCCTTGATCAGAGCATTTAGTTTATTATCTGCAACACATGTTGGAATTATTTTTTTTTCCATATAATAGTTGAATATAATATAAAAAATGAAAATCCACGTAAAAAATAATTATTTATATACTGAAAATGAAAAATTTAGATGCTCTATTGGACTTGGAGGATTGACTGAGAAAAAAATTGAGGGTGACCATTGTACACCAACAGGAAATTTTAAGTTCACGAAAATTTATTACAGAGCTGATAAATTAGGAAAAATAGATTTTTCAATATCTTCAGCGCAGATTTCCCCTGATGATGGATGGTGTGATGACCCCAAAAATAAACATTATAATAAATTAATTAAATTTCCATTTTCTGGCAGTGCAGAGAAACTCTATAGAGAAGATGATCTTTACGATATAATCTGTGTCATTAACTACAACACAGAACCGATTATACCTGGGAAAGGCAGTGCAATATTTTTACATGTTTGCAAAGATGATTTTGCTTTTACCGAGGGATGCGTAGCTGTGGAGAGAGATGTATTGTTAAAATTATCAAAGCTAATAACTTCAAAATCTAATATAATTATTGAGAACTAGTCTCGCTGACCAAAAATTTGTGTTCCAATTCGTATATGTGTAGCACCACATTCAATTGCAATATCATAATCACCTGACATACCCATACTAAGTGAGGAAAGTTTGTGTTTTTGGGCAATTTCTTTTAATTTAGTAAAATATTTTTTAGGATTTTCATTTTGTGGAGGTAGACACATAAGACCAATAATATTCAACTTATTGGTTTTGATGCAATTTGAAATAAATTGATCAGCTTCTGCTAATGATATCCCCCCCTTTTGAACTTCATCACCAATATTAACTTGTACAAAATATTTTTTTGCAGCTTTATTTTTTCTTTCTAGTTCACTAAAAAGATCAGCAATTTTCAATCTATCAATAGAATGTATAACATCACAGTGTTGAAAAATAGACTTAACCTTTTTGCTTTGAATTCCACCAATGAAATGAAGTTTGATATCAGAAAATTCTTTTTTGAGGCTAATCCATTTCTTTTCAACTTCTTGTATTTGATTTTCACCAAATGATCGATGACCACATTTAATAACTTCTTTAATTTCTTCCGAGGATTTTTTTTTGCTTACAGCGATAAGTTCAATGTCTTTTAGATCACGGTTAGCTTGGGCTGCAGCAGTTTTTAAACGATCGAGAAAATTGATGTATGAGTTCATACTGTAAAAAAAAACACCCCGCAAATAAATGCGAGGTGCTTTTTATAAGATTTTAATTGGTAATTAAATTAAAAACCAACTACGTATCCGAAACGCCAGTTTTCAATGTCACCAGTTGTCGTTCCAGCTACATCAGTATCTGTGTAGTCAATACCGAAAGATGCAGCACCTAATGACTTATTGATAGATACTTCCATCATGTCAGTATCAGTTGATGCATCAAGAGATGCGAACTGAATACCCATGTCAAAACCACCCATAGAT
>MDTE01060786.1_pt1 | contig 10696 bp, 8 predicted proteins | sample 811231 | NCBI WGS metagenome assembly MDTE01 (sample SAMN05326651, study PRJNA326480) | marine metagenome | isolation source: seawater | place: Indian Ocean: Red Sea | collected 2010 | reverse complement strand
CAGGGCATGGACAAGGACACCGACGGGCCGGATGAGGACGAGGAGCGGAGGGAGCTCGAGGAGATGCGGCGGCTGATGGGCGGCGAGGGCGGCGGGGCGCCGGGTGAGGCGCGACCCCTGGGACCCACGCAGGTCCCGCCGGGCAAGAAACTCGTGCTCAAGCGCATCGTCACCAGGACCTACCCCGACGGTCGCGTCGAGAAGATCGAGGATGACGTATCGGAAGCCGTCGGCGACGCGTGGATGAAGGCGAGGAAGTTCAAGCCCGACGGCGAGGTCGACCTCGAAAAGTCGCGCGAGGCGGTGATGAAGATCCTGTACCCGCACGGCGTGGACCCGCCTCAGTTTGTCTCCGGGGATCAGGCGGGACACGGCGGCGGCGGCGGCGGCGGCGCGGGAGGCGCCGCCGCGGGTATCGGCGCGGGTTTCAGGGGTCCGGAGGATGAGAAGGCTGAGCTGATACGACAGCGCAAGCGGAAGATGGAGATGTTGAGGCGGCGTAAGAAGCGGTTCGCTCAGCTGCAGGCGCAGGCTGGGGTCAGCGCCCAGGACCTCGAGAAGCTAAAGGAGATGAACGAGGCGGAGGCTGCGCCCAAGCCGGGCGCGGGTCCTCTCAAGCTCAAGTTTGCGCTCAAGGCTGCTCCGCCTCCGAAGCCCAAGGGCAAGGTCAAGGGTCGGCGGGGCGACGACGAGGACGATTACACCGATTACGGGGGACCGAGGAAGACCACCACCAGGTTCAGGGGCAGCAGGCGCGACGAGATCCTCCAGGAGATCATCGAGTCTTTACAGCGCGATCGCAACTGCGACGCGTTCAACGTGCCCGTCACCAAGAAGATTGTGCCGGATTACAGGGAGTTTGTGGATAGGCCGATGGACCTCTCCACGATAATGAAAAACCTGCGGCGCGCGGGGGGCTACGACACCGCGGAATCCTGGATGCAGGACGTGAGACAGATCTTGACTAACGCGAAGCTCTACCACGAATCCGAGGAGGAGGTCCTCATGCGGTACCCCGCCATCATCACCGCGGCGCAGTACCTGGTCGACGAGTGCGAGAAGGCGGTGGAGCGGCGCGCCGCGGATCTCAAGCTGGCCGATCAGTTCTTCGACGCCGAGAAGGTACTCGGTCGACCGTTGAGCGCCGAGGCTCAGGAGGCGGTGGATAACGTGGCGAAGATGGTGTTCCCGGGCGGGGTGACGGCGTCTGGCGCGCCAGTCGCGCTGCCGCCCGAGGAGGAGCCGCGTGAGGATGATCGGCCCGCGCCCAAGGAGGAGCCGCGGGAGGATGATCAGCCCGCGCCCGAGCCCGACGGCGGGTTCGGGGGTAACCCGGAACTGGAATGATGAAAGTAAAGTTTAGCATTTGGAATTACGCAACACGCCATGCCATCGACTACGTTCATCACGATCCTCAGCACCCAGGCGGCCACGAGAGCTGCTGGCCGCCCACGACGTGGATGTGCAGGTGGTAGACGCTTTGGCATCCCTCCACGCCGTCGTTGATGACGACCCTGAACCCCTTGTCCAGCTTCTCCTGCTTGGCGACTTTCTGCGCGGTGTATAAGAGGTGGCCGAGGAGCTCCTTGTGACCCTCCTCCGCCTTGCTGAGCTGCGTCAGGCCGCTGCGGATCTTCGGGATGACCAAGAAGTGAGTTTTGGCCTGGGGCGCGATGTCCCGGAACGCCAGGCACAGGTTATCCTCGTAGATGACGTCGCTCGGGATCTCTTTGGCGATGATCTTATCGAAGATGGTGGGCTCGCCGCTGTTGGCCATGCCCTTGAGGTGCGCCTCGATCGCGGCAGTCTTCTCGTCGCCGGCGGCAGCCATCGTCTTCACCGATCGGTGGGTTGCGAGACTCGGGGTGGGTTTGGTGATGCGCGACGCGGGGGCGGCGCGGCGGAGCGAGGTGTGGCGAGCGGTTGCGTTCGCGGATGAGCTGACGCGGATGGCGAGAGCGGAGGCTGCGATGCGAGCGAAGGACATCTACCGATGTCGTGCGCGCGTTAGCTATGTGAGCGACCCTCACGTGATCGATCCTTCGACCCGGTCCCGTCCCTTCTCACATTTCGTCGTTGTTGATTCTCTGGTCGGTCACGCTCGAGTACCGGAAATCACACATCTGACGTCTGGTGAAGGAGCGCTCATACCTCGCGGCGCGTCTGGCTCGTGCGCCGGGTTCGAATACCCCACCCTCTCCGTCCGTATCACGAGATCCGACCCGACAAAACCCGCGCGATGGCTCTTACGTGATCCCGCGCATCACCGGGCGCCGTGTTCGACATCAAAACCGCCCCCCGCTTTTTTCGGGAGTGAGCCGACACCAAAATGGGCAACCATACTTCCCACATGCTTGGCTGCGCGCCGGTCCACATCAAGAACAGCAAGAAGTTCTACAACGTCGAAGACTTCTCCACCGCGCTGCGACGCAACAACTCCTTCACGTTCTTCTCCAGCCGCCAGGGCTCGGACAAACAGACCACCCAGGCGCTCATCCGCCTGCACGAGTTCTTCCTGGAGGGCAGCCCCGACGATGAGGGGCAGCTGAGCCACGACGGGTTCGTGTCCATATTCGGCCTGAAAGCGGACGTGTACACGCACAGGCTGGTGCGCATCTTCGACCTGGACAACGGCGGCACCATCGGCTTCAGGGAGTTCGTCTACGGATTGTCCAAGTTCCAGGTGGACAGTTTCGACCGGCGGGTGCAGTTTGCGTACAGGTTGTTCGACTTGGACGGCGATGGCTCCCTCGACAAGCACGAGCTCATGGCCGCGGCGAAGGCCACGCTGGAGACGGACACGAAACAGTACAGCACGCTCCCGCCGCACTACAAGATCAAGATGCCGATGCGCGCGAGGCCGCGACCTTACGATCCGCAGGTCAAGGGTGACCCCGCGCAGCTGAGGGAAGAGTTGGATCGCATGACTCGGAACATGGGGTCGAAGCGGATGGGATTCTCGGAGTTCCAGCTGTTGGTGGCCAGGTTCCCGCAGATATTCCAACCCGCGGAGATGCTCTACAGGCTCATGCACGTCAACAGCGAGGACGCGGGGAAGGTGGTGAGGAGCATGACGGAGGGAGACCTGAAGAAGCTGATGCAGTCGCTGGGCAGGTGGCAGATTGACGCCGAGGGTAACGTCGCCACCGGCTTCGACGATCGATCCTCCTCCGGGCCCAAGTACAGGCTCGGCGCGTCCTTCGCGGGCGAGGACGTCGGTACGCGACACCCCAACGGCGGCGGCGGGTACCAAGGGGGACACAACGCGTTTCGGAGACCGAACACGCCTAACCCCAAGTCTCCGACGCTCGCCCCGGTTCTGGAACCCTCCTCGCCTCCCCCCGCGTCGTCGTCGCCCCAGAGCGACCACTGGTCGTGCCGCGCGTGCACCCTCCTGAACCCGCGGAACAAGTCCGAGTGCAGCGCGTGCGGGGGGCCGAGGAGGGGGACGACGGAAAACGGAGGGATCCCTCTCGACGGCCGTGACTCACCCGGGTCGGCGGGCGGCATCAGTCGATCCTCGAGCGGCGGTTCGTCGCGCGAATACAGCCTCGGCCGAAAGGACGGGGTTCAAGGCGCCCGGGCGCAACAGCAAGCGCGGTTCTCCCCGAGGACGAGCGACGCGCTGCAGCGGCTTAGGGACCGGTCCGGGGGGTCCAAGCTGCGGAGGAGCAACTCGGACGTGTCGGGGGGCGGGAGGGTCGGCGCGCCGTCGTCGTCGCCGGCGCACGAGCCCGACGGGGATCTGATCGACTTTTTGTTGGACCTGGGCCTGTCCACGCACGTTCGCTCGTTCACGCGCGCGGAGATTCTCACGATGGAGGACCTGAAGCTGATGACGGACGCGGACATGGCGGAGGTTGGGCTGCCCAAGGGTCCGCGGCTCAGGATAATCGACGCGCTGAAGCGGATCCGCGGCGGCGACGTTCGGAGCGACGGGAGGGGCGGAACGGGGATCACGACGTGCAAGATTTGCCTGGACATGCCCGTGCAGAGCGTCCTGAAGCCGTGCGGGCACTCGCTCATGTGCTGGAGGTGCGCTAACGAGGTGAAGGACTGTCCGGTGTGTCGCAAGCGAATCGACGAGGTCATCCGTTGGTTCCCTTCATTCTAGCTAGCTAGCCGAGGTGGCGTTTTGATCCCGATTCGGGACTTGTTCTAACTCTTACCAGAACTTCATCGTTTGGACACCGGCTTCAGCAGGAGCGCCGCGTTGGGTACCAGACCCGCCTCCCGCAGCGTCACCTCATCCTCCGTGAACGCCCTGGGCGGGTACCCTCCCCTGATCTCGAACTCGTTTCCCACGTTCGCGTCGTCCTCATCCTCGCCGCTGACCTTCTCCAGCCTCCGCCTCAGGTCGCCCACCGTGTCGTCGAACCTGAGCCTGACCACGTACGTTTTCCCGCCGTTCATCGCCTTCACCCTCAGCGTGGTCACCTCCCCGTCCTCCTCCGCCAAATCCTCGTCGCTGTCATCCTCCGAACACGTCCCGAGCTCGGTCTGAACGTTCGCGAAGGAGATGGGCGCGGGGGGTCGAAACCTCTGACTGTCGAGCAGCCGCGCCGCGCCGGTGAAGGCGACAAAGCCGCTCTCCCAATCCTCGTCGTGCTTGTCAACCAGCCTGAACGGCACACCGTCGGGATGGGTGTGAACCATCTCGTACGGAAAGTACCCATCCTGGAGGTCGTTCACGAAGCTCCTGTTCTTATCGTCGTCGAAGGCGCGAAACGGGCCGTCGTCCACCCTGAACCCGTCGGCGTACAGGAACAGCTGCTTGGGCGTGGGCATGACAACCTTACGGTCGCCGTTGGGCCGGGTCACCACGACGCCCTTGCCGTCGCCGGCCACGCCGTTGAGCTCCTTGATGGACTTCTTCAACTTCTCGATGTTAACCTCGAACCGCGGTCTGTTTGGCTTCGGTTTGGTTGGCTTCGCCGCGGGTCGGGGGCGCGGCTCCAGGTCCGCCGGCGCGGGCGCTTTGACGCATCTCTCAACCTCGCGAACGCAAAGTTCCTCGGGATCCGGGGAGCTCGACACGGCGCGAGCCGCCGCCGCTCGTCGCTCCAGCCGCGTGGACCTGACTTTCCTTTCCGCGGAAGGCCTCGGCACCCCGACTCCGCCCTTGTCTCCCACCCAGGTCATGCCGTAGTCCCCGAGGAATTTCTTCAGCGCGGCGTTGTCGTCCACGGCTCCCTGCAGACGGAGGGAGAGCTCCCTGTTCTCTCGCTCCAGCTTCTCCACGCGCGCGTTCGAGTCCCCGCCCCGTCGAACGGCGCACTCGTCCCCGTCAGAGTCCCCGGAGGACGGCGAGGTGGACGTGGACGCGCCGCGGTGCCGGTTGGACCCGCGCCGGAGGTGGTCGAATCTCGCGGCACCCTTCGACCTCAGCTCGTCCCTCAGGCGTTCGCACTCGTCGCTCCTCTCCCTGAGCTCCGCGTCCGCGCGCTTCAGAGCGCTCCTCAGGCTGATCGTCTCACGTTCCAACGCGCCCTGAGAGGAGAAAAAGGTCGGGGGTCAGCGGTCGGCGTCTTTGGGGTGGGGGAACGAGCCGTCGGCAGGGGCGAGCGCGCCCCGATTTAGTTTCGGGGGAACGACGAAGTGTGAAGGGACGCGCACCAGTCGACGGGCCATGGATGCCAGGACATCGTCCCTGTCGCTACCGCTCGTTTTCCCGTTCTCATCCGAGTCGTAGTGCAGCGGCGGGGGGGTCTTCCTGAGCTCCGCCAACGTCACGGCGTCCACCCTCTCGTCGAGCATGGCGAGGATCTGCCGCCTGTCCGCCTGTGCGGAGGGACCCGAGGGTAGCTTCTTCCGGGGGATCATGGCGCCGCACGCGACTCTCTCCGGCGTCACCTGGGCTCAATCGCACATGCGGGGGAGGGCGGCGGTGGTGGTGGCCGCGCTCGAGTCTGGCGGACGCGCACCCGAGTGTGGACGCCGGGCCGGTCAACAAATTTATTCGAGGCGTCGCTGTGTGAGCTTTGCACAGTGCCCACTTTCCTCGTGATAGTTTTCTGGTGACGGGACTGGCGGCGTTCCTCTCTGCTCTCGCGTCGTCTACAAGTGCCTATATGATATTCCGCTATCAGATCCCGACCCGGTGCCAACTGCTCGACTTGGCCGGGTTCCTCCACCCCTCGTCCCGAAGCGACCCTTCCGCCTCGTCGTCCACCAGTTTCACGTACCGCCGAAGCTTATCCACGCAGTCCTCCGCGTTTGACAGCAAGCCAACCGCGGTGACGCCCTCGGTGTTCAAACCCTCGTCCAGCAGCTTGAGCGAGTAGAGCACGTCGATGGACGGCGGCGCGCGCGGGTCGTTGACGCACGAGTAAATCAGACAGAGCGGGTCGTCGGGGTTGTCAAAGTCCGGCTGGAGCAGCTTGCCGAGCGGACCGGACTTCTCGGGGAGGAGCTTCCAGAGATCCTCTCGGTCTCGCGCGAACGGGGATCGTTCCCCGGCCATGTACCTGTCCGTGCCCCGCGACGTGACCCAAAAAGCGCCGAGCTCGTCCACGTGCAGGCGATGCGCGATGGATGCCCTGGTGACCGCATCCAGGGGAGCGGCGTAGGCGGGAACGTCGAACTCGTCCACCGATGAGGTCGATCCCGCCGCTGCCCTCAGCTCGGCGCAGACGGCGTCGAGCTCCGAGACGGCGCCATCGAGGGCTGTGCGATACTCTTTCAAGGGCCTGAGGGGCTTACCCACGCCCTCGGCGGACGGCTCGGCAAGTGCGGGCCGGGGGGATCGCGCCCACGCTGCGGTGCCAACCATCGAGCAAAGGGCGCCACGTCTGCTCCATCTCGACACGTCGACGGTCGAATCGTGGCAGTCCGGTCGGGACACGGCGGATACGACGGACGGGCAGCGTCGATACTGATCCAGGCGGCGCACAGTCGCCGCCAGGACGGTCGATACTCGGGTCGAGCAGGTCGCGGTAGCGGCCATGGCTCCCGCGGTGTGGAAAGTACGCAAACTCGCCAGGTTCTTTTTTCCACAAGTCCCCGATGTTTGTTTTGGTTCTGCGCCACTCAACCTCGCAGGCCGGGCACGACGACGACCGGTCCCAACACACACCCGCGAAGAGCTCATACTTTTGTCACACCGGCGACGATGTTCGCCACCATCAAGAACAAGATCGATCAGAAGATGCCCGAGCTGAGCGCCAAGATGAAGGAGCTGGGCGACAAAATCGTCCCGCCCGGACAGGCTGGCACCAAGGAGGAACGACCCGACCTACTCCCCCTGCGCGCTCTGCAGCAGGTGCCGCCGATGCACAGCGACGGGTTGCCCGAGAAGAGGCTCCTGGTGGTGCTTCAGCCGCCGGAGGAGCTCCCTGAGGCTCCCGCGCCTGCCGGCACCTACTCCCCCGTCGTCGTGGTCGGCAACATGGTGTACGTCTCGGGAATCGGACCCCTCGCGCCCGAGGCTACGTCTCACGTCGCGAAGATCGGCTCCACCGAAGACAAAGAGAAAGGCATCATCGGCACCGCGGACGGAAAGGCGGCTGCGAGGGCGTGCGCGCTGACTATGATGGCTGTGCTCAGGGCGCAGCTCGGGTCCCTGAACCACATCAAGAGGCTGGTGAACGCCAAGGGGTTCGTCAACTGCACGCTGGATTACACGGAGCAGCCGGAGGTCATGAACGGGTTCAGCGAGATGATGATCGAGGTGTTCGGCGAACGGGGGAAAGGGTCGAGGTCGGCGGTGGGCGTGGGGAGCCTGCCCCGCGGGTGGGCGGTCGAGGTCGAGGCCGTCTTTGAGCTGCACGATCAGCTTTAGAAAACGTTGGATGAAATCTGCGTCGCCGAGACTCGCTCCATCAGTCGTCCAGGCGGTACATGAGCGTCGCCTGCGGGCACAGGTCTCCGTCGTTCAGAGTCACGCCCCCGTCGTCCGTCCTGGAGAACACCTTCCTCGGGAAGTTGGACACCAGCGAGTAGTGCAGGCCCGTGTGTTCCTCCAGGGTATCCACCCAGGTGTACAGATTCTCCACGACGTCGTCGCCGAGGAAGCGCCTCTGCTGCCTCGACCCGTCGGGGAACCTGACCAAAACCTTGCAGACTCCGTGCGCACCTTCGGGCGGCTCATCAGCCAGCACCGCCGACTTCTCCTCCCGTCGCTTCTCCACGGATCGAAGGCGCGCCGCCGCCTCGGCGGCGACGGCGGCGGCCTCCTCTTCCGCCGCCCGCTCCAACGCCAGAGCCCTGGCCTCCTCCTCCTCTTCCGCGGCCCTCCGTTCCGCCGCCTCGCGCTCCCTCCGCGCGTCCGCCTCGAGCGCCGCACGGTACGCCGCGTCCTGCTCGTCCCTGATGCGTCGCTCCATCGCCCGCGCGTCCCTCTCCGCCCGAACCCCCGCGAGTTCCAACCCTCTCTCCTCGGCAGCTTCGGCGAGCAGCCGCGCCAAGTCGCTCGGCTCGACCGCGCCCTCGACGGCGAGCACGAGGGTGCCGCCTCTTTCCCCGGGCGTGGACGTCATGAGGGCGACGTACGGGAACGTGGACGGGTGGAGCCTCGACGCCAGCAGGTGCGCGTCCGTCTCTCGAACGTCGCCGCCCCACGCGACGAACGACGCGTCGACCGCGTTGACCACGTCCGGGTGCGAGAGGACCTCGCGGCAGAACGCGCGTGACCCCGGGTGCTCCGAGGAGTGGAGGTAGACGAAGAGCAGCTTGAGCTCGTCGGTCGCAGCACGCAGCGCGGCGCCGTGGGAAGCCTCCAGAAAGTTGGGCAGATTGTCGCCGAACTCGCGCGTCATCGTTCGCTTAAACTTAATTGCGGACTCGACGGGATCGTCCGTGTCTCCGCCCGTCGCCGCGTAGGCGATTCGCCTGGCGTGGTTCCGGCCCACCAGCCCGACGAACACGCCGCCGATGACCTTGAACACGATCCCGAAGGTGGCGCGCACGATGTCGACGGGGATGTTGAGGAGCTGCACGAGGGGATTGGGCCTGAGCGGTCGTACGCGCTGACGAGGACGGGAGCCCGGGGCGGGTCTACCTCCGTCGCGCGGGTCCGCGTGTCCGACCGCGTTGGACGGATCGGGGGGCGCGGTGAAGCCCATGGCGGTATTCACCGCGGCTTCCAGATTGCCGCCGTGCTGCCTCAGCATTCGCCTGGCGTGCTCGAGGTCCTCGAGCCCGGCGATGGACGCGAGCGTGGCAACCTGCTCGTCCTCGGACAATCCTGGCGACATCCTGGGTCGGGTCTACGACGAGCGCGGGTCTCGCCGGAGTCGGGGTTTCGATCGGGAAACGCTCTCAAGAATGCGTGCGTATCTCCGGGGTCGTTCGAACAATCCGTGGACCACCCGGCGCGCTATTGCGATAGGGCGCGTTCCGATTTGGTCGCGACCTTTCGAGATCTCATAAAGGTTCACCCGGGACAAGTCTCGATCTGGGATGCCTGCGAGCAGCTGACCTCGGTCACCGCAAGCAGACAACCTTCCCCGGCGCAGAACGAAGTTGATGTTTAACACATCTGGCGTACGTGTTATACTTGAAAATGAATATCTAAGGTAGCAAACGGCGTTTACTATGCGTGCGTATGTTATAGCGTCGTCTTCTTCTCTCTCAGCTCTAGCTGCTCAGGCTTCGACCCGCGGGGAGGAAACTGAATTCCAAAAAAATACCGACCGAAAGAGCGAGCGGCGAGACACGGCGTCGTCAGAGTCCGGACCTGAGCGCCGTCGAGGGTACATCGTCTCGCGTTGTCGCCTTCTCAATCATCGATGCGTCGAGCGCGTGGGAGTGTGGTGCGTGATGGGCTGCGGCCTGAGCAGGGGTACCTGAAGGCGGGGCGGGGCAACGGCGGTTTGGTTATTTGGATGCGTCGTCCCCCCCATCCTCCTTGACCCCCTGCTCGGGGGACTTGGTATCCTCATCGCTGTCCCCAGCCGCGAGCGCGGCCGCCTTCTTCGCCGCCTCCATGGCCTCTGCCGCCGCCTTGGCTCCCGCCGCCGCCGCCATCTTCTTCTCCTCCTCGGTGGGCCCCGACGGGAGCGCGGGCGCCTCCGTCTCGACCTTGCCCCCAGCCGCCACGACGCAATCGCGGAGCGCGGTGTTGTCCTGGCTGAGCGCCTGGCACTGCTCCGTGAGACGCTTCACCTCCGTCTTGAGCTTCTCGTTCTCCTCGGTCAACGAACCGACCCTCGACCCCAGCTCCTCGCACTCAGCCTGCTTCCTCAGGCGGCTCCTGCGGGCGCTCTCCCTGTTGGACTGCTTCCTTCGCTGGCGCTTCAGCTCGCGCTCATCCGCAGCCGCGGGGGTTCCGGCGGGCCTCACTCCGAGTCCGGTGCCGTAGGCGTTCGCGAGGTTCTCCGCGCTGCCGCCGTGGGAGGTGGGAAGGGAACCGCCGGTGTCGGAACCGGGCTTGTCCTTCTCCGCTCCCGGAAACGCCCCCGGGAACGGGCCGGCTCGAGAATTCGCGCCCGGGTACGCCATCGCGGGATTCGGGTAGCCGAACCCGTTGGCGGCGCCGGGGAAAGGCGCGCCGGCCATCGGCTGTTGGATTTAGGGGGAAGGGATCGCGGATCGTCAGTCGGTGGACGATGCGGGGAAGGGAGAGGACGAGGACGGGAGGCGCGGGCAGGTGAAAAAATCAAAGGGGTCGGAGCGGGGGTACGCACCGGCGTCGCCCACATCTGCGCGTAGAGGTTGGGGTGCTGCGCCATCTGGGCGTAGTACTGTGCGGCATTGT
>MDTE01024356.1_pt1 | contig 10696 bp, 9 predicted proteins | sample 811231 | NCBI WGS metagenome assembly MDTE01 (sample SAMN05326651, study PRJNA326480) | marine metagenome | isolation source: seawater | place: Indian Ocean: Red Sea | collected 2010 | reverse complement strand
GACGAGTCAGGGTACTCTGCAATGTTGAAAAATAAAAAAGATTTAGAAAATGAAAATAGATTAGAAAATTTGAAAGAGCTAATCAGAGCGATGCAAGAATATCAAGATCTTCAGAGTTTTCTTGAACATGTTGCTTTGGCAACTTCAATTGATCAAGAATGGAAGGGTGCAAAAGTAAACCTAATGACTATGCATGCAGCTAAAGGTTTGGAATTCGATGTAGTTTTTTTACCTGGGTGGGAAGAAGGTCTTTTTCCTCATCAAAAATCATTGGAGGAAAAAGGTGATTTTGCACTAGAGGAAGAAAGAAGACTGGCTTATGTCGGTATTACAAGGGCAAAGAAAGAAGCATTTTTATCTTTTGCAATGAAAAGAGCTTATCATGGAGATTGGATGGATGCTTTGCCCTCGAGATTTATTAATGAAATACCTGATGATAGTGTTGAAAAAAATGAGATAAACAGTGATAGAGAAAATGACGAATTTGATTTTAATCAGGATAATTCTATCGAGTTAGATGAAGCATACAGAAGTCCAGGTTGGGATAGATTTAAAAAAAATAAAATTCTTAAATGGAAAAAGTAAAACAATTTAAAAAAATTCTTAAAAAAATTGGATTTGATGGCTATATTGTTCCTAAAAATGATGAATTTTTTTGTGAATATATCGAAAATTATAATGATAGATTGAAATATATTTCTAACTTTTCTGGATCATATGGAATAGCTCTTATATTAAAAAATAAGAACTACTTATTTGTAGACGGTAGATACACACTGCAAGCAAGAAAAGAATGTAAGAGTCTTTTCAGTGTTAAAACAATACCTGGAGAGATGCCTAATAAAATATTAAAAAAAAAAAAATTTAGGATTGGCTATGATCCTAAGTTATTTACAAAAAAAACTATTAAAATTTTTTTTAGTAAAACAAATTGTAAGTTTATTCCAATAAATGGAAATTTAATAGATCGGATGTGGGTAAGAAAAAAACTTAAAAGTAATTCAAAATTTTATGTTTTACCAAATAATATAACCGGACAATCTTCAAATAGTAAAATAAAAAAGATGATAAAAATTTTAAAGAGAAAAGGAGCTGATTTTCAATTTATAACAGCTAGCGAAAATAATGCATGGCTTTTAAATATAAGGGGAAAAGACACAGATTATACTCCTCTTCCTAAGAGTTATTTACTTTTAAATAAAAATAACAAGATTTATTTTTTTTGCGATTTAAAAAAAATTACCTCTTCCTTTAGAAGGAAATTTAAAAATATAAAATTTGAAGGTTTGAATAAAATTAGTTTTATTCTGTCAAAAATAAAAAATAAAAAGTTTTTTATCGACCAAAATACCTGTTCAATTTTTTTTGAAAAATTAATTTTAAAAAATAATAAGATTGTAGAAAACAAGGACCCAATATATTTTTTAAAATCAATTAAAACAAAAAAGGAAATTAATAATATAAAAAGAGCTCATGTTTATGATGGTGCGGCTTTGACGAAATATTTATTCTGGATAAAAAATAATTATCTTAAAAAAAGAATTACAGAATTAAGTGGGGAAAAAAAACTTTTAAAATTTAGAAAAATTAATAAAAGTTTTAAATTTTTAAGTTTTCCAACAATTTCGAGCACAAGTTCTAATGGGGCAATTATTCATTACAAAGCTACAAAAAAAACTGATAAGCTTTTAAAAAAAGGACATCTTTACCTCGTAGACTCTGGAGGTCAGTATAATTTTGGGACAACAGACGTTACAAGAACCATCTCATTAGATAATAAAAATAAAAGAATTAAGAACATTTTTACAAGAGTTCTTAAGGGACATATCGCAGTCACTAGCTATAATCTTAATAAAAAGTCTACAGGTTCTTTAATTGACGAAGCAGCGAGAAAGTACTTAAAAGAAATTAATTTAAATTACCCTCATGGTACTGGTCATGGAGTAGGTTATTTTTTAAATGTTCACGAAGGGCCTCAAAGTATTTCAAAAAGTAATAAGATAATTTTGAAAGAGGGTATGATTTTATCAAACGAACCTGGATATTATGAAAAAGATAAATTTGGTATAAGGATAGAAAATCTTATTTATATTAAGAAAAAGAAAAACAAGTTTTCTTTTAATAATTTAACAATGTCGCCAATTGATAAGAGTTTGATTGATTATTCCTTACTGACTTTTAAAGAGACGAAATGGCTAAATGATTATCATAAAATTGTTTTTAAAAATTTGAGTAAATTTATGAATAAAAACGAGTTTTTAGAATTAAAAAATGCTTGTTCGTCAGTTTAAAATTTTGATCCAATCTTCTTCAGTAATTATTTTAATGTCTAGTTCTTTAGCCTGATTTATTTTTCTTTTTGTTGGTTTAGTGTCTCCTACTACAAGAAAGTCTAATTTGCTCGAAACTGTACCCAATACTTTTCCCCCATTATCCTCTGCGATAGATTTAGCTTCAGATCTACTCATATTTTTAAAGCCACCAGTAAACATCAATCTTTTGTTAGTAAACTTGCCTTTAATATTTTTGTTAGAAAAATTACTAATATTTAATTTATTAATTAAATTATTAGTTATTTTATTATTAGCATTGTTTGAAAAATAATTATTTATTGCATCAACTTGGGTTTCTCCTATTCCATCTAAATCAATTATTTCCTTTAATATTTTCCGCCTTTTTTGTTTGTCAAATAATTTACTAAACTCTTTTATTGATATAAAAAATGTTGCTAATATCTTTGCATTTTCTTGGCCTATATGCCGTATTCCTATTGAAAAAATAAACCTATCCAAACTAATATTTTTTGATTTTTCGATAGCTTTTTTAAGATTATCAATCGATAAATCTCCCCATCCTTCTAAGTTTTTTATTTTATTAAAATTTAATTGAAATATATCTGAAGGCTCCTTAATAAATTTTAAATTCCAAAACTGATCAACTACTTTTTTGCCAAGTCCTTCAATGTTAAGAGCTTCTTTTGAAACAATATGTTTTAATTTTTCTTTAGCTATATATTTACATTCATATCCTTTAGCACATCTTCGAACTGCGTCTTGCTTTTTTGTAGATTTATTTATTTCTTTAGAAGTAATAGAGCCACACAAGCACTTGTTTGGAAAAATAAATTTTTTGCTATCTTTATTCCTTTTAGAAATATCAACAGATACTACTTGTGGAATAACGTCTCCAGCTCGTTGAATTTTGATCGTATCACCAATCCGAATATCTTTTCTTTTAATTTCATCCTCATTGTGAAGGGTAGCATTAGAAACAACTACGCCCCCAACTGTTACCGGTTCAACTTTTGCTACTGGTGTAATGGCTCCTGTTCTTCCAACTTGGATAATGATATCTTTAATCTTCGTAATTGCTTTTTCTGCAGAAAATTTATAAGCAATAGCCCATCTGGGTGAATTTGAAGTATTTCCAAGTCTTTTTTGTAAATTAATATCATTAACTTTAAATACTAAACCATCAATATCATAATCAAGCGTTGATCTTAAATTATCAATTTTTTTATGTTGTTTTTCAACCCGATCTATACCGTTTATAATTTGGGACAGAGGATTTACGCAAAAACCCCAATCATTTATTTTATTTAAAAATTCTGATTGTGTTTTAAATATCATAGGTTCTACTGCTCCAAATCCATAAGCAAAATACTCTAAAGGAATTTTGGAGGTTTCACCTGGATCTTTTTGCCTTAAAGAACCGCCAGCTGCGTTTCTTGGGTTGGCAAAATTTTCTTTTAGCAATTTAAAGTTTTGCTTACCAATATAAACTTCACATCGAATTTCCAATAATTTAGGTATATTATTCGAAATAATCTTTTTAGGGATATTTTTAATAGTTTTTAAATTTTCAAGAATATCTTCTCCAATTTTTCCATCTCCTCTAGATAAACCTTTTTTTAAAACACCATTTTCATATATTAATGTAGCAGAAATTCCGTCAATTTTTGGTTCGCAAAACAATTCAATATTCATATTTTTAGAATTAAGAAAATTTAAAATTTTTTTAATAAAATCCTGCATATTTTCTTTATCAAATGCATTGGAAAGAGAGAGCATTGGTTTTAAATGCCTAATTTTCTTGAACTTATTAGAAGGTGGCGATCCAACAATTTTTGTGATTGAGTCTATTTCATTTAGAAAAGGATAGCGATTTTCTAAATCAATTATTTCTAGTTTTAATTTATCATACTCTAAATCTGAAATTTCTGGATTATCGTCTATATAATACTTTTTATTATGATGCTTTAAATCTTGAATTTTTTTTTTAAACTGATTTATAATTTTTTCTCTCATTAAACTAATTGATCATATTTATAATACTTTTTAATATTCCTTTTTCTTTTTGATCTTCTTTAATTTTTACTTCTTCCTTTTTGATAAAATTGTAATCTTTATTTAATACCTTGTAAGATTGTTTGAACCACTCACTTGAATTATAATTATATCCTAATATACTGGCATAATTTTCAGCTTCTTTCGTAAGCCCCAAATGGTAGTGAATTTCTACTAATCTATGAAGTGCTTCTTCTATAAAAACGGTTTCACTGTATTTTTCTAAAATAATTTTTAATCTATTTATTGCAGGAACCCATTTTTGAATTGAAATATAATATTTTGCTATATACATTTCCTTTGCTGCAAGTTGATTTAATATTAAATTTTTTTTAAATTTTAAGTCAGTTGCGTAGTCTGTATCTGGATATTTCTTCAAAAAATAATCAATCTTTTTACCCGCTTCTATTAAAGGTTTGAGATCTTTTTTTTCATCACTTATTTGTTCAAAGAAGATAATTGCAAGAAGATAATTTGCATAGATTACATTCTTATCTGAAGGATATGTTTTAAGATACCTTTCTAAGTTTTCTTCAGCTTCGTCATAAAAATTTATTCCATATAAAGAAAAACTTGACATAATTGCTGATTTAGCTGCAAGCTCAACTATTTCAAAATTTTGTTCGGCCTCAGTAAATTTTTTGTTTGCAAAAAAAAGTCATTTTTTTCAAAAGCCTCAAGACCTTCTTTGTAAGAAGCATAAGGATTAATTTTATTTGTAGGTTCGTAGATAGCCTCTTTTTTATTACAGGAAAGTAGAAAAGTTGAAAGATAAAAAATAAAAAGTAATCTGATAACCATAATTAAATTAATAACAGATTAGCTGAAAATTAATATGTTTTAAATTTAAATTTAGGCGTTTACCGCAATATTAATTTGTTGGTTTGATGTTGGTTTTTTTGAAATTACAACATCTTTTAAAGAAAAAGTTGTGAAAGCTTCTTTTGAATTAAATAATTGTCTTAAAAACCTATTAGTTAATTCATGACCACCTTGATGACATTTTACTTTTCCTAAAACTCTGTAACCACACAGGATAAAATCACCAGCTAGATCTAAAATTTTATGATTAACAAATTCTTTTACATTTCTAAGTCCGCCATTATTTAATATTTTATCTTTATCTACCACTATAGCGTTTTCTAAAGATCCTCCTTTAGCTAATCCATTTTTTTTGATTTTTTCTATGTCTTCGAATAAGCAAAAAGTTCTAGACTCGTAAATATTCTTGAGATTGTCTGAATGAAAGTTGACTAAATTTTTCTGCTTATTAATCAATTTATTTTTATAGTATAATTGAAAGTCAACTTGAAAAGATAATTCACTTGGTTCAATAGATATTTTTCTTTCACCATCGACCAATTCTACTTTATCCAATACTCTTAAATATTTTCTTGCTTTTGATTGTTTTTTGACACCAGCTTTTTTAATAATATTTAAAAATTCTTTTGCTGAACCATCCATAATTGGCACTTCTTGGTTGTTAATTTCTATAATAGCATTATCAATTTCTGCAATATAAAGTGCAGCTAAAAGATGTTCTACCGTTGATATTTTAGTACCATGTTCATTTTCAAGTGTTGTACACAATTTTGCATTAGAAACATTTTTAAACTTAGCTTCTACAATGTTGTTTTTTTTTAAATCAACCCTTCTAAAAATAAAGCCTTGATTTTCTCTCCCTGGCAAAATAGTGACTTCTGAGCTTTTTCCTGAGTGAAGACCAATTCCTGCAAATTTTACTTTTGAATTTAGGGTTTGTTGATAAATTTTTAACATCGTGAAGTTATACAAAATTTACCTTTTGAGCTAAAAACAACTAATGTTTCTAAAAATAACAATCTTTTAACCGAAGAAAAGATCAAAAAATCTAGCTAATAAAGACTTTTTTTCATGAATTATTGGAACTGCTTCTCTTTTCCACCCAAATTGAACAAGTTTGCTTGCATGATTAAAATAATTTTCAAGATTTACTTGCTCTAATAAATTTACCTCAATTTCATTTTTATTTGAAAGAATTTCTTTAAACTTTTCAGAAAATAATTCTTTATGTGCCTGTTTTTTAAGCATTAAAAAAATTTTTGGTTTTTTTTTAAAGAAGCTTAAAATATTTATATTCCTAAAAGTTAATAGTTCAGAAATCTCTTGAATCCTAGCGCTTGCAACGTCTAATAGTAATTTTTTTTTTATTTTTCTAAAATTTTTATTTATAAAGAAATCTTTTTCTAAATACTCATCATCAGATAGATTTAAATTACCAATTATTTTTTGTGTACTCTCAAAGTCAAACCCTATTATTTTAGATATATCATTAATAATTATATTTGAACCAAAATTAAATTTTTGTACGAATTTAAATGAACTATTTTCAAAATAAACTAGTTCTGAATTTTTTTCATTAATAGAAATTTTAAAAAAGTTGTCCAAATTTTCGTTATTTTCTATCAAATGAATTCCCTCTAAAAAGTTTTTTGAAATTATTTTTTTTATTTTAAGATTACATTTGTCAAAAATAGTTTTTACGTTTTTAAAATCGTTATTATTTATTAAAAAAAAAGATAGCTCATGAGAGTAAAAATCACCATACAGTCCGATAGGTATATTGTCTGTATTTTTTTTATCTAGTAAGTTTTTTGAATTAAAAATATGAAGAATTTTTTTTTCTTTTTCTGACTCACTTACTTTAAGTTTTAAAGAATTCAAAATATAAGTGATATTTTCTTTTATCAATTGGGAACCGTTTAATTTTTTAAATCCCGAAAAATTAATTATAGAGCTATCAAAATTATCGAACAATAAAATAGCTTCTTTAAAAATAAAATCTAATTTCTCTTCTATTAAAATAATGTTTTCCTTAATAATTCTATAAACTTCATCAAAATTATTTTTAATGTTATTAATATTATTATTTATTGAGTTAACAAAAATTAAATTAAATTCATTTTCTTCAATATTTTTACCTACTGCAAAAACAAATTCGGAGTTATTAAGCTCAATAAATAATGTGAGAGGTTCATTTTGCATACATTATTTTAAAATAAGTTGATTATTTATTCTATAATCAAATATTTTATATTTTCTGAAATTATCCTTGTCTTTAATAGATAAAAAATTTAAAAGGCTGTTATCATAATCTTTAATTGGAAGTTTAATTGTTTGACCTCTTGCTGTGACTAGATTCCATCTGCTTGATTCGAAAAAATAGAAATACTTAATCTCACTAAGAGGAAAATTGGTTTTTTTAAAATTTAAATAGAAGACTTTAAATTTTTCTGGTTCACCAAAAACGATGGGAGAGTCTTTTAAATCCTCACTAAAAAAATACTCAATTATATCCCCATTACTTGTAAAATATTTTTTTTCCTTTTTACTTTGTATAATAACGATAGGTAATTTCTCGAATATTTCAATTTTTACCTCATTAGGGTAAATTTTTTTAATTTTAAAACTTTCAATGATATCAAAGTTTTTTAATTCTTTCTCAATTTTATAATTTCGTAGAAAAATTAAGTTCATTTCATACAGGAAAGATAATTTTTTTTTTACTGTAGCCACATTTATTAATGACGCGTTTTCTATAATTATATTTTCTATGTTAAATTTTGAGGTAATCTTAAAATGATTTTGTGCGTTATAAGTGCTTAAAAGTAAAAGCGTGATTAAAGCAATTATAAAGCGTTTTTTCATCTATTTATGCTAGCATCTAATAAAATCTTCTCTACAAGGTTTTGAAAACTTATTCCGTAATAATTCGCTATTTCTGGAACTAAAGAAAGACTTGTCATTCCAGGTTGAGTATTTGTTTCTAAAATATAAAATTTATTTTGAAAAAATTTTAGATCCGTTCTTGTTACACCTCTACAACCCAAAGAGAGGTGAGCTACTTTTGCAATGCGTAAAGCCTCAAGGTATTTTGCTTTTTTTAATCTTGCAGGCATAATATGTTTTGTTTTTGCAGATTTCGTATACTTTGCTTTGTAATCATAAAACGACCTTTTAGGGATTAATTCTATGGCTCCAAGCGGTCTATTGTTTATCACTGCAACTTGAATTTCTTGGCCCCCAATATATTCTTCAAAAATTAATTGATCGTACTTTTTTGATAGCACCTTAGTTGAATTAAAAAGAGTTTTCATATTATAACAAATTTTTACACCTAAACTTGACCCTTCATTCACTGGTTTTACTACAATCGGAAATTTAATTTTTTGTGTAATTATTTGTTTTTTTAATAAATTTTTTTTTATTTGATAATTATTTAAAGAAAAGTACTTTGGTGTAAGAATTTTATTTTTTTTAAAAATTTCTTTGGATATGATCTTGTTCATTGCATTATAAGAACTTATAACGCCAGAATGAGTGTAGGGGATTCTTAAATATTCGAAATAACTTTGTGCAATACCATCTTCCCCATTTTTTCCATGTAAAGCATTAAATATTACATCAGTTTTATTTTTATCAATTAAATTTAAGTTTTTATATTTAGGATCAAGAGTCGAGATTGAATATTTTTTTTTTAACGCGTTAATACAAGCTTTTCCGCTATTTAGACTTATAAGCCTTTCACCTGATATTCCTCCTAGAACCACTAAAACTCTTTTAAATTTTTTTTTAATCACCTATTATTTTGATCTCTAGTTCTAGATCTACTCCGGTTTTGTCATTAACTGCTTTTTTAACTTTATGAATTAATTTTTCTATATCAGCTGCTCTCGCATTTCCATTATTAACAAAAAAATTACAATGTTTTTCTGAAATAGCAGCGTCCCCCTCTTTGAACTTATTACAACCAGTTTCTTTTATTAATTTCCATGCCTTTGTTTCAAAATTTACATTTTTGAATGTACTGCCACATGTTTTAATTTGACTAGGCTGAGACCTTTTTTTTTTAATTATCATTTCATTTTGTATTTTTTCAATTAAGTCTTTTGATTTACATTCCCCTCTCAGTAATATTGATGTAATTAGAAAATTGTCTGGTAAATCTGTACCTCTGTAATGAAATTTAATATCACCATTCTTAAATGTTTTTTTCTGACCACTTTTTAAGTCTACAACATCAATAGATACCAATATTTTAGAAATATCTTCTCCATAGCAGCCACTATTCATTATTACAGCTCCTCCGACCGACCCAGGAATACATGATAAAAATTCGAACCCACTGATGCTATTATCTTTTGCAAACCCAGAAACTTTTTTATCTAAAGTGGCGGCACCAACCTCTATAGTTCTATCATCAATTAACTTTATTTTTGAAAAATTTGGACCTAGTTTTATGACAACACCTTTAATACCTTTGTCTCTAATAAGTGTATTTGAACCCGCTCCAAGTATTGTAATTGGTAAATTGTACTTTTTGTTTTCTTTTATAAATTCAATTAATTGTTCTTCGTTCTCAGGTTTGAAGAAATATTCTGCGGGGCCGCCTAAATTAAACCAACTGTAATTAGATAATTGAATATTATTTAGAAAATTTTTATTGTATTTTTTTGCAAGTTCCTGGCTCATGCTCATAATATAGTTTTTAACTCCCTCATGTGTTTTGAAATTACACCTGCGCCCATGCCGATTATAATTTCATCACTGATTAGGTTTCTTTTAAAATATTTTCCTAGTTCTTTATAGTTCTTAATTATTATTACTTGAGTTTTAGACATTTTTGAAATTAATTTTGCAAAGTTCAATTGATTAAATCTTGAATTTTTTTTCTCTCCAGCTGCATACAATGGACATAATAGTACTAAGCTAGATTTAAGAAATGATTTTGCGAATTCTTTTTTTAAAGATAACACTCTTGAGTAACGATGTGGTTCAAAAACAGCAATAATTTTTTTTCTTTCATGTACGTTTTTAACACCTTCTAAAATAGAAGATATTTCCGTTGGGTGGTGTGCATAATCATCATAAAAATCATTTAAATTTTTTTTAAATATTTTTGTCATTCTTCTTTGAACTCCAGAAAATTTTTTAAGGGTCTTTTTAATCAAATTATGATCGACTCCAAGATTCATACATACGCTTATTGCAGCAGTCGCATTTAAAACGTTATGTTTACCCAATAATTTTAAATGAATATCTTTTAATTTTTTCTGTTTTTTTGCAATATCTTTATAGCTTAAATCAAAAATTGAATAATCGATTTTGTATCTTATATTTGAAATTCGGTAATCAGCATTTTTACTTTCTCCGTAAGTTAAAATATTCTTATTTTTAATATTTTTGAAAACTTTTTTAATATTTTTATTATCTATACATAAAATACATTTTCCTGTTGGGGGTGTGTTTTCTATAAATTTTAAAAATGAATTTTCTAAATTTTTATAATTTTTATAAAAATCTATATGTTC
>MDTE01162978.1_pt1 | contig 10697 bp, 24 predicted proteins | sample 811231 | NCBI WGS metagenome assembly MDTE01 (sample SAMN05326651, study PRJNA326480) | marine metagenome | isolation source: seawater | place: Indian Ocean: Red Sea | collected 2010 | reverse complement strand
TGCCAATCAAATCCCTTTCTAATTAATTCACCTCTCTTTTCTATACCATCACAACTTACTTGAATACTTAGATTTGGAAATTCTTTCCACAATTCAAGGACATCATAATCTTTGTACTTTAATGTACTAAAATTTGTGTTATATGATAATCTAACTTCTCTATTTCTACCACGTTTAATTAAGTTGTTCAAAATTTTATAGTGATGATCTGCAATTAGAGGTTCCCCTCCAGCAAAGTATACCTCTTCAACAATATCATATAATGGTTCAACATCCTTCAGAACTCCTTGTATATCAATCTGTGGATATTCACCAGGAATATCAAACTCTTTTCGCATTTCCTGTTCCCAAGAACTACTATATCCAGGGCCACACATTCTACACTTAAAATTACAAACGTTATTAAATCTAAAATCCCAGTAAACTAAATTTAATCTATCGAACGTACCATCTTCCTTTGTTTCTTTTACATACTTATAGTGTGGAGAATAGGTATGATTCATATGTTGTCTTGGAGATATGTGCCCAACTTCTTCCTGTTTATAACAGGTAGTACAGAATCTGGACTTTTTTCCACATAACATATTTTTGCGAAGTCCTCGCATCTTTTCATTATTCCAAACTTCCTCCAAAGATTCTTCCATTAGAGAACCGATTCTAAATGTTCTGGACTCCCCATAACATTCTGTAGAGAGAACTTCTAAAGCAGTTTCTTCCTGACCAGTATTACAATCTTGTGTGTCTTCACCATCGTCATCAAAAGGCATTAGACAACATGGATATACATCTCCGTTAGGTCCAACGTTCATATGAACCCAAGGAGCCATGCAAAAAGTTTTGTTCTCACTGATCGGTACGGTATTCATTAGACCCTATCCTTTTTAGATTTAATTCCGTCCCAGACTTGGTTGTCTAGCCAATACTCATCAACATATTTAACATACTTCTTGTTGGGGTCTTCTGAAATAAATTTAAAAATATCTGGATTGTCATAGTCAACAGGAAAGTCTAGAAGTTGACTAACCCACTTGAGATAATAGTCTCTATGCAAAAAGAATGCTTCATTATCTAGAAAGTGTACTTTAAACCCACTTCCCATTATTTCATTCTGATAATAATGCATTGCTGTTCCCAGAGTAACTTCCCCGCGAACTCTCCTTTGTTGTTCACAATTGATGTTCTGATCTCTTACAATAATACAGATTTGAACATCGATTCCAAGAGAACTGGCCTTCTCTGCAAACTCTTTAATCTTTGGAACATACCGTTCACCATCATAAAAGAAGGGACAACTTACATTCGCCAACCAATAATCATAACCTTCAAAATCTTTATCAGATAACTCTTCTGGATGTACCCAATACTTTGCAAAGTATTCTTCATCACTAGGAACCCAATACTTATCTAATAGACTCTTCCATCCACCTACTTTTGGATGTGTACTAAAAACTCTACTAAAGAAATGGTTTCCAGATCCCTGTGGGCCTGTGATGATCACAAGTTTTTTCATATAGATTTAAGAGGTTTACCAGTCTTGTTACAATTATCTAAAAAGTATTCATCAACATGATGGATATACTTATCATTAGGATCACTCTCTAATATTTCATCTACCCGAGGATCCCACCAAGCAATAGGTATGCCAACATTCAAAGTTTGAAGATAATATCTCTTGTAAAGATATAGTAATTCATAACTTAAAAAAGTAACGTCGGGAAAGTTGGGAAGTTGTTTCATAAACAACGGAAGAGTACTCTCTTTCCTAAGACGATCCTGTTGATGTCTAAGTATATTTTGATCCCTACCAATTACCAGTATCTGAGTTTCAATGCCTTGTTTTTCTGCTTCTCTAGAGAACTGCATGATGTTTGGTTCCCACTTTTTCTCCTGAATGCCAAGTGGGACACTAACACTTGTGAAGAAATACTCGTGAGTGGACCAATCAAAGTCTTTTAGTTTTGATGGATCTTTCCAATACTCACAAAAAGGTTCTGCAAATCTATGAGCTTCCCAATAATTATCGAGAAGAGTTTTCCATCCAAACACCTGTGGATGTAGAGAAAATATTTTGGACCACAAATGATTTCCTGATCCCTGTGGTCCAGTAAGGATTACCAATTTTTTCATTACAAAATAAATTCAGGTCAGACAGCAATAGCAGTGTTCTTATTGCTGATCTCAAGGAGATCATAACGCATTTGTTCTACCATTGCAAAGATACGTTCTTGAATATCTGCAGCACCTTCCACTAGTTTCTCTAGTTTCCAACCACCGATGTTGGAGTGGAATCCTTCATCCTTAGCGATTGCAGCATAACGTGAAGAAATAAACTCATCTTCAACACACTCAGACATTTCATACCATACCGCCTCTGCACGACCCTCAGCGACGAGTTGGTATGCAGCAAGTGCAGCAGGGTCAGAAGATGCCTCATACTTGTCTAGGAGTGATGCACCCTTAGCCTGTGGCGCAGCCTCTTCTGCGGCAAATGCAGCAGCAACATCTAGTTCTTCACCAGAGATGTGTTCGATGACTTCCTTAACCATGCGGAAGTGTTTTGCTTCGTCCTGTGCCTGTTTGGTGAGAAGCTCCAACTCGGTTACATCCATAGATGCAGGAGCAGCAGCGATCTCTGCAGAGATTGCTTTCATATTTGCTGCTTCGTTTACCATACGTCCACGGAAGTGCTCTACCATATGTTCCTTACTTGGATTAGAAGCAAAGAAACGACGAACATTTTCACGAGACTGAGCAAAGAGTTCGGTGTTACCCTCTCTAATTTTAGCTACGAATTCTTTTCCAGTTAACATTTTAGTTTTCATAAATCGACTTGTTTTTATTTATGCATGGTTAGTGCATCTGTCCGTTGAGAAGAACTCACTTGGTGATAAATGGGCCTGAAATGATACATCATCAGATTCGTATCCCATGTACCAGTTCTTAAGATAATCCATTTTCTGAACCCATATTTTATACATCTTGCGAATTAATTTTTCATTCAATGTACCCAAATTCATTTCAGAATAAAGGATCTTAAGGTTTTCAACAGTGTCATCTTCATTTAAAAACCAGTTACAATCCCACTGATGCGTAATGAGAGTTTTCAATAAATCATTATCAGTTTTATGTACCTCTGTAAGATTAAAAAGATCATCAACATTACTATTACAGTGAGATTTAATAGTTTGTTGAAGTTCTTTTGATAACTTTTGGAATCCACTAACAGTTGTTGTATTTGTTACCTTATCCACATCAGTTATTGGACCATCATACCACTTTATATCAGGAATCGGAGCAAAATCTTTGTCCCAACTATCGGGATCTATGTTATCATGTTCAATTTTTATACTTCTTAGTGCCGCAAAAAGTCTTGTATTAACAAGACAAATAAAATACTTAGATCTAAACATGTCTGCAACAGGATGTTTTACATTCCTCTTCAGCATATCAGATAATGGGTAGTAGATTGGAACATGCAATCTGGATATTAAAGTTTTTTGTTTTGGGTCATCAGAAAATTGTTCAAACGTTTGATTAAAATCATTCACAAAAAAGTTGCGATGATGAATATATCCGTTTGATTGATAAGAACTGCCATGGAACATGTGAACATCAGACCAAACAGGTTTCTCATCCACTTTAGTGATGGTGGACATTGTTTTAAAGAAATACTCTACCTTCCCACGAAGAGTGTGATGATTGAAGTAAACTTCATCACTCATAGTGAGACAAGAACCTAGGAAGTGACAACCATCCCAACCCAAATGTCCTATTAAAATATTATCGTTCATAGTAATGTCACCAAAATATCTGAGAACGTTTTATCCACAACAACCTTTTGATCAAATTTTTCTTCAATCCAGTCAGAAGTGAAGTATTCCCACTTACATTTATGTTGCATACCAAACTCCAAAATTGCAGAATTTTGTTTCATGATTTCATTAAACATGTATCCACTATTTTTATAAGCAGAATAGTTTGGATACTTAATTTGAAATCCTCCCACTTCATGCCACCATGCATAACTAACCATGTCAGGGCGATAGACCATCATGATAAGATCGTCTGGGAAACACTTTCGTATATTACCTAGATAATATGACCACTCGTGACTCTTAACTAACTTGCATCCACCAGGGGTTGACCAAGCTTGATCGATGTAATCTGAATCCAGAATTACATCAAACTCCATCTCGGGACCAAAATAAGCACCACGATGTCCATTATATCGGTGATGTATAAACTCACGTTCTGAAGTACGATCAGAAGTATTCATACCAGACATCTTCTCTAAAGTCTGAGCTATACCACTCCAACGAGATCCAGGAACTCCAGTAAAAAATATCTTATCAGGTAATTTCATGAATCAAGAGCAATTAAATGAATACTTTGCACACAAATGGAAGAGTAAGATATCACAATATTTTTATTGTGGTTGGAACTTAATTGACAATATTTGTGATGATGAATGGGTTTTGGATGTTGGTTGTGGACCAAACCCATTTAAAGGGAAAATAAAGAACTTGATTGGCATAGATCCTGCATACGATGAAGCTGACTATAAAGTGACAATAGAAGAATTCAAAACCGAACAGAAGTTTGATGTCGCTTTTTGTCTAGGAAGTTTAAACTTTGGATCTTATGATAAAATTATATCAGAAATAAGTTGTGTCGTAAACCTACTAAAACCAGAAGCAAGAATATACTGGAGATCTAATCCAGGTAGGAAAGATCACCAGCATAAAGACTGCGAACAAATTGAATTTTTTCCATGGACTTTTGAACACCACAAAGAGTTTTCAAAACAGTTTGGATTTGAGTGTGTAGATTTAAGATGGGATAGTAATCATAGAATCTATGCAGAATGGTCTCGAACATAGATCTTTATAGGTGGTTCATCATTCCAGTGTCGTATAGCGTTGGCAACAATAGCCACATTGGTAACCATGTAAGAAATAAGAATAAGGGTGCGTATGCCAGCAATAATATCTGCCTCTCTGTCGTTTCGTCCATCTTTCTGACCTAATGCTTTTGCCCAAATTCTCCAGGCACTTTTACTCTTTTTCATCCAGTTTAATCTCTCTCATCCCTTTAACATCAACGCCACGTTTAATCATGGACATCATACCCTCCTGTGCGGAAGTCATATCAAAGTAACAAGCAACTCTATCTTTACCCCAGAGAACATAATCAACACCATAGAACCCATACTTTAATGGGTCACGCATTCTTGCCATCAATATCTCTCCGGTATTTGACTATAACATTCATCAGAATATTTGGATACTCTGGTTTTAATATACTTCAGATTCTCCCACTCTTCTGGAAAACAAAGTACAAGTGTGTGAGTTTTTTCATGTAGCGAACATTGTTTGGTGTTCTCATCCATGCACTTTACACCAATCTCAATAGTAATATAATAGTCGGAAACAAAATAAACCCACCCCTCCAAGGGTTGAGGAGTTGTGTTCCAGATCACATAGTCATCAACTTTGGGCTTGTACATTGTTAGAATTTAATCCTGTGGTTTGTGGTTTTTCATACCATCATGATTACCATCACCAGGCAACTTGCCATATGCTAGGTATTCTACTGCTTGACGTGATCCTTCCAATCGTCTGAGATCATCTTCAATCTTGACATACTCAGAATAAGAATCATATAGTTCTTCTGCTCTAGCAGTTAATTGAGCAGTTCGCTTATTAAAACGCTCAAGCAGTTGTTCATAATTTTCAGTCGGTTTCATAGTTTACCTCCTACAACACCACTATTTACAACTTTAGAAACCTCGTCAAGAGTTCCATCCTGCAGGCACTTTAAATGCCATCGAGTCATATCTTTGACTACTTCATAATCCATACCAGTAATGAAGTGGGCACCAAAAGGTTCCTTCAAAATACTTGTATGCATACCAAACCGAGTCTTCTTAACATAGAAAGCATCATCAATCCACTCTACATCATCTGGAACATTTGGTTCAATAGTTCCCCCAAGAGAGGTTTCAATTCTGGCTTTCTTTTTGATCTCAGTCTGTTGTTCCTGCTCTACCATAATCGTCCTCTAATCGTACAATGTCGTTTTCGTTGCAATAACCTCTTTGGACTTCTATAAAAGATAATCCAAACTCACCAGCAGTAGCTCTATGAATCTGTTTTACAGGGATGTTAAATGTATCCCCAACAGAACATTTTAAAACTGTTTCTCCGTTGTAAATTACTCCAGTACCCTCAACCATAATCCAGTGTTCGTGTCGATGTTCGTGGTACTGAAGTGAAAATGATTGTCCCGGATTTACAATAATTTTCTTTACCTTATAGGTTCCATCCCTCGATTCGTATATTAGTTCGTATGAACCCCAGGGACGTTCTGTTACTTCATGCATTTAGTTACAAGTGATTTGGACATTTAGTAGCGACTGTAGCGACAGCTAAAGCACCAATGCCTGTAGACTCCCTAACAACTTTCCTCACTTGAGTTCCACCATATTTTTCATTAGCGTAGCTATAGGCAAGAAGAACTGATTTGAGAGTATCGTTACCTTTGTCACGATATGCACAAAATTCAGTCGCTACACTATTTAATAAAGTTACCAATGTGAGTTCAATCATTTCTTAACGGTCAACTTGTAATCTCTCTTTTTAAGATTATGCCTCTTGATGTATTTGTCCGCATGTTCCTTACACTCGAACCAACAAACTCGTTTATCTTTTTTGTCATTTAGATCGAGTCGATAAGGAAAAGATTCATGTGGAAACAGTTCTGTCTCGGCCATCCTTGAGTTGTTTATCTAATTCTTCTATACCAGAATACAGGTCTTGGATTGATGTGGCAAGACTTTCTTGTTGTCTCTCAACAGTTTTTTTATTCATCATCTTTTCATACTGACGAGCACCAAGGTTGTCCAAAAAGTCATGCATGATTTATTCTCCTATATTGTGAATGACTGGTTTTTCATGTCTCAAAATATTATACAGAGATTCATTTTCTGCGGCAGAAACAGGAATGAATTCTGTGTCTGCATTGAATTCAGAATCTCGAACTGCCTGATTAATTACAATAGAACCATCCTCACCAGACATAGAACGGTGAAATGTCATCTTAGGAACAACCAATGCACCACTAGTTCTATTCAAATGAACAATATGATACGGAAACTTCCACTCAGGATTTACCAATTCAAAAGTACGAGTGCCAGATAGAACTCTATTGTGGTCTATCTGGTGATAATGAATGTAAAATTGTTTCGCGCCAACAATGTCATTCGGGGGTGAGATGGCAGGTCCACTATGAACAACCAAGTCACTTGCATTTGAATCTTCTACGGAAATATCATAGAATACTACAGCATCAGTCTCTCGGAAGACTCGATGTTTCTTATAATTTACTTCACTCATTAGATATTATCTTCAGTTGGTTTTTGAATTTCTTCGATGGCAGTAAAGATCAGCCTATTAAAACTGTCTGCCATAATACGATACCCAGTACCGACATACAGTTGACCAAATACAACTGCAACTGTACAAATTCCCCAGAAGTAATAATAAAATCTGGATTTAACTTGTGCTCTGAGCTTTTCCTTTTTGTTTTTCATTTGAATACGGCAGTTACACCAATTACTGTAGCATTTGGGTTTCTAGCAAGAGCAACCTTTCTCGCTTCATCATAGTCACGAGCAATAACCTGTTCAGTAAACACGGTTCCCGCAACATAGAGTTTAACTTCACATTTCATTTCCCAAGTCTCTCAAAACAAACACTATTGAATTTACCTTCTACTCCACGTAAAACCAACTTAGAATGAGAAGACTTTACTATCAATTCTTGAACATAATAAACTCCACCATAAACTAATAGTGGATCTGGATCAGTATTATTTCCCCAGTTTACTTGTTCTCTAGAGCATCCAGTGAACTTTACATAGTCACCTTCTTCAATGTCTCTATAAGAATAGTTGGGAATCTTAAAATCCTTTGATCGTTTGTCTTTTTTCATCGGTCACTGAACCCTAAGACTAGTTTAGGAGGTATTTAGAGGTTTGTCAAGTCATCCTTTATAATCACCAGGCAACCATTTATCACTCTTAGAATACATGATAATATTACTTTCATGTACATCATTTCCATGTAACCATATATAATCTTTTTGTTTATGATAATATCGAGGAATGTATCCCCAGGTAGATTCCGAGACTATGACAATATCAGAATTTATGCCAACAAATAGATCAAATATATTATAAAAAAGTTGAAGTGTTTTTATATTGGTTGGATTGTATCTTTCTTTTATAAAGAATTCTTCTTTATAAAAATTTAAAAATTTTTTAAAAATAATATTCCTATCAATAATATCATTACCATATCTAGAGACATAATGAGAAAAATATTTAGAATCTATGTCAGAACTAATATAGATTTTTTTATTCCTATCATGTACTATCTCATCCAACAATCCAAAGTAAACTCTATCTGATGTTGTTACACGTACACAATCTGGTTGATATCTATTAAGATTATATGTGTTCCAATAAGAATTATAGTCTTCTGGTGAGAAAGTATTCTTTATTTCCTCTAAAAACTCTTCAGTAGCATGAGTTTCATTTCCTCTTCTTATGTGAACCCAACAAACATTCTTAAATTCTTTTTTAAAAAATTCACCAACATCAACTTTTAATTTTATTTTAGAAATTGATTCACTATAATATCTTTGCCAATAGGATTTAGTTTCGTAAAAAAGAAAAAAATCATTATCCCAATCATCTACTCCAGGAAGATCAAGATAATAATTTTTTTTATTGTCTAAGAACGAAACATCTTTTGTTCTTAGAATATATTTGTATTGGTCTTCAGATATGGGAAAAGAATTATCTATTTCAAATTTAGAAAGTTTTTTCGAAATAGTGTTTGGGAAATTTAATAATAAAGCTTCTGGCCAAGTCTCATAAGAAACTACTACTTTAGAGTCTTTTATAAGATTGGAGAGTCTATAACAATGAACCCAATATATTAATCTGTTACCGAAAGCTGTATCATTATTTGTTATGGATTTTGCAAAATCGTCAACAGTGAACTGAAGACAAAGTATTTTCATTTATTTTTTTCATGGTACTTATCAATTTTCTCCCGCAACTCTTTTGCCAATTTCATTGACCTTCTCCAAATGAGATATTTGACAATAGGATTATTGGGACTATTGAACAACCACCATCTCCATCCCTTATATTTGGTGATTAAAAGATCAGTTACATATACAAATGCTTTTCGCACACTTTCGTCTGTTGCAATGAACCAACCAAGAAGTGCGAAAATAAAAAACAGGAAATAGTAGTATTCCATTTTAGTGCCAACGTAGTGTCTTTAGATGATCTAGAACTTGTTCTCTAATTTCCATCAACTCATGGTAACACTTTTGGTTATGAGCACATGCTCTTAGAGTTGGATCTGGTTCGATAACCGATTCAATAAAAATGTCAAGACCACGATTCCACTTGTCTTGTTTATTCTCGCCATCAGGAATAGTGTTCTGATCTTTCATTCTTCTCCTCCTTCGACATGTCCAGCAAATTCAAACTCTTCAATTTCACTTACAGGTACTTCGTGTTGTCCTGCAACAAGATACCAGTGTTCTCCTCCCCGTTCTCCGAGATATTTCATTTGGTCTTCATCGAAACAATGTTCTCGAAGAGCTGCCTGAATTTTCAAATGAATCAATTCAGATTTGGAGGGAACCTTCATAATCGTGTCTTTCATACAGATCTATTCTAACCTATTTACAGTTGTTGTCAAGACTTTGCAGATTTAAATTCAACTTGAGTTTTCCACTTGTATCCTGGAGTTTCCCAAGTTTGATTGTCATTATATATTCTATTATTATTCTCTATTTCCTCCTCAGTAATATCATTTTCATCAGTTACAGTAGTGTCTGAAAATGTTTTACCTGCATAAAGTTCATCTATCACAGAACGTTCTGGGTAATCTCTAAGAAGAACTTTTACTGACAATCTAATTTGTTCTGGAATATCTGGATACCTTTGTTCATCAAGAATAATTTTCATTAACTCTCTAGTAGCGAGGAGAGCATTATGTTCTTTTGCTGGATTAGTCATAGTCTGATGTATGTTTCTTTTTACAAGCCCCACGGGCCCATGCACGAGCTAAACTAGTTATATGAGAACAGGGTTTTTGTTTTTTCCCACAGTAAGGACACTTTGCTTCTGTTGGATCATTTGGATAACTATACTTTTTTTCCCGATAACTCATATCTTCCAAATATTATTACAGTAATCTTCAATTGATCTATCCGAAGAGAAGAATCCAGACCTAGCAATGTTAATAAGAGATCTGCGATTCCACTCTCTCCTATTGCCCCATGTAGTATCAACAACATGTTGAGCACGGCAATAATCTGCAAAGTCTGCACAGACACAGAATGGATCCTGCAAAGTAATATTAGAGATCAATTCATCAAATGCATACTTATCCCCATTGGAGAAGTGACCAGATTTGATAAGTTCAATTGATTCAAAGAGGTCAGCACTCATATGTTCTTTTGGATCATAACCATTCTTCCACAAATCACCGATTTGTTCTTCAGTATTACCAAAGAGGAAGAAGTTCTCTTCACCTACCAAGTCACGGATCTCTACGTTTGCACCATCGAGTGTACCAATAGTCAGAGCACCATTCATCTGGAACTTCATAT
>MDTE01165658.1_pt1 | contig 10698 bp, 15 predicted proteins | sample 811231 | NCBI WGS metagenome assembly MDTE01 (sample SAMN05326651, study PRJNA326480) | marine metagenome | isolation source: seawater | place: Indian Ocean: Red Sea | collected 2010 | reverse complement strand
GGATTCAAATAATCTGATAAAAACTCACTTTCTAAACCTTTTTTGCTTAAATACTCTTTAGCATAAAAACTTTGTACAAAATGAAAATATTTTTTCATCATCATTAACGGCGCTAGTCTCAGTCTAAAAAGATCTTTATAATATTTAATACTATCTTTTATGAAATTATCACCCTTCTTTCTGTAATAATTGTCTACAGATAACCACCATATGGCAATTTTTGCTGACTTGACTTTGTAAGCAAATTTTGTAGCTACTTCGGGTAGCATAATGATATTTTCATGGTCATCATTCAATTCTGAGAGTTTTACATCATAAATACTGTACTCTTTCGGAATAGAATGTTTATTATCCAATGGATAATATGCTATAGAACAGTCAAGATCTAAAGAATTGAGTTCATGACAAAATTGATGAACTAGCTCTGAACCTCCTGTTACAGATCCACCTTTGCACAAGATTATTAGTTTCTTATATTTTTTACTCATAGCATTAGTATCTAAAGATAAACGTAAATTATTGTCTATCCATTACATGATATAGTATTTGTATGAAAGTAAGTATCATAACAATAAATTACAATTCATCTAGATTCACTCTAAAGTTAATTCAAAGCATTCTTAAAAACATATCAAATACAACTCTATATGAAATCATAGTAACAGATAACGCTTCTGATAAAGATGATTATGATTATCTAATGTCAAATGTTCCATCAGATTCAAGAATAAAGATTTTTAGAAATAGTGTAAATACAGGATTTTCAGGTGGAAATATGGATGGATATAGCAAGTCGACCGGTGAATACTTATTATTCATAAATAATGACTGTGAATGTCTAAACGATGTTTTGCAACCACTTTTAAAATACGCAGAAAATAATGATAGTGCAGGACTACTAACTGGAAAAGTTAGGGGATTAGATGGTAAATATACTGGTACACACAAATTATTCCCATGCTTATTAAGAAGCCTTCTGGGTAATGAGTTTGCAAGATGGGTATCAAAGAATAAATTTGTATCACCCAAGGAGGAAATCACTGAGCCAACAAAAGCGCAGGTTGTCACAGGTGCATTTATGTTTTTCAAAAGGTCATTATTTGAAGAAATTGATGGTTTTGACACGCAGTTTTTTCTTGATTGCGAGGAGGAGGATATTTCAAAGAGAGTATGGGATCATGGGAAAGAGGTGTATGTCTTACCAGAACCTGAGATTGTTCATGAGCATGGGGGTAGTAAAAATGATAATGAAATAGGATTGCGTAATGAATTTTATATATCATATAAGAAATTAATGTTTAAACACTATAATAATCCGTACAGTATAATGATGTTAGTGTTGATGTCATTGAAAATATTTAAATACTATTTACTAGGTAGATGTGAGTATGACACTGTCAAACTTGCCTTAAAAGGATTTCCTGAAGAATGTAGTTTGAGGTATAAACAATAAATTCTGACTATTTTTTTTGATACGCTTTGTGAAATAATTTATCGTCTGCTCTCATCTTAATCAGTTCTAATATATCTTTTGATTTTTTTTGATTTTCTCTTGGTGCAAATAGCGCCCTTTTGTTATTTAGATGTTTTTTTTCAGGCTTACATAAATAATATACGGCAATACTTTTTCTATAAATATTTTTTGGAAGATTAATTGATCTTGATAGGCCATGCCAAGAATTTTGAGAGGTATCAAAAATAATTGCTCTGTTAAATTTTGGAAAGATCTCTTTTTTCAAGTGCCCTGGTAGGTTATTTTTTTTATCATGTTCCCAAAGACCAAGATGTCCACCATATGATACTTTATAATCCTCCTCTAAGTATACAATCAAGTTCAAACGTCTTTGGATATCCATTTTTGGGTGAATTGAATAATCAAGATGGGGATTAAGATTTCCTTTATTAGAGTGGATATGCCAACCTCCCCCATGAAGACCGGGATCTATATATAGTTTAATGCCAATTCTCTTACTAATTAAATTTACAAAAGTATCTGAATTTAAATAACAGAATACTTGATAGGTAAGATCATCGAAGAGGTTCCAGTTGTTGCAGGTTTTTTTATCCTCTATTTTGTTTTTATATGTATGCCAGATTTTACTACTATATTCAGGAAATCTATGACAAAGTTCTTTGCTGATTTTGACAGGGAAAAAATTATCTACAATACAATAATCAAACGGCTTCTGTTTGAAGCTCTTGAGCGATTCTAATACATGTTTATCATTTACAAGCTTCATTGCATTCCATAATAGAGTATAAAAGTAACAACTAAAGGTACGATAAGCATGGAAATGACTATTGCAAAAATCCAAGTTAAGGGCTTTTCTCTATCTATAAATCCTAGAAGTAATTTTTTTTTGTTGTTCATTTTACTAATTGAAGTAATCCAAAGGCAACAACTACCCCAAGAATAAAGCCGCCATTTACAAAAATAAAGTACTCACCTGCCATAGCCCCTGCTAGCAAAACGAAAAAAAATGTTCCCGGTCTAGCATAACTCATTAAATTATACGTCGGCATAGTCCTTAAGCATTTTCGACACCTCTATGGCGTGCATTTCCTCTGCTTTTATCATTCCTCTTGCGTACTCTTCTATGTAGATACTCTCATCTTTTACAATATCAAGTAGAATTTTATATAGCCCTACTGCCTTGCTCTCATGCTCAGAGCTCTCATTGAGTAAGTCGACCGTTGAGTGCTTGTTAGATTCTTCAATGATTTGTATTTTTAATGAAGGATGTCCGCCTAAACCAGTAACTATCTCACCAGCCTCTTGGGCATGAAGAAGCGATTCAGTAGCCTGATCTTTAAAAAATTGCGCTAGACTCAATCTGTCTCTTCCTGTGATCATGAGTGCATAATGTGTGTATCGAACTACTCCAGATAATTCGTATTCCATAATTTTATTCAATATTTCCATTACTTCATTTGTTTTATTTGTATCCATATTTACACCTCAATTAACAATGGTAGCACAATCATAATATACAAATACAGTCAGGGTTTAATTAATAACCTGATAGTCAATATGCTTAATATGGTTGAGGATGTTCCCGTTATCTACTACATACGCAGTTCGAGCCGCCTCCCATATTGGAATATCTTTTTTACTATCGCCGATATAATCAAAAATTACATTTCCATATTTTTTTTTAAGATATATAACTTTATTAAGACTTATCATATTTCTATTTACTGTTGTTCCTACAGCATAATTAAATAAATTTATGTGCGAAGCAATGGCATCTACATACTTAAAATATGACCCTGATATTAAAATGATTTCATGATATTTGCCTTTATTCTGCTTTATGAAATTTATGACAGATTTATTGAATACTAAATTCTCTAAAGAATATGAGGTTTCATCATATAGAAATTTTTTAGCGTAGGGTTTCCCTTTTATTAATAAAATATACATCAACATTGGAAAGAGATATATTTTGTGTCTAAGCATGAACTTTAAACCGATATAAATCATATCGGTCTTAATAAGAGTGTTATCAAGATCGACAGCTAATATTAATGACGATTTTATTTCAGCCATACAAAGGATTTAATCCTTTTTATCGTCTTGTTTAAATGCACTGTAATCACCATCGCTTAAGTTTTGAAGAAAGTCAATGGCATCTTGCCCAGATAAATATTTCAATTCATCGTACTCTTCTAAATTATTGATAATCTGGATTTTGAACCCTTCAATAGTGTTTATTATGTAAGCTTGATCGGTTTCAGAGAAAGATGAGATACATTTGTATAGATCTTGTTCTAATATGTATCCATCTTTTTTACCTGCCCGAATCAAATCTTTTACCTGATCAGACAAACTCATGAATTAAAAAATTAATTAGACAGTTTTTACTTGAACAGCTCTTATGCCTTTTGGGCCGTCTTCTGTCTCAAATTCAACCTTGTCATTTTCCTGTATAGTTCCGTCAACTAAATCAGATTGGTGAACAAATATATCTTTGTCGCCCTCGTCAGGTTTAATAAATCCAAAAGCTTTAGTAGTATCAAACCATTTTACAGTTCCTGTTTTCAAAGTATTCTCCTTAGTTAATTGATAATTAAGAAGGTTTACAAATTAATGAATTCACGAACAACAGCTTAATTACATAGCCATTATATCTATATAATATGAAAAGGAAAGTGTTTTACCCTTGTGTGTTGAACAATGTCACGACATCAGCTTTATTTGATGTCAATAAACTTGTACCCTTGAGATTTTCAAGGTTTATTACAAAAAAGAAAGTTATTATTTTTGAGTTATGTTTCTTTACTAATTTATGCGCTGCAAGAGCAGTTCCTCCAGTTGCAATTAAATCGTCAACAATAAGTATTTTGTCATTCTTGGTAATGGCATTTTTCTGTATTTGTATTTCATCAGAACCATATTCGAGTTTATACTTTTGCTTATAAATAGGGCCTGGTAACTTGTTTGGTTTTCTTATTGGAATGAATGGTATTTGTGATTTCAAGGCTGCTGCTGAAGCAAAAATGAATCCTCGTGACTCTATACCAGCTATTTTAGTAATTCTATTTTGCTTAATCAGACGCACTATCTCGGTTGTAATGGCATTGAATATCACTGGCTTTTCAGTTAATGAGAAAATATCCTGAAATAAAATTCCCTTTTTAGGAAAATTCTTTATAACCCTTATATTCTTTGAAATTAGCTTAGAGGTTTTACTCATATTTTATAGCTGTGATAATGTAAATGGCTTATCATTCTAAATTAGGTACAAGGTCAAAATGATTTAACATCAATATTATATGTTTAATCCTCTTTATATGCTATATTTTTTAGTAATCTCAAATACACCCAAGTACTTTATATGAAAAATCAGTGGAACAATCAAGAGTCAGTGCGCTTTATTCAAAAATATAAAAGACTTGGTTACAGCGAGGATATTGCTTTAAGAGTATATACCTCTCGTTTGATTGGTTTAGATAAGAGCTTAGTGTTACACGGTGGTGGCAATACCTCGGTCAAAACTAAAATGAAAGATATCGATGATATTCATCATGATGTTATTTGTGTCAAAGGGAGTGGATGGGATTTATCGAATATTGAGCCGGAAGGGCTTCCGGCTGTTAAATTATCTCCACTATTAAGCTTACAGACTAAAAAAAAATTAAGTGACGATGAAATGGTTGCGTTTCAGAAAAGAAATTTACTTGATACAAGTTCACCTAATCCATCTGTAGAAACTTTTCTACATGCGTTCCTACCACATAAATATGTTGATCATACTCACTCTAATGCAATTCTTACTCTAACAAATAGGCCTGATGGTATGTCTTTATGTAAGAGGATATTTAATCGAAATGTCAGAGTTCTGCCATATATTATGCCTGGCTTTGACTTAGCTTTAGAGGTAAATAAATATATAAAAGAATATCCTAATATTAATTGCTTAATTTTAATGAATCATGGAATATTTACTTTCTGTGAAACTGCGAAAGGCTCTTATGATCATATGATTAATTACGTTTCAACTGCAGAAGAATATATAAAAAATCGTAGTGGAGTATTCAAAACTAGCGATGGAAATATTTTAAGGGGAAAAAATAAAGGCAGTATAAGAGAACTTTTACCTATTGTGCGTGGATTAGTCTCAAAAAATAATTCATATATTCTTAGCTTCAAGTCCAATAAAAATATTTTAGACTTCATGGATAACAAAAGAGCGAAAAAATATATGAATGAAGGAACAATAACGCCTGATCATGTAATTAGAATCAAACCATTCCCTTTATTCATTGGAAGAGAAAAGTTCAAAAAAAATATCAAACTCAAGAAACTTTTAAAAAATGAAATAAATAAATATAGAGAAAAATATGAGAGATATTTTGTCCAAAATAGTAATAAATCAGGAACAAGTAAAATTATGCTTGATAGTTGCCCTAATATTATTTTCTTACAGGATGTTGGAATGATTGCTGTTGGTAAAACAAAGAAAGAGTCACAAATTGCAATTGATATAGCTGAACAGAATATAAGTGTGATAAAAGATATAGAGAAAACTTCTAAATTCAAGTCAATTAGCAAAAAGGCATTATTTGATATGGAGTATTGGTCATTAGAGCAAGCGAAACTCAACAAAGTTAAAAAAGAACTTCAAGGAAAGGTAGTAGCGATTACCGGGGGTCTAGGCAAAATAGGTTTTGAAACATACAAGCTTTTTAAAGATAAGGGTGCTGAGGTTGTAATCTTAGATGTAAACAGAAAACTTATACATGAATTCAGAAAGCAATATGATGATTTATGTATTGAGTGTGATGTATCAAATAAATCATCCGTATCTAAATCTTTTAGTAAGATAATAAGTGAATTAGGTGGATTAGATATTCTTGTTTCAAATGCTGGCTATGCACCTCAAGGAATGATTGCTGAAATAAGTGATAATGAATTAAGAAAAAGTTTTGATAATAATTTTTTTGCGCATCAAAATTGTGCTTCAATAGCAACAAAGATATTTATTGATCAAAACATAAAAGGTTGTCTTTTATTTAATATATCGAAACAAGCTGTAAATCCCGGCAAATCATTCGGTCCTTATGGGCTTCCTAAAGCTGCATTAATGAATTTATGCAAACAATATGCAATCGATTATGGCTCATTTGGAGTAAGATCTAATGGAGTTAATGCTGACAGAATTATGAGTGGATTACTTGATGCAAAAATGATCAATGAAAGATCAAGGGCTAGAGGTCTAACTTCAAAGGAATACATGCAAGGAAACTTACTTAAAAGTGAGGTATTTGCAACTGACGTTGCAAAAGCATTTTTTCACTTGGCTGTATCAGAAAAAACAACAGGAACAATATTGACAGTTGATGGAGGAAACATTGCTGCATCATTTAGATAATTCGCGCCGTATCTTTTCTATACCTTCTCTATTACACTCGAATATCCCATACTCACAAATTAATCCCGTAATAAGCTTTGATGGAGTAATGTCAAAAGCAATATTAAGACACTTCGAGTTTTTGGGATAGATATCAAATTCATGATACTTTCCATTATGTGTGTATGAAAATATTTTCATCTCATTTTCAGACCTCTCCTCAATAACAATTTGCTCGGAGATACTTTCTGAAAAATCAATAGTACTAACCGGCGCAGCAACATAAAACGGGATATTATTTGCTTGAGCAACAAGTGCTTTCTCATACGTCCCAATTTTATTAAATACATCTCCATTTGACATAATTCTATCAGCACCAGTTATACACATATCTACCCTATTCTTAAACATTAAATATCCACCTGTATTATCAGAAATTATGGTATTTTCCACATTCTCATTATTAAGCTCAAATGATGTAAGCTGTGCACCTTGAAATCTTGGTCTTGTCTCATCAACCCACACATGTATATCAATACCAGCTCTTTTTGCATGATATATAGGAGAAGTCGCAGTACCCCAATCAACTGTCGCTAGCCAACCAGCATTACAATGAGTCAATATGTTAATCACGCTATTGTTATTTCGATGCATCTGCTTAATAACTTCTGATCCATGTACACCAATTAGTTTACAGTTATGAATATCCTCTTCCATTATCAACAACGCTTCCTTCAGCGCTTCACTTTCTCTTTTTTCTGATGGAAAGCTGAATATCTTCTCTTTGACCTTTCTTACAGCCCACTTTAAATTCACAGCGGTTGGTCGTGCTGCTACAATATCTTCACAATCTTTTTCAATATTCTCTGTTTTAGAGGATTTCTTGCATGAGAGATAAACTCCGAAAGCACCTGTGCATCCTATCAAGGGTGCGCCTCTAACTTTCATCTTTGAGATGGCATTAATCACATCCTTAGTACATGATAACGTTAGTGTTTCTATATGGAAGGGCAATTTGTTTTGATTAATGATTTTAATATTATTATCATCTTTGGAATACCATATGCTTTGGTATTTTCTATTATTAATCTTCATTTGAACTTAATAATCTACCAAGTATCATGCTCAACTTTTCTTTCGTTGAGGGCTTTATATTTTTCAAATCAGTTATTAAAGCTGTATCAAGCGCATATTGAATACTATCATTTGTCATTACTGAATCAGAAAAATCATTAATTGCATGTTGAATCATTATTTTTGCATTATCAGCGTTCTTTCTAAGAGTCTCTATTATCATTGAAACATCGACACTTTCATGGTCTGGGTGCCAGCAGTCAAAATCAGTAACCATAGCGATAGATGCATATCTAATTTCAGCTTCTCTTGAGAGCTTTGCTTCTGGCATATTTGTCATTCCTATAACATCTGCATTCCATGACCTATATAAGTTAGATTCAGCTAAGGTTGAAAACTGTGGTCCTTCCATAGCAACATATATCCCGCCAACTTGGTAAGAAATATCTGTTTTTTTAAGTGCACTTTCACAAATGTTCATCAAATCTGTTGATATTGGATGTGCCATGGATACATGTGCCACTAAATCGTCATCAAAAAATGTCTTTTTTCTGAGATAAGTTCTATCAATAAACTGGTCAATAAGAACAAATTTACCCGGTGGCAAAGACTCTCTCAATGAACCGACAGCTGAAACTGAGATAATATCGGTAATACCAAGTGTTTTAAGTGCATAAATGTTTGCACGATAATTAATATTAGATGGAGAGATGTTATGTTTTCTATTGTGTCTTGGGAGAAAGTGAATAATTTTATCATTAATCTCACAACGAAGAATATCGTCAGAAGTCTTTCCCCAAGGTGTATCAATTTTAATCCATTCAGTATTTTTTGTGGTAGCTAGATCATACAGCCCACTCCCACCAATAATTGCAAGTTTACATTTCATTTTTTTTTAATATATTCTTTGAGTGAGTTTTTAGGTTTCCAACCCAGTTTTTTTGTTTTATGTGTGACTAGCTCAGAATTTGTTCTGTTTGCAGGATTACTTTTGGTATATGCCATATTATCTGAAATTAATTCCGCCACTTCTGTAACTGAGAATGATTCTGGATGTGCAATACCATACTCATCTCCATATCCGTCTTCTGCTATTAGCTCGAGTGCATCGATAGTATCATCTATATGAGTAAAATTTCTTCTTTGTGTTCCAGGCAGAGTAATTTCTAAAACCTTACCCATCTCCCTCCTTTTTAAAAATTTTGCAATAACCGTAGCAAATTCACCATCACTGTTTTCTCTTCCTCCATAGACATTATAAAAATAAGTTATAGCGAACTTAATTTTATATAACTCACAATAAAACTTCACTAATTCAGTATTTTGCCATTTTGAAAAAGAGTAAGGGCTTTTTAATTTATTCGTGCCATTGTCTGCAAATTTTGTACTGCTTCCTGCATATATAAGTTTTGCATCTGACTGTTTAACAAATTTCAAGATGTTTAAAATTGGTAATATATTATTTTGAAGTACAAAGTCAATTTTATCGAGTGATTGCTCAACTCTTGAGTACTCCCCAAGGTGAAATACTAAATCAAATTTATTATTGAGCGAGAGAATATTGTAAACATCCATCTCAATATATTCCACACCGCTTATATGATTAGATTTTTTACCTGAGATGTAATTGTCTATCGATGTCACATCATGTTTATCTGCATATCTCTCGCAAAGATGTGAGCCTATAAAGCCTGCTCCACCGATTATCAATACCTTCATATTTATCCACTAAAATTACTAATATTGTACAACATCTTCATCAATATCTCTCCATAAATACCATGTAGCGACCGTACAATATGGTTCCCATAATTTTCTAGTTTTAGAAATTTTTTTTATAAAGTCGTCACGTTTGATTTTATAATTTTTACAATAACTATTTATTAAACCGATGTCACCCAAAGGTAAAATATTTGGTCGATTGAAGTGAAATATTAAAAACATTTCGGCAGACCATAAACCAATACCATAAAGTTTTACTAATTCTTTAATTGCATCTCTATCATCCAATGTTTCTAGATTGCTAAAAAAATTAGGTTCACTCTTTATAATTTCAGCAACCCCTTTTATATATGTCACTTTCCTAAAAGAGAGACCACAATTTCTCATGTGCTGATCAGGTGTTGCTAGAATTTTTTTAGGATTGATGCTTCCTAATAATTTCTTAATTTTACTCTCAATCGAATTAGCAACTTGTATAGATATTTGCTGTCCTATTATTATTTTTGTAAGTGTTACAAAAATAGAATTCTCAGAAACTAGATATGCTTTTGATTTATGTTTGCTGATTAACTTTGACAACACAGGATCATTTGACTGGAGATGATTTTCTGCTTTTTGCCAATAAAGAGGCTTTTTATCTTGCTTTTTAATCATTATAGGCGTGCTAATATAACACGCCTATGTAAGTTTCTATTACTGATTTTTATAAGTACTAATTCCGAATGGGATATAAAGCGGACACCATCCAGTTGTACCAGTTAATATTGGAATAATACCAATAAGAGACCACATTCCTAAGCCGAGACCAGGTCCCATGTATAGGATTGCTATACCAGCAATCACTCTCAGCATTCTTTCCATACCACCAATGTTTGTACACATTGTTTTAGGTGTTGTTGCCATTTTCATTCACTCCTAAGTAGATTATTGTTAACATAATATTAAAATAAATATCTAATCGCAATATTATTTTTTCTTACTCTTGTAGTCCTCAATAGCAGCACTTATCGCATCTTCTGCAAGAACAGAACAATGAATTTTTACGGGC
>MDTE01081574.1_pt1 | contig 10698 bp, 10 predicted proteins | sample 811231 | NCBI WGS metagenome assembly MDTE01 (sample SAMN05326651, study PRJNA326480) | marine metagenome | isolation source: seawater | place: Indian Ocean: Red Sea | collected 2010 | reverse complement strand
TGCCCGCCGAGGCCGGGCTTGTATTTCTTGTCGAGGAAATCGCCGATTCCTTCTTCCCGGAATGCATTGGCCTGCCGCGCCGTGTGCTGCGATTGCAATGACGAGGCATAATCCATGGCAACATCCCATTCCATGTCCATGGAATTGCGGTAAATCTCCCGTGTAGCCTGAAGGGCGGACGGATCCTTGTCGGCGATTTCAAGCGCGAGCGCCATCACGTCATCGCGCAGCTTATCCCTAGGAATGGCGTAATTCACGAGCCCGATATCGGCGGCGATCTGTCCGGTCATCGGCCGGCCGGTCAGGGAATACAGCATGTAGTCCCGCGGGCGCAGCAGGTTACCCATGGATTTGCCGACGCTGCCGCCGGGGAACATTTTGAAATTGATCTCGCTGAGCCCCATCTTGGCGTCTTCTGCAGCGACCGCCAAGTCGCATCCTTCAACGATGGTGAATGCGCCGCCAAAACAATGGCCGTTGACCATGGCGATGGTGGGTTTGGGAAACAGTCGCAAGGTCCGGCCACGCCATTCTACGGCGACGCGATGGGCACGGTCGTATTCAGCCGGCTTGTCCTGCAGTTCAATGAAGAATTCTTTCAAATCCATGCCGGCACAGAAGGATTCCCCGGCCCCTGTAATAACCAGAACCCGGCATCGATCTTCGTTTCGCAGACGTTCAAGCGCGTCGGTGATTTCCTCACCCAATGTCGGGTTCATCGCGTTGCGTTTTTCCGGTCGGTTCAGTGTCAGAAGGCATACGCCATCGTCGAATTCGACAAGCAGCGTTTCGTAGTCATATCTCTCTGAGTCGCCCACTGATTGGCCCCTGTCATTTTTGTTAGCTTGCTAACGAAGTGTCCCGCCCCACCGGACCGGAGTCAAGCGCAAGGCGCTTGCCCGAAGCATCCCGGGCGTGTAAATCCGGCGCATGAACAACAACGATTATTTCGATCCCGAAGACACGATCGGCTTTCTGCTCTGGGACGCAAACCGGGCAATGAACCGGGAATTTTCCGATCGTATCGCCCGGCAAGGTGTGTCGCTTGGTCTGTGGCCGTTTCTTCGTGCCCTTTGGGATGGCGATGGGATCACCCAGCGGGAATTGTCGGAGAAAGTTCGCATGAAGGGTCCGACCACGGTAGCCGCACTGAACAAGCTGGAGGACCGGGGGCTGGTCCGTCGTGAAGGCGATAAAAAGGATGCGCGTAAGATCAACGTTTTCCTGACGCCTGATGGCCGCAAGGTTTACCGTAAGGTCATCCCGGAGGTTGAGGCCGTCAATACCCAGTGCCTAACCGACCTTTCTGCGGAAGAGCAGGCGGAATTCAAAAACATGATCCGGCGGATCCGCAACAACATCACCGCCGCATAGAAGGGAACCAGATGGATGGGTCTGGATTTCCCGGCAGGAGTTCTAAGTGAGCCGCGGCCGATACTTATTCCTGGCCGGCCTGCTTGGGCTGCTGCCCATGTTGCTGCCGTTGTCGGTCGATGGCTCGCTGGCCCTGGTACCCGATATCGCTGCTTATTTCGCCACCGATATCGGATCGGTCCAGTTGACGTTGACGGCTGTTGTGCTGGGTATCGCGGTCGGTCAATTGTTTTATGGGCCAGTTTCTGACCGTTTCGGGCGAAAGCCGGTAATCATTTTTGGGGTTGCCTGCTACGCGTTGGCTGGGATCGGCTGTGCTAACGCGCCTTCGATTGAGTGGTTAATATTTTTCCGGTTTTTGCAGGGATTTTTCGCCTGTTCCGGTATCATCGTCGCCCGTGCCGTTATTCGAGATATGTTCGATCGCGAAGCAGGCGCACGTTTGTTCGCTCTGATGATGGGCATTCACGGCATCATGCCTACGCTGGCCCCGGGGGTCAGCGGTTGGATGACCCAGACCTTCGGCTGGCAGTCCGTATTCTGGGTAATGGTCGGGTTTGGTGTCTTTACCGGAATTTCGGTCTGGCTTGGATTACCCGAAACTAGCAAGTCTCGGATAGTCAGCGCCACCCGACCGGCCGAATTGCTGGCCAACTATCGCACGATATTTCGAAACCGGGCATTCTTATCCTATGCCACCTGCGCATGCTTCATGTATGGGGCGCTGATGGCATATTTCGCGGGCGCGCCGGTGGGTTTCATCAAATATCTCGGGCTGGTACCGATTGAATTTGGCATTGCCATGGCGGTGCCCATGGTGACCTATGTCGTCACACAGATCGCTGTCGCGCGCCTAGCGCCCAGGATCGGTCTGGATCTGATGATCCGGATCGGTGTCTTTTTCGCCGCCATCGCAGGAATCGGAATGTTGGCATTCGTGCAACTGGATATGATCAATATTTACACCTTGATCGGACCGGTTGTTCTGGTGCTCGGATCGCTTGCGTTCATTACCCCGAGTACGACGGCCGGCGCTTTGTCGCCGTTCGCGGAAATGGCAGGCGCCGCGTCTTCGCTTCTCGGCTTCATTCAATTTCTGGCCGCCGCTGCGGCGACAGCCCTGGTCGGACTGCTGAATGACGGCACCCCGGGGCCTATGGCCGCGGTCATTTGCGTCTGCTGTCTGGGTTCGCTGATCGCCTATCTGGTTCTGGTTTTGCCACTCCGGCGCGTTGATCAGGCCGATCACTGATCAGAAACGATGAAGACATTCGACAATTCCGGGTTCGCCGCGCTCCTTGCACTAACCACCGTGATGAGCGCTGCCGGAATCGACGGGGTTCTTCCTCTGATGCCGGCCATCGGTGCTGCGTTCTCAGCCGAACGGGAGGCGGTTCAATTGACACTAACCATGTTCATGCTCGGCATCGCGGTGGGACAGCTTGTGCACGGACCAATTTCCGACAGGTTCGGCCGCAAACCGGCGATCATAAGCGGCCTGTTGGTGACGTCTGTCGCCACGGCGGGGTGCGCGCTGTCGACGTCGATAGAGACGCTGTCTGTTTTCCGCTTCGTACACGGGTTTGCGGCATCAAGCGGCTGGCTGCTCGCCCGCGCCGTCATTCGAGACCGGCACGAACGGGACGATGCCGCCCGCGTCATGTCGCTCATGATGATTTTTCACAGCGCCGCACCCCTTCTTGCGCCCATCATCGGCGCGGCGTTGACGGTTGCCTACGGGTGGGAAGCGATGTTCGTTTTCCTGTCGGTGTATTCGGTATCCGTCGCAATTTTCTTTGCCGTAGTCTTTAAAGAAACAATCGCCGCGAAAGCGTGCGATGCATTGAGCCCGGGTCCCATCCTCCGGAATTTTGCGGAGATTGCCCGGGGGCGGTCATTCTGGGCGTATACCGCCTGCGCAACCGCGTCCTATGGCATCCTTTTCGCGTTTCTCAGCGCGTCCGCCGATATTGTCATTGTTCATCTGGGTCAGTCGGAACTTCAATACAGCTATATGTTTTCTGGCGTGATGGTCGGATCGGTCTCCGGAATGCTGATGAGCGCGCGTCTTGTCGAGAAGTTCGGAGGCGACCGGCTACTGCGGTGGGGCGTTATATTGGCCGCGGTGTTCGGAGCCATTCTCGCCACGCTCGCCTGGGTGCGGGTGGATCACTGGTTCGCCGTCATTGGACCGATGGCGTTATGCATGGTCGCTTTCGCGCTGATTTTCCCGCAATCCATTGCCGGTGTGCTGCAGCCGTTCCCCCACGTCGCCGGTGCCGCGTCGTCACTGGTCGGGTTTATCCAGCAGCTTGTCGGAGCTCTGACCGGTATTGCAGTCGCGGCATTGTCGGACGGATCGCAAACTTCGATGGCCACGGGCGTGTTGCTGTGGTCGCTGTTCGGACTTGTCGCCTATTTTCTGGCTGTCCGGAATAACCGGACCATTTAGTCCTCCCGTCTTCCCGGATTTCGCCGATTCTGATAAACCCGGACTATGGCCATTCCAAGATATTCCCGCGCGCCCATGACCAAAATCTGGGAGCCGGAAAACAAGTTCCGCATCTGGTTCGAGATCGAAGCCCATGCCTGCGACGCGCAGGCCGAACTGGGTGTTATTCCGAAGGAAGCCGCCAAGGCTGTCTGGGACCGGGGCGACTTCGAAATAGACCGTATCGATGAGATCGAACGCGAGACCAAGCACGATGTAATCGCCTTCCTGACCAACCTTGCTGAACATGTCGGTGACGAAGCCCGCTTTGTGCATCAGGGGATGACGTCTTCGGACGTGCTGGACACCTGTCTGGCGGTCCAGTTGACCCAGGCGGCCGATATTCTTCTTGAGGATATCGACGGGTTGCTGGCGGCGCTAAAAAAACGGGCCGAAGAGCACAAGCTGACCCCCACAATAGGGCGAAGCCACGGCATCCATGCGGAGCCGACGACGTTCGGGGTCAAGCTGGCCGGCCACTACGCAGAATTCGCGCGGTGCCGGGAACGCCTGCAGGCTGCCAGGACAGAGATCGCCACCTGTGCCATTTCGGGTGCGGTCGGCACCTTTGCGAACATCGATCCGGCAGTGGAAGAACATGTCGCCCTTAAGATGGGATTGGTGCCGGAAACGGTTTCCACCCAGGTGATTCCGAGGGACCGACACGCGATGTATTTCGCGGTGCTCGCCGTAATCGCCTCGTCGGCGGAACGGCTGGCCGTTGAAATCCGCCATCTGCAGCGCACCGAGCTGCGCGAAGCCGAAGAATATTTCTCGCCCGGGCAGAAGGGCTCGTCGGCGATGCCGCACAAGCGTAACCCGGTCCTGACCGAAAACATCACCGGCCTCGCCCGGCTTGTCCGGTCGCACTGCGTGCCGGCGATGGAAAACGTGGCGCTCTGGCACGAACGCGATATTTCCCATTCATCGGTGGAACGAATGATCGGGCCGGATGCCACAATCACGCTCGATTTCCTGCTAGCGCGCATGACCGGGGTAATCGAAAAACTGGTCGTCTATCCCGAACAGATGCAGGAAAATCTGGACGCCTTGGGCGGACTAGTCTTTTCGCAGCGTGTTTTACTGGCATTGACCCAGGCAGGGATGAGTCGCGAAGATTCCTATGCAGCGGTTCAGCGCAACGCGATGGAATCCTGGTCTGAAGGAAAGTCGTTTCTGGACCTGCTAAAGGCTGATCCGGATGTGTCGTCTCTGGTGGGCGATGCAACCCTCGAAGAGATGTTCGATCTTGGCTATCACACCAAAAACGTCGATACGATTTTTAGGCGGGTATTCGGCTAATCAGCTGTTTTCGGATTCGATCTGACGCCCGGCTTCATCCATAAGCCGGACCATCTCCTTCCGCAATCGCGGTTCATCCATGTCGATTCCGCGGTCATCGAAGTCCTTGAGGACCTTGCGGACGACATCGTCGTCGCCCGGCTCTTCGAAATCCGAAAGCACCACTTCCTTGGCGTAATCCAGCGCCTGGTTGTCGGGCATGCCGAATTGTTCGGCGACCCATAGGCCAAGCAGCCGGTTTCGACGCGATGTTATTCTGAAAAGGGTTTCCTGATCGCGCTTGTACTTCGCTTCGAAACTTTTTTCGCGGTCGTCGAATCCCGACATCGTTTTTCCCGTCTGGCAGTGGTGAAGTTTATAGCCTCTAGATCGGCATCCCGGACCCTTATGTCAAGCCGGATTGGCGGACATATGGCCGCAACGGGTCGAAACTGCTATCGAAGCGCCATGTGTACTGTCGTCATTTTGCGCCGCCCCGGACACAACTGGCCAATATTGATCGGCGCCAACCGGGATGAAATGGCCGGCCGATCTTGGGAAAGGCCCGGGCGCCACTGGCCAGAGCGGGAAAACGTGGTGGCCGGGATCGATCTGTTGGCCGGCGGCACCTGGATGGGGCTGAACGACGAAGGCGTGGTTGCCTGCATCCTGAACCGCCGGGATTCGCTGGGACCCGATCCCGACCTGCGATCCCGGGGTGAAATCGTTCTCGAAGCGCTGGATCATGCGGACGCAGATGATGCCGCCCAGGCGTTGTCGGGACTGGACGGGCGCAGCTACCGGTCGTTCAACCTGATAGTTGCCGATAACCGGGATGCCTTCTGGCTGAGCAGTCGCGGACCCGTTGATGAAGGGCGTGTAAAGGTGAGAGAAGTCCCGGAAGGGCTGTCCATGGTGACCGCTTTCGACATGAATGACATCGCTTCCGCCAGAACCCGGCATTTTCGCCCGTTATTTGAGGGGGCGGTGGCGCCTGATCCGGAAGCTGGCGACTGGGCAGCCTGGCAGGCGCTGCTTGCCTCCACTGATTATGCGACTGACACGGATGCCCGGGATGCCATGCAGATCGAAACGGATATTGGTTTCGGCACGTTGTCTAGCTCGTTGGTTGCGCTGCCATCAATCAATAAGAATGATACCAAACCGGTCTGGTTATTTGCGAACGGCGCGCCGGGAGAGGCGTCATTTGAGCCGGTAGCAGTGTGAAACAAGGTAATCGCTCACGCCATTGACCGTTTGCCTGAATTCGCTATATCTGACCGGTGAGCGTCTGTAGGAACGGGCGCAGATTTCCGATAGCCGAGGCATCCCATGGCCCGCCGCAGACGCATCTACGAGGGCAAGGCGAAGATCCTTTTTGAAGGACCTGAGCCGGGCACTCTTGTTCAGTATTTCAAGGATGACGCGACTGCTTTCAACAACAAGAAGCAGGGCGTGATTACCGGAAAAGGTGTATTGAATAACCGAATATCAGAATACCTGATGGTTCGGCTCAGCGAGATCGGCATTCCGACCCATTTCGTCCGCCGGCTGAACATGCGCGAACAGCTTGTCCGGGAAGTCGAAATTATCCCCGTGGAAGTCGTCGTCCGCAACGTAGCCGCGGGATCGCTGACCAAGCGGTTCGGCATGGAAGAGGGCTCACCCCTGCCGAGATCCATCGTCGAGTACTATTACAAGTCTGACGAACTGGATGATCCGATCGTATCGGAAGAACATATCACGGCCTTCGGGTGGGCTACCCCACCGGAAATGGACGAGATCATGCACATGTCGCTGCGGGTGAACGATTTCCTCAGCGGGTTGTTCCTCGCCATCGGTATCCGTCTGGTCGACTTCAAGCTCGAATTCGGCCGCTGGTGGAACAATGACGAGGTTCGTATCGTCCTTGCCGATGAAATCAGCCCCGACAACTGCCGTCTGTGGGATGTTTCCACCAACGAGATCATGGACAAGGACCGGTTCCGTCGCGATCTCGGCGATGTGGAAGAAGCCTATCAGGAAGTCGCCCGCCGGCTTGGTATTCTGCCCGAAAGCGGCACAGCGGGAGACACGCCCGGTCCCGCGGTGATGCAGTAACGTGCCGGTAGAGTTCGGTCGTAGCAAATTTCACAAAATTCTGAGAGTTCACCAACGAGAGAGCGCGTCGGTCCGCTGTTCCTGATCGTCCTGGCGACGATTACGGCGTTTTTGCCGATGGCGCTGCACCTCTTTTTTCCTGCCTTGCCATCCGTTAGGACGGAAATGATGACTACAGAGGCGCTGGTCAATCTGACAGTCAGCGTGCCGCTGTTCGTCATGGCGTTTGCATCGTTGGTTTATGGCTCGTTATCGGACCGGTACGGCCGCCGCCCCGTATTGTTGGGTTCGATCGCCCTCTTTGTGCTGGGCTCGGTCCTGTCGGCTTTTGCTGACAATATCTGGCTACTGATCGTAGGGCGCATCATCCAGTCCGCTGGCGGCGGTGGCGGGCTGGGTCTTGCCCGAACCATTGCAAAAGATGTGTTCGGCGCCGCCCGGCTTGTGAAGGTTATTTCCTATCTCACCATGGCCTATGCTCTGGGGCCAATGATTTCCGCACCTGTCGGTGGCGCGCTGGTTGACTGGGCCGGCTGGCGGGCGGTGTTGGCGGCGGCAGCGATATTTGGCGCTATCATCGGCACGACCTGTTTCTTCATCATGTTCGAAACCCATCCCAACAGTGGCGGCAGTCGCGTTACTTTAAATCCGCTGCGCGATTTCGGGGTGCTGTTCCGTAATATCCGATTTTCGGCCTATGTCTTCCAATCAGGGTGTAATTCGGCGGCCTTTTTTACCATGGCATCTGCCAGTTCGTACCTAATGATTGATTATCTGGGCAGGCCCGCCGGGGAATACGGCCTTTACTTCATATGTTTTCCCCTAGGTTTTCTGGCGGGATCGTTGATTTCCAGCCGCCTCGCCGGTCGCATCCGCATCGAGACCATGGTGTTTGTCGGAAGCGTAGTTATGGCGACCGGGGCGTTGACGCAGTCCGGCTTTCTGTTTGCCGGAATCGTCACACCCCTGACGATCTTTTTACCCGGGTTCTTTACCATCATTGCCCAGGGGCTTTCCCTGCCCAGCGCCCAGGCGGGCGCGATCAATGTAGCGGGCCCGCTCGCGGGAACGGCGGCAGGGGTCGGCGTGTTTATCCAGTTGCTGGCTGCTGGCCTCGCAACGCAGATTTACGGTGTGGTTGCGGACGGCACTCCGTTGCCGATGGCGTTTGTTGTGTCGACTTTCGCCGCGCTGGCGGTGATTGTTGGCTGTATTCCGTTTGCACTGCGGCACCGGGAATAAGCTACATCTGGTTATTGGTCGTTGCCGGTAGAGTGAGAACGATCCCGTCCAGGTCGGCGGTAATCGTTATCTGGCAGCCCAGCCGTGACGTCGGCCGTACGCCCCAGGCAAGGTCCAGAAGATCGTCTTCTTCCTCGGTGGGTTCCGGTAACTGGTCGAAGGCCCTCTCTTCGAGATAAACATGGCAGGTCGAACAGGCCATCGCGCCTTCACAGGCTCCTTCAATGTCGATGTTGTTGTCCCAGGCTGCCTGAAGCACGGAAGCTCCCTCAACGACCTCGACCGCCCTTTCCCGGCCATCCGGCAATTTGAAGATGATCGTCGGCATTCTGTCTATCCGACCGAGCGGTCGTAAATCGCTGACCACTCGGCGACCAGCCTGTCGATATCGGCCTCTGTCGTACCCCATCCCAGGCTGATGCGAAGGGCGCAAAGCGCATCCGAATCCGGGACGCCCATGGCAGTCAGTACATAGGGCGGTTCAATCCGCCCGGCAGAACAGGCCGAACCGGCGCTGACCTCGATGCCCGCAAGATCGAACGACATGACCTGTGTTTCGGAACTGACCCCCGGCATCATCAATTTGGAAGTATTGGGCAGGCGTGGCGCATCGCTGCCGAATATCTGCATGCCCGGCGTAATCTGGATCAGCCGCGCTTCCATCTGGTCGCGCAGGGTTTCCAGCCGGTCATATTCCACCATATGGTCCAGGGCGATTCCGGCGGCTGTTCCCAGGGCGGCTATCAAGGCAACGCTTTCCGTGCCGCCGCGCAACCCGTTCTCCTGCCCACCACCTCGCATCAGGCAGTCGACGGTATCCCTGTCGCGAACGATCAGGGCGCCGATTCCCTGCGGTCCTCCAAACTTGTGGCCGGTCATCGCCATTGTGTCGGTCCCAAGGGCCTGAAAATCGACCGGAATTTTGGCGACCGCCTGGACAGCGTCGCAGTGAAGCCGTGCCCCGTATTTATGGACGATTTTCGCGGCTTCGCGCACCGGCTGCAGAACGCCGGTTTCGTTGTTTGCTAGCATCAGAGCGACAAGTTGTGGTTCCGGCGTCTCTGAGAGTAGCCGGTCCAGCGCAGCGAGATCGGCCACTCCGGAGGCATCTACAGGGAAACGCATCGCCGTGGGACTCGCATCCAGAACGGCCGGGTGTTCGATAGCACAGACTAAGGTACGTTCAGGATCGGTACCGGCCATGGCCTGGTTATCGGCTTCGGTGCCGCCACTGGTGAAAATCACCTGATCGGGCGTTGCACCGGTAAGGTCGGCAACTTGCTTTCGGGCAGTTTCCACCGTCTTTCGTGCGTCCCGACCGGCACCGTGAACCGATGACGCATTGCCCACCGACGCCATGGTTTCTGCCATGGTTTCGATCACTTCCGGGCGGATCCGGGCAGTGGCGTTGTAGTCCAGGTAGATGCGTTCGGTCATAATTGCGCGTCTATGGTTGGGTACAAAGATCTGCGGACAAAGTGTCCGTAATGCTTGAAATCGGCACCCGCGATTGTGCTATATTCCGCCGGCCCGAAATCCGGCCCGTTATAATTCCATACCGGCAATCGACTTTCAGCCGTTGCCGCGAGGGAATTTACGTTTCGGGGTGGTTTAGTCAACCGGCGTTGTGGCGGGATGGGTAGACGACAACGCGGGCAGGTTCAGGAAAGGTCAGGATTAGACGGATGCCGGAAATTATTTTCAACGGACCAGAAGGCAGGCTGGAAGGCCGCTATCATCACAGCAAGCAGGAAAATCCGTCGATAGCCTTGATGCTTCACCCGCATCCGGTTTACGGCGGGTCGATGAATAATCGCGTCATCTACCACATGTACCACTGCTTCGTGCGGCGAGGATTTTCCGTCTTGCGCTTCAATTTTCGAGGTGTTGGCCGGTCGCAGGGGGAATACGACGAAGGCGTGGGCGAATTGTCAGATGCTGCAGCGGCGATGGATTGGCTGCAGATTGCTAACCCGGACGCACCCCAGTGCTGGATCGGCGGATTTTCCTTCGGCGCCTGGATCGGCATGCAGTTGCTGATGCGCCGCCCCGAAATTACCGGTTTCATCTCCGTCGCGCCGCCGGCCAGCCTGTACGATTTCTCATTCCTGGCGCCGTGCCCGTCGTCCGGTCTGTTCCTTCATGGCAGCGAAGACAAGGTCGTGCCGCCGGAATCCGTGGAAGCACTGGCCGAAAAACTGGCGCATCAG
>MDTE01034889.1_pt1 | contig 10698 bp, 10 predicted proteins | sample 811231 | NCBI WGS metagenome assembly MDTE01 (sample SAMN05326651, study PRJNA326480) | marine metagenome | isolation source: seawater | place: Indian Ocean: Red Sea | collected 2010 | reverse complement strand
ATATTTACAAATTCTATTTCGGGTTCATCAAAAAGTTTTTGAATAAAATGACAATGCCAAGCAAGCCTACTTTCAAATGAAGTTAATGATTTAGACATAAAATTTGTAAGACCTTTTGATCTTCTGTTAGATATAGCTTTATTAATCTCTTTCAGACTTATATTTCCGTAAGTTATATGAGTCGAAAGCCTGCTACATGAATCCTCAGCTGTAATAGGGCTAGACATTTCCTTACGATAATTCTCTCCTCGATCAGATAAAAAGCTATTTAAAAGGTCTATAGCGCTCTTCCTACCTCCTATTTGGACATTATTACCTTCCATAATATTTGTTTTAATATCATCAATTTGATTTAAAGAATCTTTTATGAATTCACAATTTACTGTTGGATTTTCAATAGGGGAGTTTACAAATGCATTGCGCTGAGTTGCCCATTCATCTTGTTTTCTTCCATCGATTTGTATTGCAAACTGTCGATATTTTTTCCATTTAACCTTTTTACACTTAAATAATTTAATACAGTCTCTATCGATATCAGCAATAAATTTATTTCTAAATACTGCATGAGAATAAACTTCTTTAATATTATATTTATCAATTAAATGTTTTAAAATTTCCTTGGTATTACCCTTATAGATATTCAAATGAGCATCCCAGTTTTTATTTAATTTTCCTTGAAGATCCTCTATTGAGTCTTTTATAAAACTTAGGTGAAAAGAGCTAGAAAAACCTTGTTTCCATAATTCTTCGTCATAAATGAATATAGGGAGGACATTTCCTGATATTACGGCGTCTTTAAATGCTTTATTATCAGCGACTCTTAAATCATATCTAAACCATACAATTTTATTCATATTAATAAGGTAACTAAATTATTAATTAATAGTGTTACATAATGAGGATTGGTTATAATTTTCTTTATGAGATTAATCAATATCCTATTTTTTTTCATTTTTATATCTACATCTGCCTTTTCTGAGGAGCCAGATAATATAGTTCAAATTTTTAAAGAATCTACAGTTTTAGTTACTGTTTATAATGATAATGGCGAAGAACAGTGGTCTGGAACGGGAATTGTAATCAGTAAAAAAAATAATAAATTTTTTATCTTAACAAATTCACATGTAAGCACTACAAGAGATTACGATGGTAATCAAATAGATCCAAGAGAGAATAACCTTAGAATTTATATACAACCTCACTACTCTGTATTAAACGGAAACTCAGGAATATATTCGTATGAAATAGATGATCAAATTTACTGGGATGATAAATTACAAGATTTTGCAGTTTTGTTGTTGGATTTTCAAAACATGATTAATGAAGGATTAGAGATTTTAAATACGGATGATAATACAAGATCATTGTTAAGCTTCAAGCAACAAGACATACCATCTTTAAAACCAATAAAAATTGGAAATTCTCTTAATCTCAATGAGCTTGATACCATTTACTGCGCTGGTTATCCGGGATATGGCTCTGTTTTAAGTACTTCTGTTGGAAATAGAGAGTTATTTATAACCAAAGGGGAAATAAATGCATTTATAACAACTGAAGAGGGTTGGAGCCAGACAAATAATTATTCAATTATTTACAGATTAGGTGTAAAAGGAGGTATGAGCGGAGGCCCAGTGGTTAATAGTGATGGAGAACTTATAGCAATTAATGGTTTAACTGAAACAGCTTATACAATAAAAAAAACTAGTATGGAAAAAAATTCCTCTTTTGTACCTAGGATAATATCTTTTTTAACTGGCTTATTTATAGATGATTTAGCAGAAAATAATTTTAAAGATGTTATTATACCAAAAAAATCTATTTATGATTTTGGAATTGACATTATCGATTTTGTATATTCTGCCCTTGATGATGAAGAATTTAATCTAAACAGAAAATCAATTTTTTATAATTATCTGGATACAAATTTAGTTCCTGCGGAAATGTTAAAAGAAATTAATAACATTGAATAAGTTATAATATAAAAATGGGTAGGAAATCAAAGATTGTATACATTATTGGTTTTATTTATTTATTAACTTTTGCAGTTATGGAATTTAGAGATAAAGAAACTTCTGACAAAACAACTTCAAGGAATAATATCAAGAATGTATTTGAAACAATGTTCATAGATGAAAACGGTGATGGTAAAAGTGATGCTGTATTTATCATAAGAAATGATAATAAAAAATATAAACATAGACTTCTGAAAGATGAGATTGTCTATAGTCCTCTAATCAAAGATGGTTTAAATAGAATCTATAATAAAACAAATCTCTGTAATGACAGAAGAGGTGGTAATATTTTATTTGGTGGTCTATCCACTTCTATGACTTCAAAAAAAGGTAGACCTGTTTTTTTTGCAACATGTGGAAAAGATTATGACTTAACAGTTTATTTCGATAATGCTATTTGGTGGTTAAGGTAAGAATATATTACTGGTCCCATTTAAAAATATTTATAAATTATTTAAAAAGACGATGGATATGTTTTTTATAGTTTAAAACTCGGAAGGATTTACTTTTCATAATACACTCTTTTTCTTACAATTTTATAAATTTCTTCACAATATCCATCGCTCTGTGGATTACTGCTAAACCATGGAAAATTCGTATCTTTCGTACCAGCCAAATCCGAATTAGGTATTGTTACACTATAATTAATATCAATTTCTGTACCATCATTATACCTATAACCAAAATGGAGCATGGAATCTAAATTTTGAAGTTCCCAAGCTTCCCAACGTCCCTCGACACCCTGAATTTCAATTGCTATTGAGTGATTCATCCATTTGTGTTTGCATTTATTAATAAAAAAAATATCTTTTGCTCCAAACCAATGGGTATCTCCTTTTTTCAAATCAAGTTTAGGATATATAGCAAAAATACCAAGATGTGAAATCCTAAAAAGCTGCATATGATCATGATCTGAAAATTTAATCATAAACCAAACATTATCATCTTGGTTGATATTTTTAAAAGGTTGCTTTAATACCCAACATTTAGGATATTTAAATTCATACTCATAATCTTTTTTATTTTTCTTGATAATCGATAAGTTGTCACCATTACAGCCAGCCATATTTTTCATATGCTCAATATCTTCACTTTTATAACCATTATTAATTAAGTCATCGATTGTTTGAGTTAAGTAAATAGTTTTGAGATAATCAGTATGGTCCAAAGATATACCTTGCTTAAGTGAATAAAAATAGTTTTTATCTTTTTTCCACATTCCATTTTTATCCCAAAAACTTTCGATTAAATGATCGGCATTTACTATTTGACTCAAACTAAAAATTATTAGTAATAAAAATTTGACCATTAATTTTATTATATTGTTTTTTTTTGTCATTTGGAAACTTTTTATGATAATGAGTTTTATTTTTTTTGAAGTTAACTATAATTACCATTAAAGGGTTGAACTTGTCGGGAAGATCCCGACAGTCAGCACTATCTTTTATGTTAGATTTAAAAAGACTTGAAAATAATTTCAAAAAAATGATAATGAACATATTAGATAAGATTTATGAAAATAAATGAAGTAAAAGAGCTTACAATCTTAAGTCTTGGAGCAGGAGTTCAGTCATCTGCCATGGCTTTAATGGCTTCTCTAAATTTATTAAAATACAAACCCGATTATGCAATCTTTGCAGATACGGGTGCAGAGCCTAAAAATGTCTATACATGGTTAAAATGGCTTGAAAATCAACTAGATTATAAAGTTTTAAAGGTCGAAAAAGGAAATTTAAGAGATGATATAGTTTCCTCTATAGATGACTTGGGTAGAGTTTCAGCTGTACCATTTTTTACAAAAAATCTTAATACAGAGAAACAAGGAAAATTAAGAAGATCATGTACTACTGATTATAAGATTTTGCCAATAAATAAAAAAATCAGGGATTTGCTGGGAATTAAATCAGGTGAACGCGTTCCTCAGGTAACAATAAGGTCTAAGGAAAGCAATTCGGTAAGATATTTTATAGAAAGAATTGAATCTAATATTGATGAAGTTAATCAAAATTACCCCGAAATTGTTGATTTGATCTTATCTGAGCAGCTTTTAATTGGAAAACCAATTTTTTTAAAAGAGTTTTCAACTAATAAAAAATTTGATTGCACTATTAGTAAGTATACCTTAGAGCAAATTTTAAAAATTTTAGACTTTAAAAGAAGAAGCATTAATGATAACTATACATTATGGTCAAAATATAAAGTTCATATCAATAATTTAATGGGGATAAGTACTGATGAAATAATTAGATGTAAGGACAATTATCAACCTTGGATAAAAAATATATACCCATTGATTGAAAACAGAATTGATAGAGCTGGTTGTATTAAATGGATGGAAAATAATAATTACCCTAAGCCTCCACGAAGTGCATGTACTTTTTGTCCTTACCATAGTAATAAAGAATGGCTAAGAGTTAAGAGCAACCCTGATGAATGGAGAGAGGTTGTAGAGCTTGATTATAAAATTAGAGGTGGCATATCACTTAAATATAAAGATAAAGCAAAATATGAAAGTGAATTATATTTACATCCATCATGTAAGCCCATAGATGAAGTTGACTTTGAGGAGGATAATAAAAAGGCTGATATGTTTGATGAAGAATGTGAAGGAATGTGTGGAATTTAAATTAAAAACTATATATGTCCGAATTAGTACTTAGAGACTACCAAAAAGTTGGTGTAGATTTTCTACTCAAAAATAATAGTGCTTTTCTAGCAGATGAAATGGGTTTAGGTAAAACAGTTCAGATTTTGTCTGCTATTAATTTTCTTATTAACAATGGAGAGATAAAAAAAACAATAATTATTGTCCCGAATTCTTTACTCTCTAATTGGGAAAGAGAGATCAGAAAATGGGTTGATACAAATAGCTATAAGCTAATACAAGGGCAGGGGGAGAAAAAAAGAGAATACCAATATCTTTTACCTTTTTATATACAACTTGTTTCTTATGATTCTATAAAAAAAGATTATAAAACATTAGTTAATTTAAATCTTCATTACGATTTATTAGTTCTTGATGAGGCGCAAAAAATAAAAAATAGAAAAACTAAAGTCCATTTAGCATGCTCACAAATTAATTCTAATAGAAAATGGCTTATGAGTGGGACACCATTAGAAAATAATTTAGATGAAACCAGAAATTTAATAGAATTTATAAAGCCTGGAATAGTTCTTAGCGAATATTCATATTTAGATGAAATTCTGAATTCTATTGATGGGATTATTTTAAAAAGAAAAAAAAAAGACGTTGCTAAAGACCTTCCTCCAATAATTGAGCAAACATTATATTTGAACCTTTCTGATGATCAAAGAAAGGAGTATGACGAAAAATTTAGACAACAACTAAGGGTTGGACCACGTGATTTAAAAAAAAATATTTTATCATTTATTACTCAGCTGAAATTAATATGTAATTTTTCAGAACAAAATAAATCATCAAAGCTTTCTACAGTTAAATCAATAATAAAAGAAACACCAAATGATAGTAAAATAATTATTTTCTCTCAATATGTTACAACGCTTGAAAAAATCCAAAGAAGTTTAGAAGATCTTAATTATGAAACTTATATGTACCATGGAAAAATGAAAGAAAAACAAAAAGAAGAATCCATAAGCGGTTTTAAGAATTCTATCGAAAAAAAAAGTATTTTACTTATATCTTTAATGGCGGGAGGAGTGGGTCTAAATATTCCAGAGGGTACTCATGTAATTTTATATGATAGATGGTGGAATCCTGCTTTAGAATCACAAGCCATTGCAAGAGCTCACAGAATTGGCAAAAAAGATAATTTACATGTATTTAAATTTGTAGTATCAGACACAATTGAAGATTATATAGAAGAATTAATTAAATTAAAGGAGGACCTTATAGATAAAGTTGATGAGAAAATTGATGATATTAGTAAAGAAATCACTAAAGAATTAATGACCTATTTTTCATAACTTTTTTTTGGTAAAATAATATATGGTTAATATTTATAATCCATCTAAGGATAAAATTAATGACGAGGTAGTTCATTTAAAGTTAGAGAGCTTATATGTTGATCGCGTCCAAGTTAGAAATACATCATTTGGTGATATTGATGAACTTGCTGGAAATATAAGGGGTGTAGGACTCTTGCAGCCTATAAGGGTAATCCCGGGTAAGGATAACAAATATGAAATAATTCTTGGTCAAAGAAGATTTCTTGCATATAAGAAATTACAACAATCAGACCCTAAGAATTTTTCTTCAATACCTGCATTTATTGACAATAGAAAGCTTGATGAGGTTGATCAAAAAATGTTATCAATCTCTGAAAATTATTTTCGTGAGGAAAATACCACAGTAGAAAAAATTGATGCTTTCGAAACAGCTTTTAATAAATACTTGTCAATATCGGCAGTTGCTGAAAAAATTGGCTGCTCTCCTTCAACTGCTAGAAAATATATTAAAATTTCAAGACTCCCTAACGAAATAAGGCTTGCTATTGAAGAAGGAACAATTAATGCACAAGATGCATTAACAGCTCATGATAAAATAGCTGCTATTAATAAGGTTGAAAATAAACTTGAGGATCCTGAAGATATTAATATTGCAATTGATCTGGCTAAAGATATGAGGCAGTCATCTAATGCGGAAAAGAAAGCAGTTTTGAATAAGTTGAATACAAAAGTTGGTTCAACATCAGAATTGACCAGTAAGATTAAAAAAATTAAAAATCCTAATACAATAGAGTATTCAGTTAGCTTTCTAAAAAATGCTGCTGATGCACTTGAAAGTGCAAGTCATGATGGTGGCATGACAGTAGAGGATTATATTGTTAATACAACTACGGATAAGCTTGAAAAAGATGAATATTTAGAAGACGATGAAGAATGATACATCAGCTGTTCCTGGATTATCAAAAAGAGAAGCCATAGACCTACTTTTTAGTATTGGCAAAACAGAAAAACAAGTCACAACTAGAACTCCATTCCAGTATGTTTTAGAACTTATAGATAAAACATACAAGGCTGGTGGCTTTGAATATATTTTAAAAGAGCGATCAAGACTTGAAATCTCCAAGGACACCTTAAATATCTTTAGAGATATTTTGAAGTTACCAAAAGCTGTAACTATATTCATAGGCTGGGGTGGACGATCTTTTAATTCCATTCAACTCTGGGAAGCAGGGAAAATATATGGACAGAAAAAAATGTTAGCAAAGGCTAATGAAGAAGACTTAATTTATTTAGCTCAGCAACAGATTATTTATGATATTTCAAGAGAACACTTAAGAAAAGCAAAAAATCTTTTTTGCGATGAAGGACTATCAATTAAAGAAGCTATAGATAAGAGTTGGTTAACTCCAATGCCTAAAAATCCTAAAACAGCCATAATTACAGGTAAATTTAATGATCAAATTGCGACTCAAATTTTATATAAGAATAAATATAATGAACAGATTTTAAGAGGTTTCCTTTTAAAATTATATGATGATTTAAAAAATTGTCCAAAAGACAAGCTTACTTGTACATTATCTGGTAACAATTTTAGCATTGTTGGCCCAACTCAATTCATTAGACCCTTACTTTCTATATCTAAGGATATGGAAAATGATTTTGTTAAATATATTAAAGAGGAGTATGAATAAAAAAAGTTTAATATGAAAAATGTTAAATGTATTGAAAATTCAATTGTAGTTTTTGATCATATTTGTATAGATGGTACCCCCAAGGAGCATTTCTGTACAACTAGAATTCAAACCCACGACCATAAAGATCATATGAAAAACTTTTTTGGTTCCTATGCTAGACTGAAACATACTATTCTTACTGAACCCACGTTCGAAATTTTAAAGAAGATCAGTTATAAAAAGCAATCTCAAGGATTAGATATAAGACCAAATATTAGAAAGCTCAAATATAAAGAAAAATTTATATTTGATGAAGATGGTGAAAGTTACGCGGTAACACTGTTTCAAAATGCTCATATTTTAGGTTCATCAATGTCTTTGGTTGAAAAGATTGCTACTGGTGAAACCATTCTATATTCATCAGATTTAGGACCACAAATAATCGAAAAAGATCTTCATATACCTAAAGCAGATACTGTAATAATAGATGCTACAGTTGGAAGCGTAGATCCTGATAACCAAAAAGAATGGAATACCTCAATTGAGAGACTAATAGAAAAATTAGTCGAAATTTCTGATCAAGATAGGCCTTTTCAATTTGCAGGTGTTAGGGGAACTATTGAAAAAGTAATGCAAAGTTTAGCTAGTGCTTTTCCAGATATTCCTATCTTAATTAGTAACAAATTAAAAAATACTCTAGATGTTTATCAGAAAGAAGGATTTCAAATTACTAATCCAGTAGAATGTATATCGAATATAGATATTTCAGACATACCAAAATATTTTTATTTCTGTGTTGATGACGAAGAATCTTGTGAAGTTCATTATGGGGATCCAATATATTTTACACTATCTGGTTTTGAACTAATTAAATCAAAAGAGTATATAAAAGAATTATTAGATAACCATTTCAATTGTTTTGTTACTGCACATGCATCTTACCAAACTTACATAGACTTTATTCTTAAAACAGAAGCTAAAAATATAATTATTGATAACACTAGAACAAATGCGGGGGTTGAAAGAGTACTGAATTCCTTCAAAAGCGAAAAAATTTTAGAAAATGTTAGTGTAAAATCTTTAAAGGAGTTAACTAATGGATAGTAAAATATCACATCTAGAATTTATAGAAAAATCGATAAAATCACTTAGAAGTGAGAAATCTAAAGGTATACATGTAGTTTATAGCGGCTTCAATGATTCTTTTAGATTATATTTTAATGAAGATCCAATTAAAATTGTCGATAAATATGTAGATGATGGTCAAATAGAAAGAAAATTTGTTAAAGGTGGTCCTATGATTTATTTAAAAGGAGAAGGGCCAAAAGTTATACAAAACGATCCTAATGAAACTCTTAAAAAAATTTTGGAGGATTAATATTTGAAGCCAAAATCTTATGATATACCATATTTTCTTTATGGATTTCATGCAAATAATGAAATTTTAGAATTAATTTTAAATCCTATAAAAGAGAAAACTAGAATATTTACAGATGCTGACGATGCCAATAAAGCAAAAGCTGAAGCTGAAGAGAATATAAGACCTCCCATAGAAAGATACATCGCCACTGCTAGTGGTTATAAATTGCATTTCCCTGATCTAGGAATGGGTTTCTCCCGAAATGGATCGGTTACCGGGATTCTAACTTTTATCTCACAGGAGGAGTTAGATATTCTTGATGATTTTTTTAAAAATATGGATACTAAAGATGAAACAGATATTTTTAAGCCAAAACACAGAATAGAAGTTAAATATCACAACGATGATGTTATTACTTTAATTGCCATAACACATTTACGTAAGGAGCTTACCTTTATTGGGGATTTTTTTTATCAGACTAAAAATCCAAATCATGATATATATGATATTTTAAGCAAATCTCTTGATAATCTGAATTATCAATCAGTCAAAACGGATAATTTAGTTAAAGATTTCAAAAATAATTATTTTGTTAATAGTGAAATTAATATCAGAGAAATATTGTTCGGAAATGATATACTTTTATCTAAAGAAATTGTTTCATATAAAAAAGAAGAACTTGAAGTACCAAACAGAGAAACATTATTAAAAACAAACTTTAATTTAGATAAAAATCAAAAAAAAATCATTGTTATAGAAAATGCTCATGATTTAGATAGTGAATATGGCCCACCTAGTTTCACAAACTTTAAAGGTTTTTTTCTTATCAAAGGATATGATAAATTACAGGAATTAATTAGTAGTTATAAAATCAAAGGATTAGAGTATTATGATATTAATCTTGAGGTTTTATCAATTTCAAATCCATATAATGAAGTAGACTATGCATCCCATAAAATTAAGGATTTAATAAGAGAAATTAAATTCAGCAATATTGCAGAATTTGAGTATGACCGCGAATACGGTAATTGGGAGAAATATAAAGATTCATTTGCTTTTTGGGCCTCAGATGAAAATGAATTCTTATGGGATTCAAGGAATTCTCCTGGTGAAATGGGTGAAATTATTCCTTACGACGAATATTATCTCCCCAAGGAGGATGAGTACATTTATGGCGGACAGCTTGCAGATTCATATTGCATAGACGAAGATGAAAATTATAATCCTGACAATAACTATAAAAGAAGAATTTGTTTAATTAAATTTGATGAGAATCTTATAAATCCGGAATATATCGAACTTATTTATAAATATTCTTCAAAATCTGCACTGGGGTATCCTGATCAGAAAGCTGGGACGAAAATTTATAATTTTTCATTGATAAGATCTACAATTCAATCTTATCTAATAAAAATTTTAAAAGAGACAAGAACTGATTTACACACTGATATAAAAGTTATGTTGCCCGAAATTAGTGTACAAGCGGATGTAGTTAAACTAGTAAAAGATGGTAATAAAAAGGTTAGCAATATAACAAATATCATGCAAATTGTTATGAAGAAACCTACTGAGAATTATTTACTTCTTAAAAATTCGGATAAGAGTAGTGAATATTTTAGTAACTTTCAGATGATGAATGAAATATTAGTTAAAGGTGAAACTATTCAAGTCGAATTTAAAGAATCTCTAGCATATAACAATATCACTAAAAAAAAGGATAATTCTT
>MDTE01178517.1_pt1 | contig 10700 bp, 11 predicted proteins | sample 811231 | NCBI WGS metagenome assembly MDTE01 (sample SAMN05326651, study PRJNA326480) | marine metagenome | isolation source: seawater | place: Indian Ocean: Red Sea | collected 2010 | reverse complement strand
CTCGAAAACCAGTGTACGCTTTGCGTACCGTGGGTTCGAATCCCACCCTCTCCGCCAGATTTAGCAATCTATTTCAAAATTTAATCCCGTAACAATATATCTGGGCTTATATCTCCAACAGTGGAGAGGCCAGAGAGCGTCATCACTAAATCGATTTCGCGACGGAAAATTTCTATTGCATGGGCCACACCGAGTTCTCCACCCGCGGCAAGGCCCCAGAGTTGCGGCCGCCCAATCAGACAGCAATCAGCACCCAGCGCTAGCGCCTTAACTACGTCACTGCCGCGTCTGATACCACCATCAAGCAATACTGTAGCGCGACCATCAACTGCTTCGGCAACGCCAGGGAGAGCATCAAGCGCTGCAGCTGCACCATCAAGTTGGCGGCCCCCATGATTGGAAACCAGAATGCCATCAACTCCAGCAGCGATCGCCTCCGCAGCATCTAATGGATGGAGGACGCCCTTCAGTAGAAGCGGTCCGCGCCAAATCCCGCGCAGCCATTCGATATCGCGCCAAGCAAAACTTGGATCGGGCAAGCTCAGCATGCGGGTAGCAAGTGCGGTCAGGTCCTCGCCACTTCCTTCCCGACGGTAATTGCCGAATGTAATCTTGGGAATCTCGCGCCACATACGGAGGAGCCAGGGCAGTTTCAGTGCCATGCGCGCTACCTCACCTGGCGAGAGGTGTGGAGGAATGGTGAAGCCATTGATGAGATCACGCTCACGATTGCCAACACGCTGAGTATCGACGGTGACCACCAGCGCATCATAGCCCGCTGCAGCTGCTCGATCAGCAATCTCGCGAGTAAGCTCGCGTTCATTATAAATATATGTTTGCATCCACTTCGGCCCGACGCCGGTGGCGGCGATTTCCTCCAAAGTGCTGACTGATGCATGACTGACACAATAGGCCGTTCCCGCGGCAGATGCTGCGCGAGCCGACGCCCTCTCCCCATCCGGCCAAATCAAACCAGCGAGCCCGGTCGGCGCAATCATCACGGGCAACGACAAACGTTGGCCAAACAAAGTCACGGATATGTCGCAATTGGCAGTACCCCCGATGGGGCGCGGAAGTAATTGGTAATTATTGAAAGCAGAAACGTTGCGCCGAAGTGTTACTTCGTCTTCCGCCCCGCCATCAACGAAATCAAAAACTGCTCGCGGCAACGCCCGCCGTGCTTCGCTGCGCAGAGATTCAGTGTTGATAGCGCGACGACGCCACGCCGGCTCCTTCCCGATCACAGCACCCCCGTCGGGCGAGATATTATCCACTATTGCCGATGCTGTCATAGTCATTAAACCATCGAGTTAATCCATAGAGTTAAACTCTAGCATGCGGCTTTCACCGACGCGAGGATCACTGATATTCAGACCGAAGTGGGCTTGCTGAAGAATTTGGTAAAAGGCCGTTTTAATGAGAGAGTATTAGATCGGCAGCCAACCTCATTAAATCACTTTGTGCATGTCTTCAAGTCGGGTCGACCCAATTTTGGCGATGATACCACGGCGCAACTTACGCATTCCACCCAACCAGCGCTCATAATTTTTTGTCTTATTCCGCCGGTATTGCTCGACAACCGGATGAGGAAGAATGAGAAAGCGCTCTTCAGCAATGCCCTCCACCACGCTGTCTGCTACTTCACGCGCTGATATAACACCAGCCGGTCGATTCAGACAGACATCGTTTCCATAACCCAGCATCGGGGTCGCGACATACTGAGGGCAAAGGACAGAGACTTTAATACCGTCATCACCATGGGTGATGGAGAGCGCTTCGGCAAACCCGAGCGAGGCATGTTTGGTGGTTGAATAAGCGGCATCGCCAATCTGGTTAAGCAGGCCGGCCGCCGACACTGTCTGCAGGAAATAGCCGCCGCCCCGTTCTATCATGCCGGGCAGAGCGGCACGCGCGGCATATACATGAGCCATTACATGGACTTCCCAACTAGTTTGCCATTTAGCATTGCTCGCCGAAGTGACCAAATTCGATTCACCGAAACTGACTCCAGCATTGGAACAAAAAATATTGAGGGGCCCAAATTTGGCCTCAGTCCACTGCACAGCTTTTTGTATATCGATTTCCTTGGTCACGTCACACGCAATCGCCAAGCCACCGACCTTCTTGGCAACTGTCTCTGCCTTCTCTATGGCAAGGTCGGCAAGAGCAACCTTTGCCCCCTCCTCAGCGAAACGTTCTGCAAGCGCCCTACCAATACCACTAGCGCCACCGGTTATGATAACCGTCTTGTTCTTGAGTCGCATAACAACCTCTCCATAACGTGAATATCTTTGCTGGCTCGATGCACACCCGGCATGAATCTTCAATTGCAAATCGTAGATGTTATGCCCAGGCTTGGTTGTGATTGGTTTCGACTAAAATGGCCTCCATATAATAAATATTTTAATAAATAGCTTAGAAGCTGATTCGGCAGTTGTTGTCTCAACAAATATTGAGATATTTAGTTGGAAGGCTAGATATTACGCTCGCTCTTGGTCCGAAGTAACAAGCACAAAACTGGAGAGATGATAATCAATCATGTTTAGAATTATTTTCCACAATTGTCTGGCCTTAACCGCTCTGGCATCTGTACTTTTTGGGACGGCACCAGCTATGGCAGATAACGTGAGGGTGGACGATTCCTGGGCAAGGTCATCAATTGGAATTGAACGACCGGGTGTCGCATATATGACGATCCACAACGATGGAAATGAAAGCGACTGGTTATTGGCCGTGACGACACCACTAGCCAAGCGAGCGGAACTTCACGAAACTGCCCGCGAAGGTGAGGTCATGATTATGCGAGCCGTCGAATCGGTCGAAATTCCACCAAATTCGACTGTAAAACTGGAGCCAGGCGGTCTCCATGTGATGCTAATGTCGCTCCAGAAAATGCTAGTCGAGGGGGAATTCTTCGCCCTAACCTTGCACTTCGCGCAGGCCGGTGATTTGACCGTCAATGTCACAATTGCAGCTATAGCCGCCAATGAGGCGCCGGCAGTCATTCATGATCACGATGAACATTCCCATGATCATTAATTGCGCGCCATGACCCTGATCCGCTCTCTTACCGCTCTTGGCCTGTCGCTAGTCCTGATTGCGCCATTAACTTCACGGGCAGCAGATATTGGCGGGCCGTTTTCGCTCATTGATCATTATGGCAACAGAGTCACCCATGAATCCTATGACAGCAAATATCTACTGATATTTTTCGGATATACTTTTTGCCCAGATATTTGTCCGACCGAATTACTTGTCATGGGGCAAGCCTTAGACAAGCTTGGAAAAGACGCAGAACGAATTCAGGCGTTGTTCATCACCATAGACCCGGAGCGAGATACAACGGAAGCCCTCTCGCGATATCTGCCGAATTTTCATCCTGATTTGGTTGGCTTGACAGGAACACCGGAAGAAGTGGCGAAAGCCGCAAAGAGTTACCGGGTATATTTTCGCAAGGGCGAGATAGCGACTGGTGAGACGACATACCTGATGGCTCATTCATCCATCGTCTATTTCATGAACCCCGATAGCGAATATCTTACACACTTCGTTCTTGATCAGAATGCTGAAACGCTCGCTGAGCGAATTAAGGCAATTCTTGGCTCAGATTAGAAGGAAATTACAAATTATTTTTGGGTGGCGATTAAGCTAATTTAGCCTGCTGCTACGTAGGAACTGGCTGCCATCTGCGCCACTTGCACTACCTTAGGCATATCGATTTCTTCCAAATAGTCTGCTTCTTCAAAGGCTCCACTAGCTTTGATGGCCAATGCTAGTCCGATAGCTGTTTCCTGATCCTTAACCTCAATACGTACGACCACATCGTATTTTCCACGCACAAACGCGACATAGTCAGCGCTACCTCCGACAGATTTCAACAATTTTTTAACCGCAGCTTCGCGGTCGGAACCCGAAATAATCCCTTTAAGCGCATGAGGAGCATATTTTCCAAGCAACAGAGCTTTCATAATACCTATCCTTTATTGAGTTAGGCTATTGGTGGCAAGACAGCCAAAAATTGATTTCGGCCGCGCTTTAAAACTCTTGTAATTCATAAACATTTGCTTCTTTCCAACTCTCGATCAATACATCAAAAAGGTTGTTTTCTCATGGCTTTAGTTCATGCTTGGTCTTTAGATCAAGACAATGGAATTGAGGCCAAGGACTAAGAGCTTGAAAGAAATGGCGCGCCCGGGAAGATTCGAACTCCCGACCCCCAGATTCGTAGTCTGGTGCTCTATCCAGCTGAGCTACGGGCGCTTGAAAGCGGGCGGACAGTACTCAAATCACGGAAGTGCCGCAAGAGGTGACCGCCTATGTGCTCAAAAACCGCCTGTTTGAGTTTTTTCCCAGACCCTAAATGTATAGGCAGTTTAGTGGAAGCCATTGTCACAAGTGGGAATCCTGCTTGTGAGTGGCCCATCATGGGGTTACTATCCCCCGTCTTTTTTAAGGCGGTGTGCCAGAATGCGGTCTTGCTGTGGAGTGAAGTCTTTTTCTTCGTGGTTGGTTGCAGTAACTGCGGTACGAACCAGCAAGACCTAGCGGCGGCAGCATAAGTCTCGAGGTAAATAGTAGCGGGTGGTTTCAGGTGATAGCACCTATTAAGGGTTTGTTTCTCATCCCGGCGGCAGCATTCGTCTTCACGGCATGTTCGTTCACCGAAGATGCTTTATGGCCGTCGCTAACCGGAGAAGATCCTTCCGGTTCCGGTGAACAAATTGAGATATTAGCCTCCGAAGCGGAGTTGCGCGATGAAGCAGAGTATGCAGCCTCATCCGAATTGGTTGGTGCGCAGCCGGTGACTCAAGTCTCCTATGAGCCCGAAAGTGCGCTGATGACTATTTCGCCAACAGGCACCTTTGTCGGTGCAAAGGTTGCTCAGCAGCGCTCCGAGTTGGAGAACCTCAAGGTCTCCGTGAACAATCGCCGAATTCAGTTTGAACAGGTCCGCAACACCGCGCGGCAAAATTCGCAAAACTATTTTGCTACCATCGCAGCAGTCACCGCACGGCTCAGGATTGGTACAACTCCTGGTAACCCGGTTCTGGTCAGCCAGTGGAACGCGGCGCAGAGCGAGCTCGACCGAATCCTAACCGACATTGCGGCGCTTAATACCCTCGGCAATCAAGTTGCTGCCGATTCTGCCATGTCGAGCTACCTCCTCGAATCCGTGCGCGCAACATACGGGCTGCAAGGCGCAGTGGACGAAGACCACCGCCAGTTGTCGCTGATCGAGGACGAAGTCAACCGAAATGTGGTACTGATCAATCGCCTGCTGGGCGGGCTGCGCGAAACCATCGGCCGCTATACAAATTACGTGAACGCAGAACGAAGTAATCTTGGCACCCTTGCGCTCGCCATTAAGAATGGTGAGTATCTTGGTCCTAGCCTCGCCAACCGCAAACACGATTATAGCGGTGGTGAAGTAAACACTGCGGCTGTGGATCCACAGAACTTAGTTGACGAGCGCCGCCCGCTAGTGGTGATCCGCTTTGACCGTACCGATGTCGAGTTCAAGCAGGCGCTTTATACCGCCGTTTCTACTGCCCTTGAACGCCACCCGCAGAGCACCTTCGATCTTGTCTCTGTGGCACCCAATATGGGTAGTCCAGCAGATGTCGCGATCGCCTCCAACGCCGCCAAACGCCATGCAGACACGGTTCTTCAAGCCCTGAGCGAGATGGGCTTACCGAGCAACCGGGTGACCCTCTCTTCAACAACCAGTCCTAGTGTCCAAACTAACGAAGTTCACATCTACGTCCGATAAGATAGGCTGATGCTGGCACACCGAACGTGCTGGGACCACCTTGCCCGGATGTTCATCGGCTTGCCTACCTTTCTCGCGTTTCTACTAATTTACGCTGCTCCCGGCGCGACCGAATCTGGAGAACCGGCCCGGACCAATTCGGCGATGATTTCTGCAGCAAATCCTCATGCCGCGCGCGCCGGGCAAAATATTCTCGCTGCCGGCGGCTCAGCCATCGATGCCGCGATCGCGGCACAGATGGTTCTTGGGTTGGTAGAGCCACAATCTTCCGGCGTCGGTGGCGGAGGATTCATACTGCATTATAACGCCGTCACAGGCGCAATCGAAAGTTTTGATGGGCGTGAAACAGCCCCCGCCGCTGCGACCAGCGATCTTTTCCGCAGACCCGATGGTGAACTGATGCTCTGGCCCGAGGCTGCCTCGGGCGGTTTATCGGTCGGTGTGCCGGGCTTATTGCGTATGCTGGAATTGGTGCACCGCAAACATGGCCGGCTACCCTGGGCACGTCTGTTTGAGCCGGCGATCCAACTTGCCGAGTCAGGATTCACGGTCTCGCCTCGCTTGGCCCAGTCGATCACCAACAATAAGGACCTAATCAATTTCCCAGCTGCCCACGCCTATTTCTTTTCCAGCGGCGAACCGCTTTTCGCCGGCACTCACCTTACGAATCCAGAATATGCCACGACGCTTCGTACCGTCGCTGCCGGAGGAGCCGATGCATTTTACCACGGTGATATTGCAGCCGACATCGCAGCCGCCGTGCAATCCGCCGTGCGCAATCCCGGTACCCTGTCGGTTGATGACTTAAAGAGCTACGAGGCACGTCAGCGACCCCCGGTCTGCACTGTTTACCGTATTTATACAGTGTGCGGGATGGGACCACCGAGCTCAGGAGGGCTAACGAATTTGCAAATCCTCGGATTAGTGGAGCGATTCGATATCGCCACCGCCGGAGCCAATTCGCTCATGGCTCTCCACATCATCACGGAAGCCAGCCGCCTCGCCTTTGCGGATCGCGGTCTCTTCATGGCAGATAGCGATTTCGTTGAGGTGCCCGTCGAAGGTCTTTTGGACCGCGCCTATCTTGCCGAACGGTCAGCACTGATCCACCTGGACAAATCGATGGGCAAAGCTGACGCCGGCGCACCCCCCGGTTCGAATCGTCGAGCCTACGCTATGCAGAATAGGGAGCACGGTGCCTCGACTAGTCATCTATCGGTGATAGATGCAGCAGGAAACGCTGTCTCCTTCACGACAAGTATCGAGCGCGCCTTCGGCTCCCGCCTATTTGTCCGGGGCTTTCTGCTCAACAATCAATTGACTGATTTCTCATTCCAGGCCCAGGAGACCGGCCAGCTAGTGGCCAACCGCGTCGAAGGTGGAAAACGGCCGCGTTCCTCCATGGCACCGACACTGGTTTTCGGTCCGAATGGTGAATTATTGCTCGCCATAGGCTCTCCTGGCGGATCGCGCATTATCGGCTATGTCACCCTAGCACTGATCGCTTCGCTTGACTGGCAAATGGATCCGCAGGCCGCCGTTTCTCTGGCTCACTTTATCAACCGTAATGGCGCGACGGAACTCGAAGAGGGCAGTCTACTGGAATCACTTGCGTCCCAACTTGAGTCAATTGGCCATGACGTCAAAATTCGTCCCTTAAACAGTGGGCTACATGGGGTTCTTGTAACCGCAAATGGCCTGGAAGGCGGCGCCGATCCGAGGCGGGAAGGCTTGGCCCTCGGTCACTAGGAGTAGGAGATCATGAAACTATATGACTGGAACGGCGCACCGAATCCAAGGCGAGTTCTAATTTTTCTAAAAGAGAAGAGCATTGCATTGCCAATTATTGAGGCCGGAACCGACAAGAGCGCCAAGCTAAAGGATGATTTCCTAGCCAGCGACAGACAGCGTACAGTCCCAGTTCTGGAGCTCGACGACGGCTCTCGAATCGGCGAGGCAATGGCAATTTGCCGCTATCTGGAGACGCTATATCCCGAACCATCCCTGATGGGAACAGACCCGCTTAATTGTGCCTTCGTCGACATGTGGGAGCGACGAGCCGACATAGAGGGTATTGGCGCAGTCGGTGAATTATTTCGGAATTCCCACCCAGCGTTCGAAGGACGCGGCCTTCCGGGCCAAACAGAGCGCATCGAACAGATACCCGAATTAATCGAACGCGGTCGCGCCCGCATAAACTGGTTTTTTGAGAAATTCAACACGCAGATAGGCGATAATCCCTTCATCGTTGGTGAAAAGTTTACGGTCGCCGACATTACGGCTTTCTGCGCAACAAATTTTTCTGAAAAGGTCTGTAAAATACCAATTCCTGGAAAATATAAAAATATAAGCCGATGGTATGAAGCGGTATCCTCACGGCCCAGCATCGGTTAATGAAGCACTGAAGGCCTAGAGCAAGTCCTTTTTTTGTATCCAAGATATTTTGAGGTCCGACAAGCTCAGCAAATCTGCCCCACTTATTCCAACCGGTTCATTTCACTGACCTTAACCTTATCCAGCAGATCGAAGTAAGAATCAAATATTGGATACGCATCGATCATAAACGAAACACAAAGAACACTTAGCTAGGCCGAACGCTAAAGTTTGTAACAAATTTTGGCAAAAGTTGACGCAAACCATATTGGCAACATTGACTTTTTCTCACTAAATCCGTATAGACCTGGCTCCCTCAGAGCAGGCACATACATCCACCCTGGAGCTTGGCCATGCACTGGGATTGTTCTCGGAGACAAGCCCTTGAAGCGAACGTTTCAGCCCAGCAATATCGTGCGCAAGCGGCGGCACGGCTTTCGCTCCCGTATGAAATCCGTCGGTGGGAGGCGTATTCTGTCGCGGCGCCGGGCAAAGGGACGCAAACGCCTCTCGGTCTAGACAGATGGCTCTTCGGATCGCACATCTGAAGCGGCGGTCTGAGTTCCTTCATGCCGCGGCCAAGGGCCATAAATCGGCTATGCCAGGACTGGTCTTACAGGCTGTTTCTCCGGCCCACCAGCCGAAGGATGTGGAAATCTCGGAAGATACAGAAAATCGCTTTCGTGTCGGCTTCACCGCGAGCCGGCGGGTCGGCGGCGCAGTGGCGCGCAATCGCGCCAAGCGCCGATTGCGCGCAGCAGTGGCTCGTGTTATGCCGAAGCGCGCTAAGGCTGGCCGGGACTATGTGGTTATTGCCAGAGCTGCGACACTCGATCGGAATTTTGATGACTTGCTGCGGGATTTGGAAAAGGCCTTAGCACGGGTCGACGCGAAAGCCGCTGGAATTACCGAACCGCCTAATGCCAGATAAGGCCAACTGCGAGTCCGTTTTGGGAAAATTTGAGAAAGAATAGAGATTACGCCGTGCCCCTGAATCCCATCAGCCTTATCTTTTGGCTAGTAATCCGTGGCTATCAGTTGATGATATCGCCTTGGTTACCGCCTTCGTGCCGCTTTGAGCCAAGTTGCTCCCGTTATGCCCTGGAAGCAGTGCAGCGGCATGGACCACTATTCGGCTCCGGTCTCTTTATATGGCGTATTCTCCGCTGCAACCCGTTTGGCGGTCAGGGTTACGACCCTGTACCGGGAACACTTTTTAACCGCCGCACATCCAAGTGCCGCGGAAGCCGGCCGTAACCGAAGAGGTCGAAAAACTTAGATCATGTTCGGCGAAAGCAAACTAAATCTTGTACTTATCGTTGGCGCGGTGCTGGTAATTTTGGTCGGTTGGCAATTCCTGATGCCAGTCTTCTTCCCGCAGCCGGAAATGCCGCCGCACCAGAAGGCACCAACGCAGCACGAAACAGCAGCATCACAAACAGGTAATGGGCAAATTGGCGGCGTGAGCGCCACGGACTCGGCGCCGATGGCCGTGCGCGAGCGCTCTGAAGCAATCGCCAACAGCCAGCGCGTCACGATCGACGGCCGCCGAGTGCGTGGCACGATCCTGCTCAAGGGCGCACGCTTTGATGACGTGGTACTCAAAGACTACCGCGAGCAGAAGGAAGAAGACAGCCCCAACATAGTTATGTTGAACCCACGCAACACGGAACATCCATATTTCGCTGAATTCGGCTGGACACAAGATTCGAATGGAACCGTCAAACTGCCGGATTCAGACGCAGTGTGGCAGACGGACCACACCCGGTTAACAACCGATTCGCCCGTAACACTGACTTGGGACAACGGCGAGGGTATTGTTTTTAAGCGTAAAATTTCGCTCGACGAGAATTTTTTGTTCACTACTGAACAAACACTAGAGAACAAAAGCGATCAGGTGGTCAATCTCTCGCCTTATGGCCTAGTCGTGCGGTACGACACCCCTGCTGCTGGAATGACCAGCATGTTTGCTGTGAATTCCGAGGAGTTCGTGCCCTGGGGCATGTTTGGCCACGGCGGCCTCGGCGTTCTGCAGGGGGTAAAGCAAGAATTTTCCTATGAAGACATGCGGGAAATCGGCAAATCAGAAATTCGCAGCAATGACGGCTGGGTGGGCATCACCGGAAAATATTGGTTGAGTGCACTGATCCCGGACCCTGATCAAGCTATCATCGCGAAATTTGAACACACTACCCCTGAAAACCGTGATCGCTACCAGGTGGATTACCGCTGGGAGGATTCGGTCGTCGTTCAACCGAACACAACCCGATCGATCTCGAATCATCTCTTTGTCGGCGCCAAGGAATTCAATCTTCTTGATGCCTATGAAGGGACGATTGGCGTTCGCGATTTCGACAGCGCGGTTGATTTCGGCTTGGTTTGGTTCCTTGCCCGGCCACTATACTATCCGATCGATTTCTTTTATCGCGCGGTCGGTAATTTCGGCGTCGCCATCCTACTCCTAACCATTTGCGTGCGTATCGTGCTCTATCCGCTAGCTAACAAGGCCTATGCCTCAATGAGCAAGCTACGCAAATTACAACCTGACACCATCATG
>MDTE01146222.1_pt1 | contig 10700 bp, 6 predicted proteins | sample 811231 | NCBI WGS metagenome assembly MDTE01 (sample SAMN05326651, study PRJNA326480) | marine metagenome | isolation source: seawater | place: Indian Ocean: Red Sea | collected 2010 | reverse complement strand
GTACTGCACGAGCCGGACGACCCCGATGTACGAATCACCACGAAATGTAAGACTGAACGCTGTATGAGAAGGGGCCGCGGCCGGCTCGCCATGAAAAGATGACGACGACGAAGATATGCACGGAACACGGCGGCGGATGTACCACCGAACCCGAAGACCGGCGCGCGACTGTACCAAAAACACTGTATCAAGCCGCAGCGCTCTGGTCGTTCTTTTAGTTCGTAGACGCTGTGTAGTTTTCTATAACAGACCAAAAGAGATGTGCAAACCGTCATCCGTACCCGTACTATCCACACCCCTCGAAAAGAGACTCGGACCACCCAGTCAGGCCAGCTCCTTCAGGCCGCTCTTCTCGAGGAACTCGGCGAGCGGGGAGTCAAACTCGGGATCTCCCGCGAGGAGACCCGCGACGTCGACGCCGCCGTCCGCCGCGTACGCCGCGGCGCCCTTCTTCCCACGCGCCTTGAGCTCCTTGAATATTGCGGCGACGTACTCGCGGCGGTACATCGTATCCTCGACACCCACGGCGCTATCCGCGATGAAGGTGGCGGCGAGGGCGTCGTCGATGATGAGCGCGGCGACGAGCCCGCCGAGGAGCTTGGGCGCCATGGGGGTGTCGATGGCGATGTCGTCGAGGCCTGCGACTGGTTCGCCTACGGCGTCGGCGAGGGCGCTCTCGGACACGGCGAGATCCGACTCCTTGCGAAGCTGAACGAAGAGTTTGGCGCAGAGATCGCGGTGCTTCTCGTTGGAGGAGTCCACGACGTGGGTGACGAAGGCGCTGAGCACGGCGTCGAGCGCGGACGCGGCGTTCTTCGCCTTCTCGAGAATCTCGCGCACGGAGAGCACCGCCTCCTTGACGTCGGCAACCTGCATAAACTCGTTCACCGCGGACTTGCACTTCTCCTCAACCTTCTCCTCGTCCCAAGTGCCCGCGCCGGGGGCGGAGGAGGACGACGTGGAGGCGCCGGAGGCGGTGGAGGTGCCGGTGACGGCGGCCATCGCGCGTTCCTTGGCGAGTTTTCTCAACTCCGCGTCTCGCTTGGCCTTTTCCTTCTCGGTGGGCATCGCCGCCTTGTGCTTGGGCGCCACGTAAGGGCCCGAGAGCGCGGAGGAGCCGTCTCCGACGGAGCCGTCCTTACCCACCACCTCCCAGTCGCCGCCGATGCCGTCGGAGCCTCCCGGACCCTCCGGGAAGAGAATCTCCTCCGTCGCCGCGGGCGACATGAGCCCCGCCGCCGCCGCCTCGGCGTGGATCTCTCCGAGCGTCATCGCCTCCAGCTTCTTGACGCGCGGGATCCACCCGCTGCGGCGGAGCTCGATGACGTCGCGGCACAAGAATCGCACTCGGCTGTCGAGCGCGGCGTCGTCCGCGAGCGCCTGCAGCCTGGTGAAGTAACCCTCCATCATCTCCTTGGGGAGCTTGGGCGAGTTGTCCAGCTCCTTGCCGACGGTGGTGAGGAGGCCGGTGAGCGCCTCGACGTTCTCCTCGGGCGGGGTGGACCCGGGGGCGCCGAGGAGGTCGGTGACGCACGCGTGGAGGATCTTCTCGGCGATCATCTTCTTCTTGAAGAGCTCGCCGATCAGCCGGATGTTGCCCATCGTGCGCGCCTTTACGCGCTTCGTCGCCGCCGCTCGCTCCGACGGGTCGGCGATTGCGGCGAGCTCCTCCCTCGCCTTGCCCGCGCCCTCGAACTCCTCCTGGCAGGTGTTGAGGAGGATGCGGCGGAACGTCGCGGGCTTGCCGTCCGCGGACTCGCCGGGGAACTCCGGCAGCTCCTTCGACAGCCTGAGGCACACGTCCGCGTACATCCCGCAAAATCCCGGCTCCCAGATGGCCTTGTCGAAGACGACGGAGATGGTCTCGGACAAGGTCGCCGCGGTGTTGATCCCCGCGTCGAGGAGCTGCTCCATCAGACGATCGAACTTCTCCGGGGTGATCTTGTTGAGGATGGACTTGACGGCGCGGGTCACCTTGGTGGTGTCGTCGTCCGCGCCGCCGCGAGACCACGCGTTTGCCGCCTTGACGATGGTCGCGCCCTCCGTGCCCTCGGGGAGCGGGGTGAGGTCCACCTTGCCCCCCTTCTTGCCAGCCTTGGCGGCAGCCTTGGCGGCGTCGGCGGCCTTCTTCTCGTTCCAGTCCTTGTCGCCCTTCTCGGGCGCGGCGGCGGCGGCGGCGGCGGGCTCCGCGGGCTTTTTGCCCCACTGCGCATCCGCCTCCGCACCCATGGACGCGAGCGCCTCGGAGTTGACCTCGTTGATGACCACCTCCACCGGGCTCGTGGCGAGCTCCACGGGGATCTCCTTGTACCGCTGTTGAGGATGGTGCGGGCGGGGTTCGGGCGTCGGTGAGCGACGGGGAAGGCGAGGGTTCGCGGGAGAAAGGGGCGGTGGATCAAAACACGCCGTCGGCGAGGGTCTATTTTGGGGATTTTTATGACTGCTTTCTCGTACGGATCTGGAACGCACCTCCTGGAACTGCCTGAGAAAGTCGGCGTCGTACTTGATCACGTCCTCGGCGTTGAGCTTCTTCGCGGAGGACTCGGTGGGAGCCTGCGTGGATCGGGCGGTGGATCGAGAGGATGATCGTGAGTTCGCGGGGTCGAGACGCGGGACACGGGCGCGGAGTCGAACGGAGCGCGCGCCGAGGGGAGCGCGACGTTATTTTCACTCGGGTTTCACATCACGCGACGGGGCGTGGGGCGGCGTTCGCTGACGCGGTGATCGCGGGAGCGGGGTCGCACCTGGGGGCGGGAGCCCATCGCGAAGGCGGCGAAGACACCGGGGGCCCCGGCGCCGGCACCGCCGGGGCGCAGCGAGATGCCCGCGCCGCCGGGGCGCAGGCTGATGGCAGAGGCGCCGCCGCTCATGGCGAACCGGACGGTGCTTGTGAAAGTGAACGAAAACCCTGCCGCGGGGGCGAACCTCTCGAGTGCGGATCTCGCCCGGCCGATCAACCCCTCGCTTTTTTGAGTCAGCGGTCCCCACCGGGTTATCCACTACCGGAAAAAGATTGCGACCCGGAGCCCCCGCCACACAGCGCTCACGCCCGTGACGCGCGAATCACACGAGGTCATCCGCCCTCGTCACATCCCCCGAGGTTAACACACCATGACGAGCGTCGTCCGCTCGCTCGCCGCGCGCGTCGCGGTCGCGTCCGCGCCCTCGCGCGGGTCCGAGCGAAAGCCTCCGACCGCCGCCTCCAGGGGGAGGAGGATCCGCGGGGTCCGAGCCATGGGCTACGAGTCCAACATCCCGCCCACTCGCGGCCAACCCGGGCGCTTCGGCGACGGCGGCGGTGGGCTCATCCTCCCCGGCGACGACAGGTACGACGCGGGCATGGTCAAGGGCATCCCGTCCCCGTCGAACCCCGGAGGCAAGTCGGGTTTCGACCCGCGCACGGGCACGGGCGGTCCGGGGCAGCTCCCGGGCGGGTACGAGGCTCCGCCCAAGCCCGGATCCGAGAAGGACCCCAACGCCGCGTTCGCGCCCTTCCGTCCGCCCTCCGAGTTCCTCGACGCCGACGACCCGCAGGGCTTCCTCAAGGAGGACGACCAGATGTCATTCCTCCGCCTCCGCAACCGCGCGGGGATGTGGTACCAGCTCGCGCCCATCCTGCCCAAGCTCATGCGCTCCGGATTTCTCCCCGACGACATCTTCGACGAGACCGGCATCGAACCCCGCGAGCAGTCCCTGTGGCAGACGTGGACCTCGACACGCGGCTCGCTCGTCGAAGACCCGCGATTCCCCGACGAGAAGCTCGAGTACTTTGACGACGACTACAACGGCGCGCCGTGCCTGTCGCACCTGCAGTACCTGAACAAGGACGAGAGACCACCCGCGGCGGAGTTCGTCGTGGACCAGCAGTTCTCTCCCGATCAGACCAAGGAGCTCGTCAAGGCGTTCGAGATTCGAAGGGCGCACGACTCGCAGGCGAAGGGGTTCGGCACCACGCCCGGCGAGATCATGGCGTTTAAGATGTGGCGAGACGTTCAGGAGGTGCAGCGATACGAGGGGATGGAGCGGGTGAACGAGCTCGTGGAGAAGGGTAAGAGATACGCGGAGAGCGACAGCGCGGTGCAGCGGCTGGAGGCGCTTCGCGACGCGTGGGCAATGGACCTGGCGGAGGGCAGCGACCTGATGGAGGGAGGGCTGTACGCCAAGGCGCAGGCTGACGGAAAGGCTAACATCAGCACCGTGCGCCTGGACCCCGAGGAGCTGGCGTTCCGACCGGTGCCCTTCCTCGGCCCGATGGAGTCCCTCTCCGTGGAGCAGGTGATTGCGGTCCAGCCCGTGGCGCGCACCGGCGTGTTCAACACGTTCGTGCCCCAGGGTGCCAAGGAGTGGATCGCGATGCCCGCCTGGGCCGCCCTCGCGTCGGCGCAGATCCCCTTCGCCATTCTCGTGTCAAACACCGGGAAGCTCTCGGGCGCGGGTGACCTTTCGCAGCGCGAGGAGCCCGCGACGCTCGTCGTCGACAAGGCAGCGAACACCCCGGGACCGGGGAACTACTACCTCGTCGCCAGGGAGTCGTCCATCCAGCTCGCGGGCGGTAAGGGCGCGGTCGTCATCGACGTGTACCCGGGCCGCGAGTGCATGGACATCGAGAGAAACGGGCAGGGCACGGTGATCGGCCGCGTGGTGCTCGCGGTGAGGGCACCGGGCGGGACCGGGGACGGCATGACCACCGAGTTCGTGGCTTAACGTGTCGTGCGCGAACACGTCACGCGCGCGGGCCCCGCACGCATCGTTTTGTTCAAAAGGACGCCATTCATATTATCGATTGTAATAAACCCAGACCAGAGTTCGGAAAAAAAGTGGAGTGTGTTATTTGACAAGGGGTTTGCGGGAAGCGCGCGGGTCGCTTCTCACTGGTCGATGATCTAATTAAGCCTTGGGCTTCTTCTTCTTCTTGGACTTGAGGGGCTGGGTGATGAGCTCCTTGAGCTCCTCGTCGGTGAGTTCCAGCGCGGACTCCACGGGCTGGCAGGTCCACGTGGTGATCCGATCGTTACCGTTCTGCATCACGAGCACCGTCGCCTTGAAGTGGGCGACGGCGTCCCCGGGCTTCTCGTACAACACGGGGTACTTGTGCAGGAGCTCGTGGGTGCAGCACTCGACGAGGCCGAGCTTGGCGCCCTTGATGCCCTCCATGGCGCGCATGGAGAAGGGCATGGTGGGGAATCGCTTCTGAATCTCGGAGAAGACGGCGCGGGAAGCCTGCATCTTGAGCTTGTAGTTGTTCTCGACGGCACGCTTGTACACGGCGGTCTCCTTCTCGTCGAGCATCTTCGGGGTACCCTCGCCGGAGGACATGACGATATCGAGGGCGTACACCTCGTTGAGCTTGATCTCGGCCTCGTCAGCCTTGAGCTCCGCGGACGGCTTGTTGAGGATGACCTTGTTCCCGTCAATCACGTACCGCTTCATATTGTGAGAAAGCACGCCCTCCACCACGCGGACGCCGAAGTCCTCCGCCACCCTCCCGATCGCCTTAGCGACCTCGCTGTTGTTGACGCCCGGGCGGAGCTTGCGGATGGCAGCCTCGCCCGCGGTCACGACAGCCTTCATGACGTCCGCCTGCGCGCCGGTGACGGGCGCGTTCATGTCCCCCATGAGCACGACGGTGTGCGCCACGGTGGCGACGTAGCCGTCGACGTGCGCGCCGAGGTCGATCTTCACCGCCTGGCCCTCCTCGAGGACCGTGGCGTCATCGGACGGCGGGGAGTTGTGGCACACCTGGTGGTTGACCGAGATGCAGGTGGGAAAAGCGATGCCCTTCTCGATCTTGTTGCCGTCCTTGTCCTTCTTGTTGTAGAACTTGGCAGCCTCCTCCTCGACGGTCTTGTCGCCGAGGTTGCAGATGTCGACGATCTTGGCGCCGGGCTTGCACGCGGCGAGGGCGACGGCGAGAGCCTCTGCGGGTGATTGAAAGAGGTTTCGAAGGCGAAGGTCAGGGCGGTTCGAGCGCCGCGGGAGGAGCGAACCGACGGGCCGAATAAAACGCGAAACGAGGGTTAAAAAAGCTGGATGTGTGTGATCGGGGCAAGACGGGGCACGCACTGTTGGCAATCTCGGCGGCGACCTTGTACTTGTCGACGACCGCGGGCTGCGATGGGGCGAGGGATCAGGGGAGGATTCGTCAGACGAGATGACGGCGAGGCCGGACGACGAGAGGGCGGATCGCAACCGGGGCGCCCCGCGAACCGGCGGGTCGGAAGTTTTGGATGTCTTGGGCGCCCGAGCCAACCAACTCCGAGAGTCGCAAAAAATTGAAACAAACGCGTGAACCGAGGGCGGGGGACGCACGTTGGCGCAGGTGGTCTCGGTCTCGTCCTCGGCGTCGCTGCCGTAGTCCGACATTATCGCTGTTTCTCTTTAGCGGCGGTTCTCTCGGCGCGCGGTGATACAAACGCGCGGTTGGAACTGCCCCACCCGGTTGCCCTCGAGAAGCAAACAACGACCCAAAGGCGGCGAGAAAAAAAGGGATTCATCTCCAATCGCCCCCAACTCGGAAGTAGGGCTTTGTGCGACCTGCCTGGCTGCTGGGATTTTTGCTGACGCGGATTTTCCTGGACGCACGTCTATTAGTTCGCGTCTTCAATCGCAATTACCGTAAGAATCGAGCACATTTCGTGATTGGATCTGACTATCCACGCATACACCCACGGTTTCGGCATTTTTGCGCTGTCGAACCCCCGGCGTCCCCTCGCGCCCCACGAAATATCGCCAAAATGGTGGTTACCTTCCGCGTCACAGTCGCGACGCGAAGGGCGCGCGACGACCGCGAGGGCAGGGCGTTGGGGTCATTCGACGCGGGTCGATCGATCCAAGGGGTGACGCGGGTGGGTCAACGCGGATAACGAGCGGCGCGGTCGTTTAGGGCGCGTTCGGTCACCGCGGCCTCGGACGGTGTGAGCACCCCGGGCGCGGAGGGGGGTTGAAAAAGAGGCGAGCGGGCGCGTGACGGTAGAGACGGTGGACCGCTCGCGCGCGATCGAGATGCGGCGATCGGGCGCGTCCGCCGCGTCCGTTGAGGATGGGGACGGGAAAGGGATGAAAAAGGTCAGGTCCGAGGCGGACGTCCGGTGGATGTACTACGCCAAGGCGTTGACGTACCTCCTCGCGTGGTCGCTGGTCTCCGGTCTGATCATCATCCTCAACAACTGGATCCTTCACTACGACCACTTCCCGTTCCCGATCACGCTCTCGGCGTCGGGGCCGCTCTTCTCGTGGCTCGTCGCCGCGACCTTGGTCGCCACCGGGCACACCAAGCTCGAGCGGCGGATGACGTTCGGGCTGTGGCTTCGCAACATCTTCCCCATCGGCTTCTTCACCGCCATCACCTATGCCACCGGAAACGAGCTGTACATGTTCCTGTCGGTGTCGTTCATACAGATGATGAAATCGCTATCGCCCATCGTGGTGTTGTTCTTGTTGGTGCTGTTTCGGCTGGACGTGCTGACGCGGGAGAAGCTGGCGGGAGTGCTGATCATGTCGGTGGGGATGATAATCGCGTGCTTTGACGAGCCGACGTTTTCGTTGTGGGGCATCGCGCTCATGGTCGTGGGCGAGGCTGCGGAGGCGATGCGCATGGTGTTTTTCCAGCACCTTCTCGGCCAGCAACAGTTTGGTCTCATCGAAGGCCTGTTCTACACGTGCCCGGCGAACTTCTTCTTCCTCTGCATCGGCATCGCCATCTTCGAGGAAAAGTCCCTCACCCAACCGGAAAATTACAACCGCGTGGTGAACAACCCCCTGCCGTACGTCGTCGTGTCGTGCATGGGATTCGGCGTGATCCTCACCACGCTGGGCGTGATTCAGACGTGCGGGTCCCTGACGTTCAAGGCGGCCGGGCAGGTTCGAAACGTCGGCATCGTGTTCATCAGCATCGTCATGTTCGGCGACGTGGTCACCGCGCAGCAGGCGTGCGGGTACGCCATCAACTTGATCGGCTTTTTCACGTATCAGTACGTGAAATCGCGCGAGGACCTGGCGGCGCTGGAGGCGAAACGGGTGGAGGCGATGGGCGGGCGTGCGCCGGGGGACGGTGAGAGCGGCGGGGCGTCGGCTGGTGGACGAGGCGGCGGGGGCGGCGGGGGCGGCGGTGACGACGACGACACGCGGCCGCTGTTGCGCGGGGGCGGCGACGACGGGTACGGGAGCGGGGTGCGGTCGGACTCGGATTCGACGCCCCTGCGGCGGATGCCCAGCACGCCGGTGTTCTCCAACGTGGCGCACAGATAGTCGATTCGCTTGTTACGAGATTTTAGTCATGTAGCCGAGAACGAGGCGGACGGTCGCGCGGGGGCGGCGAGATTGTTTCGCGGTGAAACGGGGCCTGAAATCTTCGCGGCGCGCCTTCTCGGCTCCCCGAGCGTTACTTCGCGTGTTTCGCAGGTTCGTGGCCGCAACGCACGCGCTCGTTCTCAGTGTCGACCGCGCCTCCGTACGCGCACACCCGCCGCGACCGCCGCGACACGCCTCCCAATCGTCGCCATGCCGCGCGATATGACCCGTGAGTGCGCGCGACCCGCCGCGATCCCCCGTCGCGTCGCGCCATCTTCCCGCGTCGTTCCGCTCGGGATCTCGATTTGATCGCCCGAGGCGACAACGCGCCTCCCGCGCTCGCCCCTCGCGTCGCGGCCCCGTCGCGCCACCGTCACCGCTCGCGCGTCGTTTAACATCACGCACCTGACGCCCCGCGCCCCCTCGTCCCTCCGACGACGCTCGCAGAGACCGGGCGGCACCCGCCGCAGCCCAAGTTCGAGCCCTTCGCCTTCTACACCTGCTTCCGCCTCGCGGACCCCGAGCAGGCTGAGCTCATCATGAACGCCGACCCGTACTACTGGACCCAGGACAACGGCGCCGGCGGGCCGATCCACTTCAGCACCACCTACAAGCAGCTCGACATGGTCCACCACATCCTGAACAACTGCCCGGAGGCGGTGAACCAGCCCGACCACCGCGGCTTCACCCCACTCCACAGAGCCGCGTACCTGGCGCAGTACGACGGTTACCTCGAGATCTACGAGTACCTGCTGAGCCGCGGCGCGGACCCGACGATCCGCACCAAGGACTACGATCCGTACCTCAACCCCGGCCGCAAGACGCCCGTCCAGATCGCCATCGAGGACGACAACGTGCGGGGAGCCATCCGAGCGCTCGAGGAAAAGTACGCTCACGTCAAAAAAACACCCGAGCCCCACCCGGACTTGAGCGACTGGTGGACGGTCTACGACTACGGCTTCGAGAACGTTCGCAAGTGGCCCAAGGACTACAAGCCTAAGTACCCGGAGGAGCGCAGGCGCGAGCGGCTGTGGAAGGAGAAGATGGAGTTCAAGGAGACCCGCCGGAAAGCGAGGGAGGCGGCCATCGCCGCGGAGATTGCCTCGGGCGCCGCGCACGAGATGGCGTCAAAGCTCACGATCAAGCCCGCGCTCGACATCGCGTCCAACCCCGCCGACGCCGACGCCTCGTCATCATCGTCGTCCGTGAAGCCGCCCGCCGCGTCGTCCACCGGCGGAGGCGAACCCAAACCTTCCGCCGAATACGCGCCCCCGACGGCGCCCGCGTCGAAAGACAACGACGACTCCTCCCCCGTCGCCTTCCTCTTCCCCGGCCAGGGTTCCCAGGCGGTGGGCATGCTCCGGTCCGTCGCGGACGTCCCCGCGGTGAAGGAGATGTGCGACAAGGCGAAGGAGATCCTCGGGTACGACCTGCTCGACGTTTGCGTCAACGGACCGAAGGAGAAGTTAGACGCGACCGAGTTTGCGCAGCCCGCGCTTTTCGTCGCGGGCCTCGCCGCCGTCGAGAAGCTTCGGATTGACTCCCCCGCCGTCGTCGACTCGTGCGCCTCGTGCGCGGGTTTGTCCCTCGGCGAGTACACCGCGCTCGTGTTCGCGGGCGCGATGACGTTCGAGGAAGGCCTTCGCGTCGTCAAGGTCAGGGCGGAGTCGATGGCGGCGGCGGCGAAGGTCGGCGACCACGGCATGCTCTCCGTCGTGGGCCTCAAGGACGACGCCCTCGAGGAGTGCGTCGTGGACGCGAAGAAGGCGTGCGGCGACGGCGTCGTGTGCGAGATCGCCAACAAGTTGTTCCCCACCGGCCGCGTGGTCAGCGGAGATAAGCGGGCCCTGGACGAGGTCACCAAGCTCGCCACCGACAAGGGCGCGATGAAGTGCGCCATGCTCGCGGTGTCCGGAGCGTTTCACACCGAGCGAATGGAATCGGCTCGCGCCGCCCTCGTCCAAGCTCTCAACGACGTCAACTTCCAGCCGACGAGGATGCCGGTGTACAGCAACGTGTCCGGAGCGCCCTTCTACTCGCACAACATCATCCCGAGCCTCCTCGCCGAGCAGCTGGTGCAGCCGGTGCTGTGGGAGGACACGGTGCGGGCGATGATCGCGGCGGGCAAGACGGAGATGTACGAGCTCGGACCCAAGGCGCAGATCAAGTCCATGGCCAAGCGAATCGACGCGGAGGTTTGGAAAAAGTTCAAGAACGTGGACGTGTCCGTGTGATGCGTGAGTCACGCGGCACGAGGTTGTCGCGCGCAAAGCCGGCTCGGGTTCGTTGCATTTATTTGTTTCATGTGGACAATGATTCAACATGCCTTTCAGCACATTTGAGTTTGACAAGGTCCTCTTTGTCACCAGCTCCGTGACCCGCACTCAGGGTTACGACTCAAATGTACTGAT
>MDTE01062760.1_pt1 | contig 10700 bp, 9 predicted proteins | sample 811231 | NCBI WGS metagenome assembly MDTE01 (sample SAMN05326651, study PRJNA326480) | marine metagenome | isolation source: seawater | place: Indian Ocean: Red Sea | collected 2010 | reverse complement strand
GTAATTGCAGGAATTTTATTAACATTTTCTTCTGTTAATGCTGGTGGTGAATCAGCATCTACATCAGAAGGATCTGCATCCGGAACCAGTAGTGGTCTAACTTTTAATGTTGGATATATGACTGAATATTGGTTTAGAGGTGCTTTTCAGCAAAATTCATCTTATAGCTTTGGAGCTGATATAGAATCAGGTAATTTCTATATTGGAACCTGGTGGGCTAGAGTTGGAGATAAAGGAGGAAGTAGTGGTGGAGATGGTATGGAATACGATATCTATGCTGGCTACAATATGGAAATTTTTGGAATACCAAGTTATGTCGGTGTATCAGGTTATTATTACACGGATGATTGGGATAGAGACTATGAAGAAGTCCAAGTAGGTATGGATTTTGGATTATTTGCTATTGATGGTGCTATATTTGGAAGTTATAAAGGTGATGGATCCAACGCAAGTTCTGATTATGGACACTTTACTTTATCGGTTCCACTAGGACCTGTTAGTTATAGTTATATGACTTTTACTGGAGGCAGTCTACATTCAGCCGCTCATGAGTTATCTTATGAAACGAGTTTAGCTGGTTTTGATGTTGTAGGTGTAGTTGGAGCAAATAATGATGGTGGTGCAGGAGCAACACCAAACAATAATCAAGATACTGAATATTTTAATATTACAGTAGGATTAAGCTTTTAACTATTATAAGTTTTTGAGGACGTTTATCATAATTGATTCATGTACTACAATTAACCTTTAAAGGATTATATTTATGAAATTTATATACGCAATAATAAAGCCGTTCAAACTCGATGAAGTAAGAGAAGCACTTTCAAACATTGGTGTTACTGGTATCACAGCTACTGAAGTAAAAGGTTTTGGTAGACAAAAAGGTCATACTGAACTTTATAGAGGCGCTGAATATGTAGTAGATTTTCTTCCAAAAGTAAAACTAGAAATTGCTGTTGATAATGATCTAGTTGATAAAACTGTTGAAACTATACTATCTACAGCTAGCACAGGAAAAATTGGGGATGGAAAAATCTTTATTCTTAATTTGGAAGAAGCTATACGTGTTAGGACTGGAGAAAAAGGAAAAGAAGCCCTTTAATTTAGTTATTTTTACAACTTTTTATAAAAGACCAGGTACCAAGTGGGTATGTTGGCATTGGAAATGAAAATAATTGTGGTTTTATAAATCCGACTTTTTCTAGTTTTTTACACATTGGTTGTATAATGTTTTTTGTATGTATAATTGGATTCCCAGCTTGTTGAATAATTAATCCGTTTTTTTTTGTATTTTGAAAAATATATTTATAAAAATTATATGAATATAATTTAGAAGCTATATGATTTGGATCAGTACAATCAATTATAGATATATCAAACTTTGTTTTATTTTTTTTTACCCAATTATAACCATCATCAATTACAATATTTAGTTTTTGTTTAAATTTTGATTGTAATTTAAAGAATTGTGGGAAAAATTTTTTACAAATATCTATAACTTTTGCATCTATCTCTACTAATGTTATTGAACTAATTTTATCAAATCTACTCAAACTTTTAACTAATGCAAAATCACCTCCACCAATAATCAATATATTAGTTTTTTTATTAATTTTGTTTCTTAATATATCTATACAACCTTCATGATAGTATTTATAATCTTTTTCTGTAAGCATAAAACATTTATCTATCAATAATACTTTACCAAATTTTTTTGTCTGATAGACTTCAATTAATTGAAACTTAGACCTCACTTGAGCAAGTTTTTTTAAATATTCAACTGAAAAAACTGTTCCAGTTTCTTTGTTATATTCTGATATTAATTTTTTTTTCATTTTTATTAGAGAAAATTATATTTATGTATATAATTGCTATTATTAATATAGCAGATAATGTCAAAACTAGAACATAAACATTTAATTGTAAGAGCAGAAGTAGATAATTGTCCAACAAAAAATGATCTTTATATTGTATTGGATTGGATGACAAATCTTATAAAAATAATTGATATGAAACTATTGCAAGGACCAACAATTTCTTATGTTGATCAAAAAGGCAATCGTGGGATTACATGTATGGCTCTAATTGAAACAAGTCATATAGTTTTACATATATGGGATGAACCTAATCCCGGATTATTTCAATTAGATCTATATAGTTGCAAAGAAATAGATATTGATCTTGTATTAAATAATTTAAAAAAATCATTTGATGTTAAAAAACTTGAATTTAAATTTTTAGATAGACTTAATAATTTAACTTTAGTGAAAGAAGATTAATAAGTTTTTATTTTTTTACATTTTTCTAATTCTACACTATATTTAATTTTTGCTACTATATGATCAAGCAATAGACATGTTCTTTTGTATAGTTGACCTTTATTGTTGTAATCTGCTTCTGCTATAAAATCAACTCTATTTGCATTTAATAATTGTTTACATGTATTAATTTGTTTTTTTTGTTTTTTTTCATATACCGCTATTGAATGACCACCTTCTTTTTTAATTAAAGCCATACTTGGTACATCTGTCATACCATCACCTATATAAATAATATTATGAAATGGTATCGGTCGTTTATTTTCAGGCATATGATTATTTATACTCTCAGAGATTTTTTCTTTTCCTTTATTAATACGAAACAAGTATTGAGTCTTTGTAGTATCTGTTACAACAGTTTTTGGAAAAACAGCATATCCATTTTTTCTATAAAAATATTCAGAAGCAAAAATTTTTGTAATAAATTTTTTAATAGATATGCCCTCTAATATCTCTAAATGACCTGCAGATATAATATAGTGTGCAATTTTTATATCCTTAAATAATTTTTTTGTATAGTTATTTATATTATTAAACCAAGTTTTTACTCCATTGTAGTAAACTATGTTTCTACCCATTTTATTAAATTCTTTTTTTGAGATCTTCATACCTTTTTTTTCAGCTTCATCCAAAAGACGTCTCATATATACCATCATGAGTTCTCCACCAGTAGATTTTGATTCTTTCAATATTGATGCCCAAAATTTTTGAGAATTTATTCCTAATTTAGGTATGATTGTATAATCTTGCATAGTTTTTGGGGTTAATGTTCCATCAAAATCATATATTATTGCAATCTTATTTTGTTTCATTACATTTCCTTTGGCGCATTAATATTTAGTAAATTTAATCCAGTATTTAATATTTTCTGAACAGCTCTTATTAGATGAATTTTGTTGTAATCAATTTTATCTGTCAATATTTTTACATTTGCATAATAACTATGAAAATTTTGTGCAAGTTTGATAAGATAATTCGTCATAAGATGAGGTTGTAACTTTAATATTGTATTTTTACATGTATCATCAAAATTATTAAGTATTGATATTATATCTTTTTCATTTTTATGATTTAAGCTTGTTGGATCAAATTTATAATTATTTATATTATTTATTTTACTCAAAATTTTATTAATTCTTGCATATGCATATTGTATGTAATAAACAGGATTATTTTTATTTTCTTCAATTGCAGTATTCAAATCAAAGTCTAAATGTTGATCTTTATTTTTAGTTAAATAAAAGAAATTCATTGCATCATTTCCAATTTCTTTCCGTAGTGTTTCTAATTCAACAAAATCACCTTTTCTAGTCGACATTGAAATTTTCTCATTCCCTCTAAATAAATTAGCAAATTGAATTAGATGAATATCAAGATTTTGAATATCATGACCAAGTGCTTCTAATCCAAGTTTAATTCTTGGAACATAGCCATGATGATCAGCACCCCAAACATTTATTACCGTATCATAATTTTTCATTTTTAAATCATGGTATGCCAAGTCAGTTGCAAAATAAGTATAGTCTCCATTAGACTTGATTAGAACTCTTGGTTCATCTGCATTAAACATAAGCGCTCCATCATTTTCGATTGTATATTTTTTTTCTTTTAGTTTATCAATAATTTTGGATACTAAATTATCTTTAAACAATGATGTTTCATAAAACCAATTATCAAAAACAATATCGAGACCATGTAATGGTACTTTTATAAGATTTATTATTTTATCTAAAATATATTTTTTCGTTTCTTTGGATTTTTTATTATAGTTATTACCTAAATCTTGTTTTAAATCAAATGCTATCTTTTTTATATAATCACCTAGGTATAAATCTTTATCCTTTGATTTAATATGTTCATCATCTATATGTACAAAAATACTTTCTATCAGTTTTTCCATTTGATTTCCAAAATCATTTATGTAGTATTCCTTAACCACAGTATGTCCTTGTATTTTTAAGAATTTAGCAATTATATTTCCATATACCACACCTCTTCCATGACCAACATGTAGTGGTCCTGTTGGATTAGCGGAAACAAATTCAACATTTATTTTTTTTGGTTTATCACTTTTGCATGATGATAACAAATCTTTAGAATCCAATATTAATTTTATAATATGATTTTTCTCTGATTGATTTATTTGAAAATTAATATAACCTGGTTTTTCAACTTTACATGTAAATTCTTTATATATATTAAGTTTTTTAACAATTTGATTAGCTATATTTATTGGATTATCATTTAATCTTTTTGATAATTTCATTGCAATATTTGAGAAATAATCAACTTCGATATGTTTTGTTGTAGCTTGTTGAATTTCTACTTCTGAAATTAATTCTGTCTCTTCGATTCTATCTATAAGAGATTTAATTATTGCTTTTTTTAGGATATCTTTCAAAATATATACTCATTAATACAAATCTATTGGATCAACATCAATTGACCATTTTATATTATTTAATTTTCTTTTTAATATATATTCTCTTATTTGATGAGATTTTAGTAGTAAAAATTTCCTATTTAAAGAACTAATCATCATTTGAAATGTATATCTATTATTTCTCTTAGCAATTGGGGCAGGAGCGGGGCCTAAAAATTTTACATTATTATCATTTTTAAAATAATTTTTTATATTTTCTAGAAAATTTTGACTATCATTTTTTTTTAATGAAGAAGCTCTAAGTAGAGCGATATAACTGAAAGGTGGCAATAAGGCTTCTTTTCTTTCTATTAATGCTTTTTCAGAGAAATTTTTGTAACCATTTTTCAGAAGTTCCAATATAAGAGGATGATTAGGTTTTCTTGTTTGGATAATTACTTTACCTTGTGTTTGATGTCTACCAGATCTTCCAGATACTTGTGTAATTAATTGAGCGGTTTTTTCTAGTCCTCTGAAATCTAGACTATATAAACCAGAATCAATATCTATAATTCCAACCAGGGAGACATTTGGGAAATCGTGTCCTTTGACTAGCATTTGTGTTCCAATCAAAATATCTATTTGTCCTGAATTTGCATTTTCTATAAACTCAATAAGTTTTTTATTATTTGTTATAGTATCACTATCAATCCTCATAACTCTTGAACTTGGGAATAAATCATTAAGTTTTTTTTCAATTTTTTCTGTACCATAACCGACAGGTAATATATTAGAATTATTTTTGCATTGGCATAATTTAGTAGAATCAAATCTTTTTCTAAAACCACAATAATGACACCAAAGAGTTTTAGATATATTATGATAGGTCATATAAGAATCACATTTAGTGCATTTACTTATCCAATCACAATTTTTACAAATTAGTGCATTACTATATCCTCTTCTTCCTATAAATAATAATATTTGTTTTTTATTTTCTAATTCTTTTTGAATATTTTTTCTTAATTCATTAGAAATACCATCTATAGGTTCATCAATATTACTATTAATGACCATAATCTTTGGCAGGTCAGTCTTGTGAAATCTCTTTTTTAGTTCAAATTTTACAAATTTTTTTGTTTTACAATTTTGTATAGTTTCAAATGATGGAGTTGCACTACCTAAAATTATAGGAATATTATTTTTCATTGCTCTAACAATAGCAATATCTCGTGCATGATATCTAAATTTTTCTTGTTGTTTAAGTGAATTATCATGTTCCTCATCAACAATAATTAGTTTTAAATTATTAAAAGGTAAAAAAGAAGATGATCTTGTTCCTATTATAATGTCTATTTCACCATTTTTGCATTTGGACCACATTTCTAATTTTTTAGATTCTGTCAACGATGAATGATAAGCTCCAATATTAGAATTTAAATATTTTTCAAAACGTTTTATTGTTTGTGGTGTTAAATTAATTTCTGGTACTATTATAAGCACTTGAGCTCTTTTTGATATTATGAATTCTGAGATCTTGATATATAATTCAGTTTTACCACTTCCTGTTATTCCTTCAATCAAGTAACTGTTGAATTTATTTAATCCTTTTTTTATTTTAGAAAAAACTAAATTTTGTTCTTGATTTAATATTATAGGAGGCTTTGATGAGTCTATAATGTGATTACTTTTTTCTTGTTTTATTGTTTTTATTACTCGACCTTTTCGTAAAAGAGGTGGTATTGCTGTGAAAATTACTTGTCCTAGAGGATATTGATAATAATTAGAACTCCATTGACATAAATCCATAATTTTTTTGTCCAATATTGGTTTTTCATCAATAACAGAAGCAATCTTCTTCAGATCAAATTTATTTTTATTATCTAGTGATGCCCCATCTTTTTTCGAAATTACTATACCTATTAATTTCCTCTTACCAAAAGGTACTTCTACACGTACTCCCGCTTGTAATTTTTTGAAACCTACTGGTGTTGAATAATCAAAAGAATGATAGATTGGAATATCTAGTACAATATTGATGATATTTGCCATAATTTTAAATTATACATACGTTAGTTATTTTTTTATATTTTGAATATTTTGATAATATGATTATCCACAGATTTTGTGGATAAAATTGTGGATAAGCAGTCATTTATCTAACTAATTGACAAATCGATTGATCTTTACCAAATCGTACAATTTATAAGCAATTATAATATTATTATGTTTATCAATAACTTATCGATAATATATTTCTTTTGTATGAAATAATTTCTAATAAACTCATGTTTTATCATTTATATACAAAACTGTTAATAAACTACATATTTTCCATAAAAGTGCACATTATATTTGAAAAAGTTACCTAATAATGAGCAATATAACGAATATTATTTAATATTAATATTTTAATGTCTTATTTAAGTGCATATAATGGTTTCACTAAAAGTTAATATATTGGGACTATAATGTTTAATATGTACGGAACACAACAAATACTTAGATTAAATTCAGCTGGCCAGCCTACTGGTTGGATAAATTATCAGACAGCTGTACGTCTTTATTGCAATGATCAAATTGCATATGAATGTGGATCCTCATCTATGCTCATCAGAGGTGGCTATAATCGTGTATTGAGTTGTCAGAGCAGTATTTCATTAAATTCTATAATTGCAACGAGAAATCACACAAAATTGGACTATTCTGCATATACTCCGCCTCTTACTAATGTTACGTTATTCAAGCGTGATGCTAATACATGTATGTATTGTGGAAATGTTTTTCTTGTGAAGGAATTATCTAGAGATCATGTATTACCAATATCTCTTGGAGGCACTGATTCATGGACAAATGTGGTTACTGCATGTAGAAGATGTAACAATCATAAAGGAGGAAGAACTCCAGAGGATGCTAGAATGCTTCTTATAGCAATACCATTTAGTCCCTCAAGAGTAGAATATTTAATACTAAGAGGTCGCAAAATATTAACTGATCAAATGGAATTTCTAATATCTCATATATCTAAGAACAGCCCGCTTTTTCAAAGATACACAACTTATTAATAATATTTTAAGATACATATATGATGCCTACTGAAAGAGACGACACAGCTGTTTTATTAATTAATCTTGGAACGCCCAAAGAACCTAATACTTTTGAAGTAAAAAAATATCTACGAGAATTTTTAATGGATAAAAATGTAATACGTTTACCAAGAATAATTTGGTTACCCATTCTATTTGGCATAATTCTCAATACTAGACCTAAAAAAAGTGCAGAACTATATAAAAAAATTTGGACAAAAGATGGATCTCCACTTTTAGTTCATACAGTTAAACAAGCAAAGTTACTACAAAGTTATTTAAATACAAAGAAATCACAAAAATTTTTTGTTGATTTCGCTATGAGATATGGAACACCATCTATAGAATCAAAATTATTATCTCTATGTCTAAATGGTTATAAAAAAATAATTATTATTCCAATGTTTCCTCAATATTCTACTACTACGACTAAATCTATTGAAGAAAAAATAAACACAGTTATTAGTCAAAATAATATATTATCTAATGTGCAAATAAAAATAATTAGAGATTTTTTTCAAGAAGATTTATATATTCAATCTTCAGCAGAGATTATCAAAGCATTTCAAAAAAAGAATGGACCATGTCAAAAGTTATTATTTTCATTTCATGGTATACCAAAATCTTATTTAGATAAAAACGAACCTTATAAAAAACAATGTATTATTACCGCTAATCAAATAGCAAAATATTTGAATTTGGAAAAAAATTCTTATGAAATAGTTTTTCAATCAAGATTTGGTTTATCAGAATGGATCAAACCATATTTGAGCGACAGATTAAAAGAACTACCTACTGAAGGAATAAAAGATATCCAAGTATTTTGTCCTGGTTTTGTATCTGATTGTTTAGAAACATTGGAAGAAATAAATGAAGAATCAAAAGAATTATTTCTAATATCAAATGGAGAAAAATTTGAATATATACCTTGTATTAATGAACATGAAACATTCATTAAAGCTTTAGAGAATATTGTTAGAAATAATTCTTAGTTATATTTTGAATTTTTTTAATTTTTTTCTAATCAGGGTTTTTTTTAATTTACAATATATTGGTAAACCATTTTTGTATTCTGGATAATCTTCTCCACTAATTAAATTTAAAATGTATTTTTTACAAGCTTGTGTTATTCCATACCCATTAGTTGAAATAAATTTTTTTGATAGTATTTTTTCTTTATTAGCTACATTTTCTAATTTTGTATAACCAATTGACCATGAATATTTTTTTGATTTTTTACTATCTATAGTTAACATTATTCCTGACTTACCCATTTTTGCATATTTTATAGATTCTGTTCCTAATGCATAAGCTTGTTGAACATCTACTTTAGAACTAATATGTCTAGCTGCTCTTTGCAAATAATCTGCAACAGACCAATGAACTTTATATTTTAAAGATTGATTTATTAAGTTTGCTAGTACTGGTGCTACTCCACCTAATTGGGAATGACCAAAACTATCTTTAGTACCAGAATCTGATATAAATTGATTTTTATTATTTTTAATTCCTTCAGATGCTACAATCACACAATATCCATTTTGATTAACTATTTTTTTTACTTCATTTAAAAAATTTTCTTTTATGAATTTACGTTCTGGAAAAAGAATAATATGTGGCGCATCTTTTTTATTTGATTTTAAAATCCCCGCTGAAGCTGCTAACCAACCAGCATGTCTACCCATTACTTCAAGAATAAATACTTTTGTTGAAGATTGACACATTGATTGTATATCTAATGATGCTTCATATGTCGATACTGCAATATATTTGGCAACTGAACCATAACCGGGACAATTATCAGTCATGGCTAAATCATTATCGATAGTTTTAGGCAAACCAATACAAATTAAATTATAATTTTGCTGTTTACAATATTCAGACAATTTGTGGGTTGTGTCTTGAGAGTCGCCACCTCCATTATAAAAAAAATACCCAATGTTGTGCGCCTTAAAGACATCAAGAATTCTTTTATATTCCTTTGATGATTTTAATTTTAATCTACATGAACCAAATGCTCCACCTGGAGTATATTTTAATAAGTTTATTTGTTTTATATCTTCTTTACTTATATCAATCAGTTCTTCATTTAGTGCCCCAATAATACCATTTTTCCCAGCATAAAATTTTCCAAAATATTTCTTATTTTTAAAATATGCATGAATTATACCTGATGCAGTTGCATTAATAACAGATGTAACACCACCAGACTGAGCATAAAAAATATTTTTTCTTATTTTCATAAATTTCATTTTATTCAACTATCTTAATTAAATCACCTATATTAGGATCTTGATCTGGATAATGACCATTAAGTAATCTTAATTTATCCTCTGCATATTTTCCCAAAGGTGATTGTTTTGCTAGTTTTTCGTATGTCATTCCTTCTCTAAAACGAATTACTCTAATTTTTAGACCTTTTGCATTATCTATTTCATTTTTTGTCATTTTAGAAAATTTTTTAAACATTATTTTGCTTTCATTATCATCCTTCAAATTGTCACTTGTTGTGACAAATATCCAAACTTTAGGTTTCGCCTGTGTGTTATAGGGATTTTTATTATTTATATCAAAAATTGCTGTAAATCTTTTGTATGTTGTTTTATTAAATCCTTTAGATGAATATAGAATTGTATGCGCATTTAAATTATTTGTATTAAATGATTCTGATTCTATTAATTCATTTCTAGATAAAAATGATGTTTTATTTATACCTTCATCTAAAAATTTTTTTGGAGTTATACCATTATCAATATCATCTTTAAGCAATTCTTCATATCTTATAATCATTGAAGAATTATTTTTACTAATTATTAATTTATCCGGAAGGTTTTTTAATATCCATGGTTCCAAAATATTGAATTTAATGGCAAGATCAGCATGGTAAAAAATATTATTTTTAACAAAACCTTCATCTGGACTTGATCCATATGG
>MDTE01055362.1_pt1 | contig 10700 bp, 9 predicted proteins | sample 811231 | NCBI WGS metagenome assembly MDTE01 (sample SAMN05326651, study PRJNA326480) | marine metagenome | isolation source: seawater | place: Indian Ocean: Red Sea | collected 2010 | reverse complement strand
TGTTCTTCAACAGTTGCTTGACCTCCAGAGAATGACGATTTAATTTTCTTTTCAATATCTTTCATTGAATCATTTAGGAACATTGTGGTTTCAGGTTGGCTTGAACTCATCTTTCCCCCAGTCATTCCAACTGCAAATTGGTGGTATGTGGATGCAGGTTGCATAAGACCCATTCCACCCATTTCCCTTTCTAAAGTCAATAAATGATATTTGATTTCATTATGACTCTCGTAAGTAGCATCTTTAACTTCAATTGTTCCATGTTTAGGATTTGCATTAGTTTTACTGAAACCAGCTTTTCCAATTGCAGTAATTGCTTTGTTAATTACCTTCTGTCTTTGACTCTTGTCAATACCTCCATCATCTCTTAGCCCCATTGCATTTTGATTATTATCCTGGATTGACAATCCAATAGTAATATTTCCAGATTTATTTTGGTTGACATTAAACCAGTTTGTCTTCGAGACCATGCCTCTGGTCAATCTAATATGTGGATCCTGGTCAATTCCAACTGGAACAACTATAGGCCTTAGTCCACCATATTCTTTCAATTGAGGATGAACAATATCTCCTGCCTGCACTAATGGAGATTGAACATGAGCTAGGTTTGTTTCACCAGAAAAACCATAAATTGCTTCCATTTCAGATAAATTAGTTTTTTTTCCTAGTGTGAAGCCCAACTTTTGTACGATAGGCCTTTCAGATTGGAAATAAATCGATGTTTTCTCAGGATCTAAACCCATTCCCGCATAGTTTGAAATGTATTCTTCAATAGCATATTCTCTACATTTCTCTAGGCTTAGGCCTCTTGTTGCATGAGCTTCTAAATCAGCCACAGTTATAGTTACATCTCCTCCTAATTCTTGGAACCATTTTGCTTGATCAATCACCATTTTGTGACCTAGGTGTATCTGACCTGATGGCATCAAACCTGAAAGAACGCCAAATGGCCGGCCTGCTTTTTTTGATTCTAAAACATTATCTAAATCACGATGTGCAAAAATTATCCCTCTACGATGTAAATGCGTGGGGTTAGGCAATTTGGTATGATCGACCATATCTAAACCAAATTTTTCACAGATTTCCTTGTAGTTTTGGACACCTTTACTAGCCCAAGGGTCAATTTTCATTATTTGCTTAGAGGTTGGGGGGTTAAAGGTAATTCCCACCGCCTTTCGGTATGTGTGAAAAGAGTTGACTGGCCCCGTGCAATATTGCATTTAGATATGGATGCTTTCTTCGTAAATGTCCATATTTTAGAAAATCCAGAACATAGAGGTATCCCCTTAGCAGTAGGTGGTAAACCTGGGCAAAGAGGAGTTATTGCTTCAGCATCCTATGAGGCTAGAGCAAAGGGTATTCGTTCAGCAATGGCCTCAAGCAAAGCTCTGAAACTTTGTCCTGAATTGAAACTAGTTTCTTCCAATCGCCCCATGATTCGTTCTTGTTCTGCTAAAGTAATGGAGATTTTGGCAAGGTATGGTACATTAGAAAGAATGAGTGTTGATGAGGCATTTGTTGATTTATCACAACAAAAGAATCCTCCAGCTCTTGTTAAAACTATACTGAAGCGTATTAAAATAGAGACAAATTTGCCTGCTTCAGCAGGTTTGGCAACATCAAAACTCGTTGCAAAAATTGCCTCAGATTTTGATAAACCAGAAGGATTCACGGTCGTCGAACCAGGTACCGAGTTTAAATTTCTGGCACCTTTGGAAATAAGAAAGATATATGGTATTGGCCCTAAAACTGCATCATTGCTTAACAATCTTGGTGTAAAAACTTGTTCAGATATAGTGTCCATAGATATTCAGAAATTATTGCCTGTTTTTGGTCAGTATTCAGTGAATCTAAAGAATAAAGCTAAAGGAATTGATAATCGTCCTGTGGATTCTTCACCTTGGATTGCTAAACAACAAGGTACTGAGAATACTTTTGAAAAAGATATTTCAGATTCAGATACTGTCGAAGCAGCTTTACTTGAATTATGTGAGGAAGTCTCCGAAAGTATTGGCCGAATGGGACGTTCAGCCCGAACTATTACGATCAAATTGAGATGGTCAAATTTTAAGACAATAACCCGGCAAAAAACAGTACCTGGTGAAATTTACAAATCAACTGATATTTACAAAGTAGCTAAGGCCTTACTGTATGAAAATTGGAAGGCAGGTAAGCCAATTCGATTAATGGGTGTTTCAGCAAGTAGATTAGGTGTTTCAGATCAGCAGAAATTAGAATTAGAATTCGAATAAGCTTTTTTGTTTACTATCAGCTTTGGGTGTTATCTTCTTTGACACATCTTTTTCATCATCATCAAAATTAGGTTTGTAATCTAGAGTTACTACCTCTCTTTGTTGCCTAAATTCTTGTGATTTTTCAATAATTCGCGATACAATTTTTTCTTTCTTAGAAACACCCATTAACATAGCTAGTTCATTTTCATCTAGTTCTAATTTTCCTGCAATCTTTGCAGCTTCTTGTTTATCATTTCTACAAATTATGGACAGCACAGCTATTTGCTCCATTTTAGACTCTTTTATTGACTGATGCGTTGCCTTTCCAATCTTTCTTGCTAATGAATCTCTATACCCTCTTTGAAATCGGCTAGCACCCATTTTTCTTATCCATGAGGGAAATTGGAGCCTTCTTCCACTTAGGGGATGTTTTTTTGATAAAGCAACACCGCTTGACATTAATTCTGAGGCATACCCCCAGAGTCCATAATTTTGTGTCCTTGAAACCCTTGATAGAAGCAAGTCCGCATAAGCGACTTTTTCATATGCTCTTTCAATATCACTGGGATGTTTGTAAACAATGGGTATGTTGTCACTAACCCAAGTCGCAACATCTCTCGGTTGTTCATTTAAATCGAAAATTGCAGTTCTTGGGTCCTCATAATTATCGCTGTTAAAGATAATATTGAGAGCATCAAACATTTCGGTTTCTCTATCTCGTAATCCTAATTTTTCCAAATCACTTTCCAATATTTTATTATTTCCTTCAGACAGAGATTGAAGGTCATTGATTGCACCTCTCAAATCTCCTTTAGCATTTCCAGCCATTTTAGTTATTGTTTCTTGCTCTATTTCCAAGCCTTCATTTTCACATACTTTGTTCAAAACCATAGCTACTGAAACTGCCGATGGTTTCTGAAATTTCAGTGTTAATGCTAATCTTTTGATTTTAGCACCAGTCCCTTTTGTTAGATTGTAAAGATCATTAACTGTAATTATTACAGGCTGCTTTGTTTCACCAAGAGTCTTTGAAATAGCTTTTTTCCCACCTCTGTCGCTATAATTTTTTGTTTTATTTTTTGATTGCTGGGCCCTTTCATATAGATTGTCTGCTTCATCTAACAAAATTAAATTTCTATCAGACATTCCTTTTTCACCAAAAGTTTGGAATAAACCGGCTCTAAGTGCAGTTCCTTCTATAACACTTCCAGAACGAGCATCAGATGCATTTAGTTCTATTATTTCCCACCCCATATCGTTTGCTAAAGAAATAGCTGCAGAAGTCTTACCACACCCCGGTGGGCCTGAAAGAATGACTCCTTTCTTGGTCATTTTTTCGCCCCAGGAGCTAGCCCAGTTTTTCAAATCATTAATTGCTTTTGTATTTCCAATTATTTCAGAAAGACTTTTTGGTCTATATTTTTCAGCCCAAGATTCCATTACTCACCTAATCTCATGGTGAAATGCAATTTTTGGTAGCGAAGTATAGATTTTGCATTTCTTGAAATAATCCAGAAAGAGGTAAAAATACAGACTCCACAAAGAACCATTACAGTTCCAAATGAAGATTTAAATTCACGTTCGGTGATATCCATGATAGAAATATTCCATTGCCCATTTGCCATATAAATTATAGTAGAACATGCTGTAAATGATAAAAATGCGGCAAAAAGAAGTGAACGGCTTTTTGTCCTCCCATATAATTGCACGACTGGGGAAATTAGTATCAAAAATGTAGCAAGGCCTAAAAGTGTGAAATATAAGCTCATGTATGTAGTTTGGTAATATCCAATTATAGATCCAGAAAGTCCTCCAGTCATCAAACTTTCAGCCACCATTATCATTGGTGCAAATGTTACGACTAAGCATCCAAGAAATAATAATCGAGCTACTAAAAGAAGAGCTTGAGGTTTTTTACTGTCTACTTCTAATTTTTCTAATTTTTTGTATGTTCTTCTTAGTACAAATCTAGAGATAAGGACGGTCATTCCATTTAGAGGTAAAAACATTATAGAAACAAAAACTACAGCTTTTATCAAATCTCCAATAAAAGGTACGTCAGGGATATCTGCAAATGTAGTATACAAAGACATTACTTCGTCTGCATATGAATAAGCTACAAATCCTATAGTAATGTAAAGTATAGACATAAGGAAGCCTCCTAAAAAAATTCTAGAGCCAAAACTGCTGTAAATGTAGGCATCTGGCTGGTCTTTCACAAACCTTACCATTTTCTCTCCATAGGGATGCTATTAATTAGCCTATCTCAAAGAGCATTTGTTCTGGACCTTTCTTTCCAGTCAATTTTTCAGCTAAAGTTGTTCCAATGCCAGGTATCTTACTCAATTCAGCTGGTTTTGCATCTCTTATTGAGCCCTGACTTGTGAAACCAGCATTGAATAAAGATCTAGCTCTAACTCTACCTATTGCATCTAATTCAAGCAAAGGAAGAAGTTCTTTCCTAACACCATTATTAACTCTAATTTGTAATTCAGTAATCATTTTCGTGTTTGATGGAGAAAGCAATTCTGATAACTCACTCATTGCATACAAAATCCATTCAGCAGTTTCAACTTTAGCCCTTATGTCACCCGGTGTTGTCGAATATCTTTTTAATAAATGTTCTTCAGGAGTCTCTTCAATCCAATCCATTAGCAATAATGCGGTTTTAAGATCCCATAGATAAAATTCTAATTCCATGTGTTCAACAGGTGGTGGTAACATCAAATCACCTTCCATTTGCATTAGGTGAGTAAGATAAGTTTCCATTTCATTCTTTCTAACATATAGTGAGTAGATATCCGGAGTTCTTGCAATAGTATGCAGTAAGCCTAATGAGTTTGCTTCTACATCAGATTCTAAAGCATTTTTGATTATAACTCCCGATAGCGGATCAATGTAGAGCTGTGATACTTTTCTTCCAAAAGCAGTTGGTCTTAATTTTTCATCTAAAGCTTCATCTGCAGATACGAATTCACCATCTGTTTTCCCTTCTATCTCGATTAATTTTTCCTCATCCAAAAAATTTAGTACTTTATTCAACCTATGCTGAGTTCTCCACAATTCTCCTTGTGCCCCAAATAGAGTCTTTTCTAAGAATTTATGTAAATCTTCTCTTGATTTTATTGTTCCTGATGTTATTAACGAAAGCAAATGCGTTCTAAGTGCAGGCTCACTACCCAGTCGTGACAGCACAGGTTCAGTTTCACCCTCAAAATAATTCTCAGTAAAGAAATCAATTTGCTCTCGTTTTTTAGCAATTAAAACACCTTCGCCATCTACATCAAATCCAGGCCTTCCAGCGCGCCCTAGCATTTGCTGAACTTCTAGCACTGGTAAAGGCTGGTTTGCTTGAAATGCAGAATCCCATCTACTCAAATCACGAATAATAACTCTTTTAGCAGGTAAATTAACGCCCGCAGCCAGTGTTGGAGTTGCACACAGTGCCTTCAATGCTCTTTCACGGAATGCAGTCTCAATTATTTGTCTGTGCCTATTAGTTAATCCTGCATGATGATAGGCAACCCCTTTCGTAATAAGTTTTGAAAGTGCAGTATCAACTGAAGTTACTTCATCCGCACTCTTCTTTATCCGATTAGCATAATCATTCAATTTTTCTTTGTCCTCTTCGCTTAGCTTCTTAGAGATTACAGTGCCTAATTTTCGGGCTTGAGCCTCTGCAGAACGCCTAGTTCCAACAAAAACTAAACATTGTTCAGGCAAATTATCAAGAGCAATTCCTTCAACACCTTCCATTAAGATAGATTGATTCTCATCACTTTCCCATTCTATTACACTATCAATTGATATTCCTTTTTTGAGTGGTACAGGCCTAAAATCACTTTCAACTAATTTCGCATCCAACCAATTAGCAATCTCGGTTGAATTAGATACAGTTGCAGACAACCCAATTATTTGTATTGAGGGGTTAATTTGTCTAAATTTAGAAAGTGTTACTTCAAGTGTTGGCCCTCTTCCAGAGTCATTGATTAAATGTATTTCATCAGATACTAAACATCCAACATCAGATAACCAAGAAGGATTATGCCTAATTAATGAGTCAGCTCTTTCGGATGTTGATACAATAATATCATATTTTGAAAGTCCTCTAGCTTTATCATAGTCACCCACAGAAACACCAATCCTGGCTCCGTTTAGTATATTTTTACAAATATCCCTTAATTCAGATACTTTTTCCCATGCCAATGCTCTCAGTGGAACAAGATAGATTCCTTTCTTTTTTTCCTTTACAGCTTTCATTAAAGCAGCATAGGCTACCAATGTTTTACCTGCAGCAGTAGGAACAGACATTAAAACAGAATCACCATTTTCAACTATGGCTATTGCTTTTTTTTGAGGGGGGTATAGTTCTTTTATATTTAGATAATTCAGCAGATCAGTTAACAACCTCACCAGCTCTCATCTTCAACATCAATACCAAATTCAGGTTTACTTTGAAATGTTAGGTAAAGTGCAATGGCACCAAGTAAGGTAGATAACAAAAATATTCCTAACCCAATAATAGCTGCAGTACAACCTATCAAAACTATGTTATAATTTTGTTTTCGCCAAAGTTCAACACTACCCCAAAAGGCTAAAACAGCACATGCAAGCTCAAAAAATAAGGCAGTTCGAAGAGTTTGACGTACAAAATCTTCATCAATCTCATCACCTCCTGTTTCGGTTGCAAAAAAATCACCCATCCATTCATCCCCTAAGGCTAATGAGCCTTCTACTTTTTCATCATCACTCAAGGTTCCATTTAGCGTCATTGCAGTAGCTAGAAGTACAAATCCTGCAAGCAGTAGAGCTAACGCAGCTTGTGTAGGTTTATTTGTTGATGGATATAATTCTAGTAATCGACTTTCACTTTCGTCATCACCCCCCCAATCTAGAGATTCATATTGAGTTTCTTCCCATCCTTCAGAGTTATCAGGTGGAGGCATTTCATTAACCATTATTCAAGCAATATTAGTCCCATAATAATGCTTCCTCTAACTTTTTTCAATACTCTTTAATGTTCCACTAGTTTTAATAGTCTTAATTCGAATATCTCCGCTATCATTATTCATAATTTCTCGAGCATTTGCTACCAGATTATGATCAATACGAATTATACCTTTGTTTTCACTAAAATTAATCAATTTACTTTTTATCTTTCCACCTAAAATATCAATTTTATATCTAATGAATTTATTCATTTCAGCCTTAGATTTAGCAGAATGTGAGAACAAAATGTATCGTTTTCTTCCTCGATTTTCTTTAACGACCATTATTCGAATGCTCTTGTTAAATTCTTAATAATTTTTTCTAATTTTCCAACACGTTCTTTTAATTCTTTGACTTCAGTCTTCAAATCATCTCCATTTCCATTGTTTTTTAATTTATCTATAAGCCATGAATCGGTTTCTTCTTTTAACTTAATTATAGATTCAAGCTCATTTTCATCTGCGGCCCCATTTTCTTCTTCAGTTTTATTTTTAGTTGATTCTTTGGAGTCTTTCTTTTCTTCACTAGAAATTTCATCTTCATTTGAATTTGATTGAGATTTTTCTCTTTTGTAGTCATCAGTAGTCATTATGTTTCCATCACTGTCAGATTTAATCTTTTTTTCTTCTGTAAGTTCTTCAAGAGCTATCTTGAAATCGCTAATCTCTCCACCAGCTTCTTTGAAAGCTATGAATAAATTTCCTGAATCTAGTTTATATCCTTCCATTTTAAGAATATTAACAATATTATTCTTTGCTTCTTCCATTTTTTTTGAGTCGTTCAATGGATATACCATAAACTAGTAAATAGTCGTATAATTTTATAGTTGATGTCGACTCAATACGTTTAATCCCCCCTTAATCCTGAACAACTGTGTCTCTTACAGATAAGATAGCTGAAATCGAGGAAGAAATTGCCAATACTAAGTACAATAAAGCGACACAACACCATGTTGGCAAACTAAAAGCTAAACTCGCACAATTAAGAGAGGAAGTCGTCATAAGTTCATCAGGGCCAAAGGGTAGTGGCTACGGGGTAAGAAAAGCAGGTGATGCAACTGTAGCTCTAGTAGGATTGCCTAGTGTGGGCAAATCAACTTTGCTAAATGCTTTGACTGATGCAGACAGCGAAACAGGCTCTTATGCATTTACAACATTAGATGTGGTACCTGGAGTTTTAAAGTATAGAGATGCTAGTATTCAAATACTAGATTTACCTGGACTAATAGAAGGCGCAGCAAGAGGTGCAGGTCGAGGAAAAGAGGTACTATCTGTTATACGTTCAGCAGATTTGATTATTCATGTAATTGATGCAATTGAACCTGCACCACATGTTATTCTGAAAGAATTATTTGATTCTGGTATTCGATTAAATTCTCGACCCCCTAATGGTAGTGTTTCCAAAACAGGAATTGGTGGTATTGAGGTTATTTCTACAATTGCACAAGATATAGAAGATGATGCGATTAAAACGGTGGTTAGAGAATATGGCATGGTTAATGCACAAGTAGTTCTGAGAGAAAAAATAACATTAGATGATTTAGTGGATATTTTAGCAGATACCAGAGTTTATTCATCCTCTTTTGATGTCATCACTAAAGTAGATATGGTTAATAAAATACAATTAAAAAAAGTTAAGAACATGTGTAAAAATAAAACAATAATAGAAGTAGCAGCTCCAATTGGCAAAGGCATAGAGAAATTAAAGAGGCAGATATACCATTCCCTAGAATTTATATCAATTTTTATGAAACCTCAAGGAGAAAAGGCAGATTTAGAAGAGCCGATGGTAGTAAGAAAAGGAACTAGTATTGCAGAAATATGTCAGAGACTACATAGGGATTTTATACGCAAATTTCGCTATTCACAGGTATGGGGCCCCTCTGCCAAGTTTCCAGGACAGACAGTAGGCTTAAATCACAAAGTAAAAGATCAAGATATTGTTAGTATAATTACGCACAGATAATTATTCAGTGAGTCTTTTAACCAAATCGTTTTTCTTACCAGCTGTTGAAAGTCCTTTTTTCTTTAATTCAGCTTTCAGTTCAGCAACTTTCATAGAACTATAATCTTTTTCATTTTTACTTCCTCTTCCAAAAAGGCCCATTACTTTTGAAGCACCTTTCCCAAATCCGGATTTTACGGCGCCAGCACCTCTACCAATGCCTGAAGTAATAGCTCCAGCACCACGCCCTACTGCAGAACCAGCACTCCCGATTGCGGCTTTAGTTTTGCTTCCACCGGCCTTTAATCCTCCACCTATTTTTTTTCCAAAACTTGCCTTTTCCTCTTTTGGTTCTTTTTTATCAGCAGTTTTTTCTTCAGGCTTTGGAGCTTTCTTCTTTTTAGGTTTTAGTTTAAGTTTAGAACGAGGTTTGAAAACAATCTCACGTTTACTTTCCTTCTTTTCATTATATTCTTTGCGAGCTGAATCAGTTGCTACAGATTCTGGCAATTTATCTCCAAATCTATCCTTATATCTTTCTTCCAAACTTTTTCCTTTAGAATCCATCATGTAATCTAATTTTTTATGAATGTCTAGTAATGGTTTTTCACTTTTCTTTGACCAACCAGTTGATACAGGTTCTTGTGATTGGTTAGGTGCCACTGGCTCTACCGATACTGCAATATTGTCATCTGCAACAACTCCAACTGGCGCAACTTCTACAACAGGTTGTTGAGTGGCAGGCGCAGCTTGAACGGCTGGTATTCCTTGATTAGGTTGTACAGGTTGTGCTACAGGTGCAGCTTGTACTGCGGGGATAGCTTGTACTGCAGGAGCATCTACTGGCTCCAAAACCGGAGGTTTTTGTTTTGGCTTTTTCTTTCCACCGAACCATGCCATAGTTTCACCAATATTTTTTGACTATTTCAAACATCTTTTCAAACAGGCTAAAAAGAGTAGGAGAACTCTTTGCTCTTTTGTTAGAGCGAGAAACGTTCGCCTCCTTTTTTACCATATTTTCATCAGATGACATTTTCATGTATTTATACTAATCAATTAAAAGCTTGTTCAGGCCTTTTCATCTTGCCAACTCATCTTCTTTTGGATAAAACGCCTTTTGTTGTACGCCTTAATTAAATCACCTTTTGTTATGATTCCTATTATCTTTTTACGATTTTCTTTTGTGACAACAGGTAGATGCCCAATATCTTTGTAACCTAATGAATCTAAAGCATGTGTTAAGGAATCCTCTGGTGTAACTGTAATCAAATCAGTGGTACAATAGTCCGCTACAGTGAGGTGCCTTTCATGTTTTAATGCAGCCTCATGAATATCAGACCAAGTTATAATTCCATATAACTCTTCATTATCATTTGTTACAGGTAAGGCCATATGCCCTGTATCTTCTATGATTTGTAATGCTCTTTCTAAAGGTGAATCTGGTTTAATGGTCATAACATCTTTTGACATAGCCTCTTTTACACTTATCATTCGCATTAGATCTTGTCCAGCTCCTAAATCTACACTAATTCC
>MDTE01032244.1_pt1 | contig 10700 bp, 8 predicted proteins | sample 811231 | NCBI WGS metagenome assembly MDTE01 (sample SAMN05326651, study PRJNA326480) | marine metagenome | isolation source: seawater | place: Indian Ocean: Red Sea | collected 2010 | reverse complement strand
TAATGGTTACGGTTCACAAGCCTGGGACATACTAGTTGAGGCTGCTCGCAATGATGGTCATTCGGAAATTCAGTTAGAAGTGCGCGGCGATAATCAATTCGCAATTGATTTCTATAGAAGACGAGGCCTCGAAGTAATTTCTACTTTAGAAGGCTACTACAAGGCAGGAATTGGATACGTAATGCGTGGTACAATATGATGCAAATAGTCATGTCCTGTCAATGATTCACGACAATCGTGGGAAACACGGTCATAACAGATTTGGTCGATAATGAGTGCATTATTTCTGCCGCATTAATGGATCAAGATGGATTCACAATCGAGAGAACCTCCAACCAATTCAAGCCGACTGCAATGAATGAAATTTTAGATCTTAACCCGGGCAGTGAATTGATTACCGTTGTCGGCGAAAATTCTACTGTAATCGTTTCCCGAATTGAAACAGGACATTGCATAATCATACAATGCCCAAATGACGGAAATTTGGGTAAAGCTAGGCTTAAACTAAGAAAAGCCAAAGAAGCAATTCTGCCATTTTTGTGAAGTCCTCCCGTAGGGAGGCTTCAAATGGGATAGGCAAGTCGCTTTGTCGCCGAAGGTACGGGAGTACAAGGCGAACAGGTGCGATGGATAATGGCAGAATTGAAGGACACTTTGGAAGAAAAGCGCAAATTGGTTAACCAAAAGGCTACGCAGTACCGCACTACTCGTGATGAATGGAACTCACGAACCAAGGAGCATACTGTAATCAGAAACGAACTGAATGCTGAAGTTCGTGAACTAATCCAAAATGTCCGCCAGCAACGCGAGATTCGTGAGCAAATGAACGAATTAGTGCGTGAAAAGAAATCCGTTCGTAATGAAGCGAACAAGAAAGTCAAGCAAGCAAAGGCCATGCTAGATTCTCAGCGCTCTGAAAAAGACGAACGAGAGCCAGGACATCGTGGCGGTCGCAGAGAGCGAAAAGTCACAGTCCATTCTCTGAAAAGAGAATTCGACAGACTCGACCGTGAGATGGAGATGGGTAAGCACCTTGGACAGAATGAAAAGAAAGTCATGAAGCGTATGAAGGAAATACGCTCTCAAATCAAGGACATGCAAGCTTCTGAGGACTCAAATAGTGATTTGAAAGAGGCAAGGGGCCTACTTAAAGAGGCAATGATCGAGCAAGAAGAAGCTCACGTTGAAGTCCAGAAGGCTGCAAAGGCTGCTCAAGAAGCACACGACTTAATGCTTCAATGGAACAAAGAAGTTGACCGTCAAAGAGAACTCGCTGAAGAGGCTCATCGTGAACTTCGCAAATCCAAAAAAGAAGCGGACAAAGCGCACCACTTCTACATTGTTTCGCTAAGATGCCTACACTCGATTCAGGACATCCTAAGAGCCATGCAGGGCACTGCAACTGGTGAGGCCCAGAGAGGTGCCCGTGGAGAAGTCCAAGACCTGATGGCAAAACTGATGAGTGGCGACACCATTTCTACTGAGGAAATGATGCAGTTGCAACGCTTTGACTAACTTCAAAGGCCATCGATAATTACAGCGCAATTAGGGAGATATGCAACATGATTGGCAAGGATGAAATTGCTTCTATCATCGAGGACTATGACCGTCTAAAATTACGAGTTGGAATGACTGCTAGCCATTCTGCTCTGGATATCTGCGATGGAGCAATCGAAGAAGGGTTTCCGACTGTAGCATATTGCCAAAAGGGACGGGAAAAGACCTATTCTGAATACTTCAAAACTCAAAGAACCACTTCTGGGAGAGTTCGGCGAGGAATGGTTGACAAATCGATTGTATTGGATTCGTTCAACGATGTCATGAATCCAGAGATGCAGGGTGAAATGCGCAAGAGAAACGTTGTCTACATACCGAACAGGTCGTTCACGTCTTACTCAAGCATTGATGATGTAGAGAATAATTTCCATGTTCCAATGTTTGGTTCAAGAAATATGCTCAGAATGGAGGAGAGGACCGAGGACCAAGATTACTATTGGATTCTCGACAAGGCCGGACTACCATACCCGGAAGCAATCGAAGACCCACAGGACATCGATTGCCTAGTAATCGTAAAACTTCACCATGCCCAAAAGAAACTGGAGAGAGGATTCTTCACTTGTGCATCATACGAAGAATATGTTGAGAAATCACAAACTCTTCTAAAGGAAGGCACAATTGATCAGGAGAGCCTCGATGGGGCAAGAATTGAGAGGTATGTAATCGGACCTGTATTCAATCTCAACTTCTTCTACAGCCCGCTTGAAGAAGACATGCCAAAATTAGAACTTCTTGGCGTCGATTGGAGATTTGAATCCTCACTCGACGGACATGTTCGACTTCCAGCACCTCAGCAAATGACAATGCCTGCTCATCAGCAAATTCCTGAAATGACAGTCGTAGGTCATAACACTGCAACCATTAGAGAATCTCTTCTGGAGGAGGCTTTCGAATTAGGTGAGAAGTTCATCACCGCCTCTAAGGAACATTACGACCCCGGAATTATTGGTCCGTTCTGTCTTCAAACCTGCATTGACAAAGACATGAATTACTCAATCTATGATGTTGCACCTCGTGTTGGTGGAGGAACGAATGTCCACGTTTCCGTCGGACATCCATACGGAAATGCAACTTGGAGAAAGCCAATGTCTTCAGGCCGAAGAATAGCTATGGAACTCCGAAGAGCTGCTGAACAAGACCGACTACTCGAAGTTCTAACTTGAGGTTGGTATGATGTCAGAAGTGATGTGGGTCATTATCTCATTTCTGATATTCATGTTCTTATTTGCTGGCGTAGGTATTGCCAGTATTCGTGTCAAAAAAGACACTACTGATGACTATCTCGTAGCCGGAAGAGGAATGCACCCAGCACTGGCCGCTCTTTCTGCAGTATCAACATGGAACTCAGGTTTCATGTTCATCGGTTTTATCGGTTTCATGTGGACGATGGGTTATTCTGCAATCTGGGTATCTATCATTTCCACAATTGGACAACTGGTGGCATGGATATGGATTTACAAGTACATCCAAAAGGAAGGAAATGAGAGAAATATCCGTTCGCTATCCTCATTGGTTGCAAATGTCAAAGGTGCGCCTGAAGCAAAAATGGCAGCAATTTGTTCTGTCGCATTCTTGCTAATCTATGCTGGTGCTCAATTATCCAGTGGCGGTAAAGCACTGTTTGCAATGCTAGATTGGGATGAATGGGTTGGTATCTTAATCGGTTTTGTTTTAGTTGTAGCCTACTGCTATGCAGGGGGAATAAGAGCATCAATCTGGACTGATGCAGCTCAATCCTGTGTAATGATTGTAGGTTCTACGTTGTTGTGTTACGTTGCCCTTAGTGAAGTTGGTTGGTTTAGTGGCTTACACAGTTCCTTGAATAACATCGACCCAGCGCTCACCTCAGCAACTCCACCTGGCTTAGAATTTGGATTCAGTATGTGGGTCTTTGCCTTTTTCCTTGGGGGACTAGGGGTTGCAGGCCAACCACAAGTAGTTTCCAGAATAATGACATTAGAATCAGAAGAAGACCGTAAGCAAGCATGTCTTTGGTTCTTTGTTTGGCAAACTCCGTTCCTGATTTTGATGGTAATTATTGGATTAGCATCGAGAGTTATATTCCCTGAGTCTGATAATTTCGACCCTGAACTGGCCCTTCCAATGCTTGCAATGGATGTTTTAGGACCATTTTGGGTCGGCCTAATTCTGGCCTCAATATTTGCTGCAACAATGTCAACCGCCGATTCACAGGTTCTAGCTTGTACTGCTGCAATTACTGACGATGTGATTCCTGAATGGTCTACAGATCACAAGAAAACAAAAATCACTACCATTGTAATGGCTTTCATTGCCACATGCTTATCCTTGGGGGCATACTTTTCAGGAAATAATTCTGTTTTCTCACTCGTTGTTCTCGCAGTGTATGGTTTAGGTGGAATGTTCATTCCACTAATTCTCGTGCGAATGTCTGGATACAAACCAAGTTCGCAACATTCGATTATGATGATGACCGCAGCACTGGTAGCAGTAATATTTTGGAGAGTTAAAGGATATAACGTCCATATTTTTGAATCAGTCCCAGGAATGGGTGCGGCATTCATTGTTCACTTCATACTGATACTGAATGAAAACAAAGACCATTGGTTGGAGAAACTACCTGAAAAATCGGTCACAGCAAGTTTCATTGTTGGAATTTTAGTTCTAATCATACCTGTAGAATACTACTATGCAAACAATGCACCAACTCTCAAGGATTCCAGTCCAAACCCCGATTCAACTTGGAAACTCACCGTGGAATTCGAGCATTCATATGCCGAAGAAACAATCCTAATCAGTGATGGTTCAACAGATAGTTTCTATTTCGATATTCCTGCTGACGTGGTTCAGGTAACCTTCATGCTGAATTATTCGGAATCCAATGAAGGAGGATTCGGTGAACAATGTGATGATGTCGATTCAGGCTATGATTCAACTAATGTGCCAATGGAATTCATTGTATGGAATTTAGAAAATCTCTCCGGGCAAAATTGCGGTGGAAATTCACTCGGCGGATTCTCTACATTCAGTGGTAATTCTCAGGTTGATAAAACCTATAATAAGACAGATACATACCAAAATCTAACTGCTTTTATCGAAGCCATGGAAGTTGAGAAAGATGATGGAGAAATCGTATTTAATGTCAATGTAAATGTTAACAGAGCCACTCCAATAAATGGTGATAATGGTGAAGAAATTACGATGATTATTACTTATGTCAGATATGATAGCCACAAGTTAACTCAGATTGAATGACATACCTTCCTTGCCAACCTTCCAGCCTAATTCGGTCACAGGTGTATCATCTCTGCACAACGGATTCGTGTGATTTAGGTGAATGAATACTACTTCGCCATCTCCTTCTCTTCGCTCACCTAACATCTGGAGTGTTTGCTCAACAGGAGGATGTGGAACTTTGCTTTGGTCACGGTGCTTGAGTTCATCTGCACTGTAGAATGTACCATCGATTAGAGCAATGTCTACTTCAAAATGGTTTAACCAAGCTCTCAAGTCATGACCTCTCAACGTTTCCTGCCACGTATCATGGTCAGGTAAGAACAGCAGGGTCTTCTCTGCCTTGATTAGATATGCATGCATATCAGATAATTCGTCTCTGTGAGGAACTTCAATCGCTTCAACAATTACTCCTGGTAATTGATAGACACTAGCAACTCTAGGGATGAATACTCCATCAGATAGTAGTGCAGACCAGTGTGGAGTTCTCTCGATGAGATCCAGCATCATCTTTGAGCAATACAAATTGACACCTTTTGCCGCCATTGTTTCTTTTCCAAATAATCCAAGGCCATCGACATGGCCAATGTGTGCATGAGTGAGGAATACTGAGTCGACAGAATTGCATCCCCAAATTCTCAACTGGTCACCTAAATGACGTGTTGCTTCGAAAAGATGCTTGCCACCTTCTGCATCTGTTAATCCAATTGCTACAGGATATCTTTGCTCCAAGTCAATACAGCAATCACAGCCGACCTGAGGAACACCTCCGTCTTGAGCCGAACCTAATAGGACGACTTCAACCATCGATTCCAACCTCAAATCTTGCGAACCCACTGACGTGTGGTTGCATCACGCATGTACCATGCGCCGCTTGAAGTAGGATACTCTAGCCACTCATTACCATCGCTACGCATAGTTCCAACATCATACATTGTCGGAGTTGCAGGTGCAGCAGGTTGTGGTACAACTGCCTGATTCCCAGGTAGTGCTGCCGGGTCAGGCGATGCTGCTTGTACAACTGGCTGAACACTTGGTTGTTGATACTGTGAATAATCTGGCTGTGCAGTCATATCCGGCATAGCAGGTTGAGTAGCAACTGGTTGCTGATACTGTGCGTACGCTGGCTGAGCAGACATAGCTGGCTGAGCGTACATATTCGGCATTGATGGTTGAGCAGACATGTCTGGCATGCTGACTCCTTGGTTCCAATCCTTTTCTTCACCATCATCGCTTCTCAATCGTGTGATAACTAGTCCCAAGATGATTAGTACCAAAATTACCCCGACTGAAATACCACCATATTTGAGAACACTTCCACCTGTTTCTTCGACGACTGCTTCACATCCATTTTGCTTTGCTACTCCTACAATATCAGGACATTCGTCAGCGTTCTTTCCGTTTGGATTGTCTCCAAATCCATCACCGTCAGTATCGTTCCACTGGGAAGATTCGTTCGGGAATGCATCGATTAGGTCGGCCCAGCCGTCGTTGTCAGAATCTAAGCACCCTAGGACTCCTCCTTTGAAGGAATAGCCAGATTCGTTAGCACATGAATCCGGGCTCTTACCTACTGGATTGTCACCATAACCATCGCCATCTGAATCAGACCATTGAGTTGGATCACTTGGATTCCAATCTGTTCCTTTTGGCGGATCAGCCCATCCATCGCCGTCGAAATCAGGGCATCCTTCAACATCTTCAGTTGAATTACCATAGAAATCGGGACATTCATCATATCCATCGGCGATTCCATCACCATCTGAATCAAGATATTCGTTAGCATCCGCAGGGAATGCATCCATGAAATCAGCCCAACCATCGCCGTCTCCATCTGGACAACCTAGGATGTCGTCTTGCCAAGAATTCCCTGGTAGAGTAGGACAGGCATCTTGGTCTCTAGCGTATTGATAATATTCGCCGGGCCAGTTCCTATTTCGGTCAATCCAGGAGAGGTTTCCGTAGTTATCGCCAAATCCATCTTCGTCCCAATCCGACCATTGTGTGTCGTCCGAAGGGAATGCATCGGCACCATCTCCAACAGACCAATCATCATCAGCTGTTGAATAACCATCCATGTCTGGGTCAGGACAGCCATATCTGTCTAGAACTGAGGTTCCTGAGATAGTTGGACAATGGTCAGGGGTGTTTCCCTCTTGGTTGTCACCATAGCCGTCACCATCGGTGTCAATCCATTGAGTTGGGTCATTTGGCAAATCATCATCTGAATCTGCCCAACCATCACCGTCGCCATCAGGGCATGCAAGGGTTCCACCTAATGTGGAATTACCAGCAGTGTTTGGACATGAATCCTCTAAATCAGCCCAACCGTCACCGTCAGTATCAATGCACCCGATGTAAGTTCCTAGAGTTGAAGTCCCGGCGATTTTGTTGCAGTCATCTGCGGCATCATCGAACCCATCACCATCATCGTCTGAATCTTCATCTGCATCTCTGCACCCATCTCCATCTAGGTCGTTAGATGAATCTGAAACCCACCAATTTCGAGGAGGAGTGTATGAACTCAAACAACTGTCATCGTCATCTTCGACTCCGTCATTATCATCGTCGTTATCTTCGCTAGAATCCTTACAACCATCGTTATCGAAGTCGGTCGTAGAATCGCTGGTCCAGTTCCATGCACCACCACGAGGGCAATCGTCACCCGAATTGTCGGTGATTCCATCGTTGTCATCGTCATAATCACACTCGTCTCCGTCTCCATCTAAGTCAGAATCGATTTGAAGTGGGTTGTTGGTGTTTGGACAGTTATCAGTCAGGTCATTTACTCCGTCATTATCCTTGTCAGCATTGTTAACTGGGTCTAAAGCCCAGACAACCAGATCTAGACCTCCACTGCTAGTAACTGATTGTGTACCTTTGTTAATCGTAGACTGGAATGAGCCAAAGGCGGCTGGAATGTCGGTCATGTTTACAGCTACTCCGGCGAATAAATCATCAGCACTGCTTCCAAGATTTTCAACCCAATCCCAATTTCCATTGGAATCAAGCATTGCCATGTATAGGTCTAATCCGCCATTGGTATTTGCAACGTGAATACCGAAGGTTGTTGAAGTAGAGATTAGGCCTCCAACAATGAAATCTCCTGTAGAAGTTTGGGCTATCGACAAAGCCCTCTCTGTAGCACTGCTGCTCCCAGCGCTAGCCGCCCAGGAAGTTGAACCAGATTTCAAGACTTTAACGACGTAAGCATCTCCATTACCTCTATCGGTCAATGTATTCTGATTCCCTGCGTCCATTGAACCCAAGAATACGCCTGAAACAATGACATCGTCATTTTGAGTGATAAGTATATCCGAGGGTAGGTTAATCTCAGATGATCCACTTGAGAAACCAATGACATCTTGTGCTACACCAGATGAACTCCACTTGATGAGAATCGTGTCACGCTGGCTAACAGCCTGGTGAGTCATTCCGTTCTCGGTAAATGAACCGGTAGTAGAGCCAACTTGCCATATGTTACCCATGGAGTCAACGCCAACAGGTCCACCCTCATCATCACCAATTCCACCAGCTGTAACAGCCCAATTAGTTGCACCGGAATTCCTGTCAAGTTCAACTAAGAATAACTCATCATCTGGGCTTACCTCGGTAATTCCTCCAAAATCAGTTGTTCCTTGATGTACGCCAGAAACGATTACCTTACCCGAGAATGTCTCAGCTACTCCAGTGATAATGCTGAAATTACCTGTCCCACCTGCGGTGTTGAACGACGTAGCCCACATCCACTGGCCTGTTGGGTCTAGTTTTGCAACGAAACCATCACCAGCGCCGTTTTGTGTGGTCAAGGCCGGAGAAGAAGGTTGTGAACCGAAAATAACAGTTCCAAAAATTAGCCCTGCGATGAAGATATCACCTGCCAATGTAACTTCCATGGTTTGCAATAACAATAGCCCTTGTGTTGCATCTGGCATTGTCGCCCATAGCCAGTTACCTTGTTCATCCATGGCTGCGACATAAGTGTCGGCATCCAGTTGGTTATTGTATGGAGAAGTTGCCTGTAACTGAGTGGAGCCGAAAGTCAGTGAATGTCTGGTATCTCCCGCAACGACCCAACCGTTTGGAGTAGCGCCTATACCGGTGCCATTTACGTGGCCTGCAGCGGTTCCGGCTTGAATCAAAAATTCAGGTTCAGAATTAGCGAATAATTTGTTGTCAACATCATCCAATTCTATATCGTTGGTTACAGGAATCAAACTCCCTAGTAAGATTGCGATGATAGCAATGCTCAGTATACCACGAGTGCGCATGTATGGTGGTCAAGTTTGAAGGTCATGAATCCTTTGTTCAATAGTTCATGTGTAATTTATTCGAAACTCCATCTAGAATCCATTCTGCACCAGTTGCATCCATGCCACTGTGAGCAGGCACTAAAACCTCGTATGTCTCCACAGCAGCTGTTTCAGAATCGAAGGTCCACCACCGAAGTAAATCACCCATTCCATCAGAATGTGAACGCCTTTCGGATAGCAGTTCTGAGAAATCTGGATTTGTATCAATTTCCAGATTAACATGATTCAACATTGGGGATCGTTCTAGCAATTCAAACTCTTGCAAAATATGCAAGCCTCCGATGTTTAGGACCCAGCGAGAGATCTCATCTTCGCCGGGACCTTTCAGTATTCCAGTTACCTTGTGAAGTTTAGCGGGAATCAAAACTGGTTTAGCTAATGAAACATCAAGACCTTTCTCTTCTAAAATTGAGAAATCATTAGACGGCTTGAGTGTAAATGGACCTGCTCCTGAGAACAATTCTGGTTCATTATGTTCAGCAGACTCTGTTTCTTCTTCCAAAATCTGTAATCTTCCATCTATAACTGCATGACCTATGAATGCAGCAATGTCATTCAAAGTCCATATCACCAAATTCCTGCCTTCTCTAGAAGGAGCATTTTGTACATCGAATGATATCTTTCGCTCAGCAATGAGAAGGTGATTACCCCTAGGCGCATCGAATAACCATGACTCTACACCTGCTATGTCGAGTGGAGCAAAACCTTGGCCAGTACCCCACAATTCCATGCCATCTTTCATTCCAAGATTTGATTGTTCTGGAGTGACATCGATTAGTCTTCCAAACCAAGAAATAACACCCGGCGCAGTTAGAGGGGGTGAATTGGTGTCAATGCTGACGCCCAACCTCCTGAGAACTGCGACCATATCAAGGGCCATACGCCCTCTAGGATGAAACCGTCTTTAGTTTCATTCTAGGTTATTGTTCAAAGTTAGCAAGTCTGAATCACCTGCATCTATGACTGTAATAGTCGAGATGCTGAAAGGCTTTCCAGATGCAACACCGAGGTCACGGTTAACCAATCCAGTTCGGTGCATGGTGACTTCCGGGTGCTTTGCAGCAAGGTCGTCAATATACTCCTGTGGGCAGTTTGCGGCTAATACGATGCACTTAGCATCACCTTTAGCACATGCATCAACTGCTTGGCGTTGACCAAACAATAGTTTCCCTGTTGTACTTGCAATCTTTAGTTGTCTACTTATATCCATTTTTCATTCCTCCACAATTTTGCTTCTCAATGTTGAATTCACTCTGGAATGTAATACAATTCCACAGAACCTGTACCAAGACTAATTGGCTGACCAACGATAATGTTCTCAGCAACACCAGTTAGGTTGTCTCTCTCTCCGATGATACCTGCCTTCAGCAAGTGATTGACAGTAACTTCGAAAGCGGCACGAGCAAGGATTGAGTGCTTTGTACCAGAAACACCGTGGCGACCAATCGCACGAACTTCTCCTTCGCTAGTCATTACATCTGAGACCATTAGCAAGTGTCTTACGTCAACTTCTAGACGTGCTCCGTCTAGAGTTGCTTGCAATTCATTGACGATTGCTTGACGTGCAGCCTCAATACCAAGGTACTCGTAAATCTCAATGATGTTGTTTGTGTAAGT
>MDTE01010552.1_pt1 | contig 10700 bp, 10 predicted proteins | sample 811231 | NCBI WGS metagenome assembly MDTE01 (sample SAMN05326651, study PRJNA326480) | marine metagenome | isolation source: seawater | place: Indian Ocean: Red Sea | collected 2010 | reverse complement strand
GCACACGATGCGCGCCGGCGAGGACGGCTGCCGTGTCCTCGATATTTTTGCCCCGCCACGCGACGAGTATCGCAAGCCCGGTTCCGGCTTTGGAAACGGCTGACCTATGCCGGTATTTCAGCACAGCACCAGCTTCCGGCGGTTGTCGGCGCAAGAGATCGACGCCTGGCGTGATGCCGAGGCCGCGCCGGTATCCGACTGCCTGAACCGCGCACAGGCGATGGACGCGGGAATCAGCCCGCTGTCGCCAAGCATGCGGGTTGTCGGGCAGGCGCGCACCGTCCGCTGCCAGGTTGGCGACAACAGCGCCATTCATGCCGCGATCAATCTGGTGGAGCCGGGTGATGTTCTGGTGGCGAGTGCCGGCGGTTTCCTCGGCACGGCAGTCTGGGGCGGCCTGATGACTGAAGCCGCGCGGAAACGCGGGATCGCGGGTCTCGTCATCGATGGGGCCGTGCGCGATTTCACCGACATTGTAGAGGTCGGTTTTCCCTGTTTTGCGCGAGGTGTGACACCTGCCGGGCCACACAAGAATTTTGGTGGCGAGATAGATGGCCCGATTGCATGCGGCGGCATTGCCGTCAATCCGGGCGATCTGGTGGTGGCCGATGCCGACGGCGTGACCATCGTGCCGCTGGCGCGCGTCGATGATACGCTGACGGCCTATCGCGCGCTGAAGGAACGAGAGATTCGCACGCTGAAGGCCATAGAGGACGGAGGAACGCTGGCCGAAATCTATGGTGTTCCCGAAATAGTCCAAATGAAACCAGATAACGAATGAGCACCGTGCCTGGCCATGCGAGGATAGAGCTAGGCATTGACAGTGTCGAGTTTAGCCTGATCACCTTTAACGGGACGGTGAGGGCGGCCCCAACCTTTTCCTACATGATTTTGTTTTGATCAATCAGGGTTATGCGAGATTTTCGCAATGACGCCATTTTCTGATGGATTCCAAACCACTGTCGTTGTGTGACTGGATTTCAAATTTTCTGCATTTATCCGTGAAAGATACGTTCGACGTCCCACCTAAGGCAAATTTAAACGAACAAGCATTAGAATGCTAATTTCAATAATATATCAGAAATCAGAGACTTTGAATTCGATCTGGGGCTTCGGACTCCCAAGTGCGGCCCACATCGTCCGTAACTCGCCGCATGGACACCTCGAAACGATAAAGTTCAGGCCGGTATAGAACACGGATCATTTCAATTGGGCGGTCGTTTTCATCGCGAACTAACCGGTTTACTTCGATCAGTGGAGACCCTGCCGGAACCAAAAGAGCATGGGCAACTTCTGCATCTGCTACTGTCGCGCTGATTGTTTGCGTGGCAGCCGCCACCGGAATTCCAGCTTCTTCGAGAAGCAACAACAATGGCGTTTGAGACAAGTCTTTGCCTTCGATCTGGAGGCCAATGTCTTCCGGAACAATGGTTACCAGATACGACATCGCCGCTCCAGCCAAGCAACGGACACGAACGGCGCGCTGTACCCTAGAACCTTCCTGAAGTTCCATCATTTCAGCAACTTCTGGCGTAGCAGGAAGGTACCGGCATTCTAGTACTTGTACTGTTGTGGCGCGGCCCATCTGCCCAACATTTTCTAACAAGCCATCGATGGATGCAGTTAAAGGCGAAATAGTTCTTTCGAAAGGCAGGACATAGGTACCCTTGCCGCGTTCCCGTTTGACCCGGCCCATTGCTGCAAGTTCGTTTAGAGCTCGTTGGGCTGTAATGCGCGACACGCCAAATTCAGAACAGACAGCCGCTTCGCCAGATATCACATCACCAGGCTGGAGTACTCCTGCATTAATCCGATTAGATAGAATCACTACGATCTGCCTGTATAGGGGTACACCGCTGGAAGTATTTAGAGGCATAGGATTCATATTTGGCGGAGACATATAAAATACCCCAACATGTAAAGATTATTGCTATAATGTTATACTTTAATAACATGTGTCACAGAAAGGGAGGCTTCGTTTGGATTTGACGCGAGAACCCATCCTAATTGTGGGTGCTGGTCCGGTTGGGCTTACCCTCGCTTGGAGGCTCTCACAGTTGGGTTTAGATGTGCAAGTCTTTGAGGCGGAGAACAGAATTACAGATCAATTGCGCGCCTCGACCTTCCATCCACCGACCCTTGACTACTTTGATGAGAGCGGGATAACAGCCGAATTGGTAGAAGCGGGTAGAATTACACCAACCTGGCAAATTAGGATGCAGACGAGCGGTGAGCGAGCAGAGTTTGATCTTTCGGTTCTAAATGAAGACACTGCGCACCCCTACCGACTACAATGCCGTCAGGAATTACTTGGAAGAGCATTGGTTGCGAGACTTCCAAAGGATGCAGTCCATTTTGGCTGCCCCATAACAGCTGTAGCGCAAGATAAAGATGGTGTGTCTATCACGCTAAATGATGAGGTAGTGCGCGGTAGTATCCTGATTGGATGTGACGGAGCACACAGTATAGTTCGTGAAGCAATTGGTGCAGTATTTGAGGGCGAAACTTACCCTGAAAACACTATTCTTGTAACCACTCATTTTCCCTTTGAAGATCACTTAAAGGAATTATCAGGGGTAAATTATATATGGAAGCCAGGTGGTACCTATTCCCTACTGCGTCTGCCGGACCTTTGGCGCATTTCGTTGCACCCCACTGAGGGGCAAACACCTGAAATGGCATTAGAGGATAGTGCAATACGTGTGCAGACGCGGGAATTTTTACCGCAAGCAGGTGATATTGAGATCGTTGAAAAGCGGATCTACCGAGTACACCGCCGTGTAGCCACACATTACCGTAGAAATCGGATGTTTATCGCTGGGGACGCGGCGCATCTTAATAGTCCCAAAGGTGGGATGGGAATGAACGGAGGCATTCATGATGCTTGGTGTCTCGCAGATCTGCTAATGGAAGTGGCAAATGGTGGCGATCCTGATCGGTTAGACAAATACGAGGCTCGTCGAAGACCAATCGCATGCGATGATATAGTTGCACAAGCTGATAAAAATCGAGCGAGAATGAGCGTAAAAAATGAGGCAAAACGCCACGAATACTTGAAAAGCTTACAAGAGATTGCAGCCAACCCGATCAAATCGCGGGAATTCCTGCTGCGCTCTTCTATGATCGAAGGGCTTAGGCGGTCGGAGATGATTGCATGAGTGGCACTATTGCAATTCTTGGCGGATGTGGCGGTATTGGACGGGTCTTAGTCAATAATGCTGTGAAAATTGGATACGAGGTGCATGTTATAGATCTGCCGCAGTCGATTGAGGCACATCCATTAGACGTCCCTACTATTTCTGCAGACGCAACCTCAGAAGTAGACCTAGCACGGGCAGCCAAGGAATTGCCTTCGGATCTAGCAGGGTTTGTGAATCTGTCCGGGTTTATGTCAGATAATCGCCTGATTTCAGAAACAGGCGAAGACATTTGGGAAGAGGTGTTGAAAGGCAATCTGACCGCAAGCTACAACGCAGTGCGCGCAATGCATTCAAAACTGCGCAACGGTGCGTCGCTTGTGATGACAGGTTCTGGCTTAGGGCACTTTGCCCGCCCAGGTTATGGGCCTTATGCTGTAGCTAAGGCAGGGATCGCAGCGTTAACGCGACAAATTGCGCTCGATCTGGCGCCCAGTATCAGAGCTAATTGTGTGGCTCCCTCCGCTGTCGATACTGCATTTCTGCGCGGTGGGACGGGACGTTCTGATGAGAAGCAGCGAATGCGGATAGACCTTGATACATATGTTGACAAAATTCCGTTGGGCCGTATCGCAGAGCCAGTTGATATTACAGGTCCTATTCTTTTCCTTTTATCAGATGCATCTCGTTACATGACTGGACAAGTGCTTCACGTTAACGGAGGCACTTTTATGCCATGACTAACAACACTGCATTTGAATTACCCATTACACCCCAAATTCAAGTCTCTGGCTGGGCCGGAGATCGAGCGACGCCTGGCGGTGGTCCAGAATTACCTGTTTTCTATCCGGCGACAGGGCAGAAGATTTCAGTTGTTATTGAGGATGATGAGGCATCAGTGGATATTGCTGTGACCACAGCACGAAAAGCTTTCGATAAAGGCCCTTGGCCAGGTCTTTCTAACTCGGAGAGGATCAATGTTTTAGAACGCTGCGGTCAGGTAATTCGCGACAACGCCGATGAACTGGCAAGGCTTGAATGCGCGGCCACTGGATTAATTTTGCGCGAGTTGAAAGAACGGCACATGGTTCGGGCGGCTCACAATTTTCGATTTTTTGCAGACTATATAAGTCAACGTTCAGGTGAGCGGTATGACCAGACGCCTGGCTACATGACGACAGTTGTCCGCGAGCCAGTCGGAGTGGCCGCTTTAATTGCACCATGGAACGCGCCAGTAGCATTAGCTACAATGAAAATCGCTGCTTCGCTATCTTTTGGAAATACTTGCGTACTTAAACCTTCCGAGCAAACGCCATTGGCCTTGGCGCGCCTTGTTGCTTTGTTGCAGGACGTCTTACCTGACGGTGTGCTAACACTCGTCAATGGACGAGGTCCCACCACCGGGGCAGCTTTGGTTGACCATCATGGAATTGATCTGGTTAGCTTTACTGGCGGAACTGAGACCGGGCGTACAATTATGTCCGCAGCAGGCCGACGTCTAGTGCCAACCACCATGGAACTTGGCGGTAAATCAGCAAACATAATTTTTGCCAGTGCTGATTATGAACGAGCCATTGATGGCGCTTTGTTAGGCATTTTCTCAAACAACGGGCAACAGTGCCTCGCAGGATCGCGAATTCTAGTAGAGCGTTCTATCTTTGACGATTTTGTAGGTCGTTTCATAGAACGCGCGCAACAAATTCGGGTTGGTGATCCAACCCAGGCTGAGACAGAGCTTGGGCCTTTGGCTTCTTTGTCTCATATGCAGCGAGTGCTAAGTTTTGTGGATACCGCTCGATCTGATGGGGGCACCTTATTGACTGGTGGCCGCAGGCGAGAAGATTTGGGCAATGGATACTTTGTTTCACCAACTGCTGTTAGTGTACCCAGCAACGCGGCGCAAACCGCCCAGAATGAAATTTTTGGACCTTTTGCCACCTTCCTTCCCTTCGATACTGCCGATGAAGCCGTAGCTATAGCTAATGACACGCAGTTTGGTCTCGTTTCATATGTTTGGTCAGATCACTTGCCTACCGTTATGAACGTCACCGAACGCCTTTGCTCAGGCGTTGTCTGGGTGAATACACCAATGATGCGTGAACTACGTGCCCCATTTGGTGGTTACAAAAACTCGGGTGTAGGCCGCGAAGGCGGTGCGTCCTGCGAAGCATTTTTCACCGAGGAAAAAACCGTCACAATGCCCAAAATACAGCCCACTTTCCGTCGGCTTGGATCTACGGGCGAATAAACCTTCAAGGGAGGATGTAATGAAAAATCTCAAAACAGTAATGGCCACCACTGCGGTCTTGCTTGCGAGCCTGCCAGTTTTTGCCCAGGACCTTGTGAAAATTGGCACCTTCGTGCCAGAAAAATCTGTTGGTGTGGCACATGTAATTAAACCTTGGATGGAGGCAGTCAATTCCCAAACCGATAGTGTTAAATTGCAAGGATTTTGGGGAGGTACACTTGGCAAATCACCGTTTAAGCAGTTTGAGTTAGTACAGAACGGTGTCATGGACGTGAGTTGGGTGCTGCCCGCCTACACTGCCGGGCAATTCCCTGAAATGGGTGTTTTTGAGCTCCCTTTTTTGTTTCGCACTGCCGAAGAAGCAAGCGTTGTTGGTTGGAAGCTGCACGAAAAGGGCCTTCTAACTGGCTTTGATGGCGTTCATGTCATTGGTTTTTTTGCAGCTGAACCAAACGCCCTATTTTTGAAGACCAAAGCTAAGGATATATCCGGTCTGAAAAATATGAAAATTCGGGCAGTTGGTGGAATTCATGCATCATGGCTGGAAAGTCTTGGTGCTGCTTCGGAAACACTAAGCTCTGCTGAGATGAACGAAGCATTGAACAGAGGAACACTGGATGGAGCTGTTCAGGGTTGGACTGGGATGCGGACATTCAAATCTCTTGCTTTGGTCGATCAAGCGCATGCTGTTCCTGCTGGTGCTATTCCATTTCTGCTGCTTATGAACCAGTCGAAATGGGATTCGCTTTCGAGCGAGGCACAAAAGGAGATAATGGCACACGGCGGATTAGCAATGGCCAAAATGGGTGGAGGTGCTTACACAGCAGTAGGTGAAGAAATCCGCGCGGGCATTATTGATGAAGGCCGGATAGAGATCGTTGAGTATTCAGATCAAGAAATAGCGCAATGGGCTACAGCGGCGAAAAGTGTTCACCAAGCCTGGATTGACGCAACGCCGAATGGGCAAGTTGTATATGATGCAGCTGTCTTAGCTCTCTCAGAAATGCGTAAATAGACATAATGATACCCACGGCCACTGCCCGCAGGCTTGACCGTATAACACAAGCATTAGCCCTTATGGGTTTTGCTGGGCTTGTGGCTGTGGCGTTTCTAATCTTTTACGATGGCGGCGCGCGTTATTTAAACGCGCCTCGCATTCACGGATTGAAGGACTATGGTGAGGTTATCTACCCACTGGTTATTGCTAGCTGTTTTCCGGCTGGGTTGCTTCGGCAAACCAATGTAACCGTAAGGATAATTGGCAAGGTTGGTGGAGGTCGTTTCAACGCTTGGCTTGAGACATTTTCTGCCCTCGTAGTGCTTTTCTTCTTTTCAATACTCGCGTGGCAACTTTCCAAGCTCACGGGAAAATACGCTGATGCAGGCCGCACAACGCGCACCATTGGTATACCTCTCGCACCTTGGTGGTGGATCACAACTGCAATCATGGCAACCTGCGTGCCAGTGCAATTTTACATTTTTGTTAGTTGGCTTAGAGCAGCGCTATCAGGCAGCAATGCCAGCCACGAAGGATTATCAGATCCTGAACTTGAAACGCTAAAAGGGGAGAATAACTGATGGCAGCTGATCCTTTGACAGCAGGGCTTTTGGGATTAGCTGCAATGTTCCTTTTAATTATTTTGCAAGTGCCTGTTGGTATAGCGATGGGGGTGATCGGAGTTGTGGGTACCGGTCTGATTATCGGCTTTGAGCCCGCCCTTACACTTTTGGCAACCGAACCTTCTTCAGCAATGGCTGCGGAGGGCCTGGCCGTAATCGCACTGTTCCTATTGATGGGTAATCTCGCACATTCTGGTGGGCTGTCGGATGAATTGTATCGTCTGGCTTATGCGTTTCTTGGTCATCGTAGGGGTGGGTTGATCTTCGCTACAATTGGAGCCTGTGCAGGTTTTGGAGCAATATGCGGCTCTTCAGTGGCAACTACGGCGACTATGGCCAGGATAGCTTTACCGCAGATGATCGAGCGCGGCTATGCACGATCACTAGCTGCGGGTGCTATTGCCTCTGGTGGCACCTTAGGAATGATAATACCGCCTTCAGTAGTCATGATTCTTTATGCAATTCTGACCGAAAACTCGATTATCACTTTATTCCTTGCGGCGATTGTCCCGGGTTTGTTGGCTGTATTGTTTTACTTCATTGCGATCGGTTTCGTCGTCCGACTTTTTCCTGAAACAGCGCCACGTGGCGAGCGACTGAGTTGGAGGCAGCGGGGGCTTGAAACACGGAATAGTTGGGCGGTTGTATTGTTGGCCGTTTCAGTGTCAGGAGGTATTTATTCTGGTATTTTTACAGTGGCTGAAGCAGCAGCTGTAGGTGCTTCAATGGCTTTGATTATCTCTTTAGTACGCCGTCGCCTAACAGGTAAGAGTTTTTTGGCTAGCTTGGGTGACACGGCCTCTAACACAGGTCTGATTTTTGTAATCATAATAGGAGCATCAGTGTTCTCCTATTTTGCTACGCTTTCTGGATTGCCTGCCGCTATCGTGGCCTGGATTGAAGCACTGGGTCTGCCTCCACTGGGGGTTATCATGCTGCTGATGCTTTTTTTTCTGGTTCTTGGTTCGATATTCGACACGATAGCAGCGATGGTTCTAACCTTACCGTTCGTTTATCCTTTGGTAACTGGGCTTGGATACGATCCGATCTGGTGGGGCGTCATCAATATTGTAGTAATTGAATTAGGTATGATTACGCCTCCTATTGGGATTAACGTCTTTGTCTTACACGGGATGGCGCGGAATCTGCCACTGAAGACAATCTTTCGCGGGGTAACACCTTTTCTCCTAGCTGACCTAGTAAGGTTGATTGTATTGATCCTCTTTCCAGGGTTAAGCCTTTGGCTACCCAGTTCGCTAGGTTGGCTTTGATGGCTCTAGAATACGGGCAAAAAGGCCTTTGTGGAGTACTCACACCGCAGGCTAACACAACTGTAGAAGCAGAACTGTGGGCATTGCTTTCACCGGGACATTCGCTGATCAATGCTCGGCTCGTATCTGCACAAAATACCATCGAAAAACGATTGATTGACTACACCAGCCGTTTTGCTGAAACGATAGAGCACTTTGCAAATGCTCCGATCAACAGTATCGCAGCGGCTTGCACGGGTGCATCTTATTTGATCGGAGCTGAGCGCGAGGCTGGAATTGTTCAAAATATGCAGTCGCGTTTTGGCGTTCCATTTATAACCGCCGCTCTTGCCACAGTAGCTGCTCTGCGTGCGATGAATTTAAAGCGGGTCGCTATTTTGACTCCATATCCAGCCTCTTTGAATAACCACTGCGTGCCCTATTGGGAGGGTTTTGGATTGGAAGTTATTGCAAAGGCAGGTCCAACATTAGAAACGACAGCATTTCATCCGATTTATGCAATGTCGGGAGATGGCGTTCTAGCTGCATATAGGGAGCTATCAAAAACAAATGCTGATGGCGTTCTAATGTTAGGCACTGGTATGGCTACGCTCGGACCGCTCCTGGCTGGATTAGATGAGGGGCTAAAGCCAGCGATATCATGTAATCTCGCGCTAGCTTGGGCGGCTGTCCAGGCACAGCCATGGAATGATTTAGATTACACAAACTTTGAAGCTTGGCGTACTGGCGCTCACTGGCGGGCCCGTTACAATGAATTTTTGGTTAGTGAAGCTGTGTCTCCAACTTCTTGATCCCTTCCAGTACCAATCACAGAATCAATATCAATAAGGAATTCATAAAAAATTGAAAATTTGAAGCAATTGCTGACAGAGTTAATGGCTATATTTAAACTAGAACTTGAATGGTCAGTTTTTGAACAAATCCTATCCCCACGACCGAGATTTTCATTTTTTCGATTAAATAGCTGTCTTAAATTTGAGGCGGTTTTCTTCTTTTTGAATTGTTGACGTTTTTTATAGATGGGTATGGTTGGCATATTCAGCATATTTTACAATATATTATCCAATTCTTATCTGTGCCTTGGCGCTCGGACCTTGAGCCTTGGTTCTTGGGCCTTGGAGGTTGGATCAGGTTTAATGGCGCTGATTTCTGAACCTGGATCAAATTGGCTCTTGGATGAGGCGTCTGTTGGCGGCACCTATGGCGCCATCTGGTAAGCTATGCCCAACTCGATCAGATCGATAGGGACATCTGAAAGGCTCCTAAAGAGAAAATGACAGGCCGCAATAACAAAACGTTGGAATCAGTATGTCCCAAACGGGTCAAGGCACGAGCGCAAGGGCCCGCAATGGGCTCCCTGTGCCTTGCCTGATTTTCAGTGGGGCCGCGAAGAGAACGGCCCCCGTGGGTGGCAGCTTGTCAAGATTTGTAAGGCATTGCAGCCCATAGCGCCCAGCCCCGTGCAGAATATAATGTGCCGGATAAGGCGGGTCTGAATGTGCGCCTTGACCAGAATCTGTGCCGACAGTCTCGGTGCCAAACCCGATGATATCGCGCTCTTCGACCAGGAAACGGATCGCCGCTGCATCCGGACCAGGGGAATGGGCGCCATCCGCCTGCAGATTGATATAGTCGGCACCGCTGCGGCGTGACCATCCTGTACGCATTAGTACCCAGCTCTGGGGTGGAATCATGCCATGTGCCGCTTCAAACGCCGCAATCTTGGCGACATTCATCTCATAATCATCATCGGCGTCTGATTCGGCCTCACAATCGATAACACAAACCTGGCCGACCAGTTTCTGGACTGGCAGCGTGTCTGTTGTGTTATTTGGAAGATCGCGCCCGCTGATCCAGTGGATTGGCGCGTCGAAATGGGTGCCCGCATGTTCACCAAGCGAAATATTATGCCAGTGCCAGGCTGGCCCACGCTCATCATATCGCGAGATTTCCTCCATGCGAAACGGAGCACATTGGCCAAATTCTGGCGGCAGGACAATGATCGGAAAATCTGGATCCAGCCGGTGCGTTAGATCAACAACCTGCACATCACCGCTGACGAGGTTGGTTGCGAGATCAGCCAGCAGGCGGGTTGCATCTGCGTGAGCGTTTTTGCTGGTCATTGTCCGCCTCCTGCAAGTTCCATTTCTAACAGTTTGGCATCATCCTCGAAACGTTCAGCCACATCGCGCGCCACATCACCGATATAGAGATCCTGCTGCCCAGCGAGCAACCCTGCTACGATGTCCCGTGCCAGACGTTCGGGCGTGACTTTTGGCGGCAGCACAGAATCATGCCAGTCCTGTTCCAGGGGGCCGGCAAAGGTATTGATCACTCGCACCCCGCTGCCCAGCATTTCGCCGCGCAGGCATTGTGCCAGTGACAACGCTGCCGCATGCGCCGCTGAGTGCTGGCCATAGGTCG
>MDTE01053569.1_pt1 | contig 10701 bp, 6 predicted proteins | sample 811231 | NCBI WGS metagenome assembly MDTE01 (sample SAMN05326651, study PRJNA326480) | marine metagenome | isolation source: seawater | place: Indian Ocean: Red Sea | collected 2010 | reverse complement strand
ATAGGTTGCGGCGAGGGGCCAGGGCTGCAGGCCTCGTACCTGGTCGTGCAGCCGCCGCGCCGGGCGCGCCCAATTGAGAGGGCTGTCCTCTCGGGTCAGGCGGGGCGCGAAGGTGGCCTTGGCGTGATCCTGCTCCTCTTCACGCACTCGCCCGTCCTCGACCGCCTGGAGCGTCTCCACCAGCAGCGACGCTCCGAGCTCGGCGAGCGAGCGATCCAGTTCCTCGCTGGTGTCGTCGGGACCGATCGTCTGGGTGGCGCGCGCCAGCATCGGCCCGGCGTCCATTTCCGCCACTAATCGGATCATCGTGATGCCGGTCTCCGTTTCCCCCGCCATCACGGCCCGATGAATCGGAGCCGCGCCGCGATAGTCGGGCAGGAGCGACGCATGAACGTTGATCGTGCCGTGCGCTGGAGTCTCGAGAATCTCGTCCGGCAGAATTCGACCGTACGCCGCAACGACGCCGAGCGCTGGCGTCGCATCGACGAGGGCGAACAGAAAGTTCGGGTCCCGCATCCGCTCAGGCTGGAGCACAGGCAGGCCCGCCGCCGTCGCCGCGGCCTTGACCGGCGACGGAGTGGTGCGTTGGCCGCGCCCCCGACGACGGTCGGGCTGAGTGACCACGGCGGCCACCTCATGCCCCGCGGCGAGCATCGCCTCGAGTGAGGGCACGGCGAACTCTGGAGTACCGAAGAAAACGACTCTCACCACTTCCCCAGACGCTGCAGCTTGCAGACCCGCCGCACGATGAGATCCCGCCGAATGCCTCGGAGGCGGTTGACGAACAGGGTGCCGTCGAGATGGTCGAGCTCGTGTGAGAAAACACGGGCCAGCAGTCCGTCACCTTCCAGCCGTATCGTCGTCCCGTCCCTGTCCTGTCCTTCAAGGACCAGGCGCGTTGGACGAGGCACTGTTGCCGTGAAGCCCGGCAGACTGAGACACCCCTCCTCCTCGCGCTGCACGCCATCCTCCTCCAGCACGTGCGGATTGGCCAGGATGATGAGTTCGTCCGATGACCGTCCGCCGGAGGGGTCGGCGACGAACAACCGTTGGGCCACTCCCACCTGAGGCGCCGCCAGTCCGACCCCCGGCGCCGCGTACATCGTTTCCACCATGTCGTCGATCAGACGCTGGAGACCGTCATCGAAGCGCTCCACGTCGGACGCGGACGCATGCAACGTGTCGGCGCCGTAGCGAAGTATCGGGCGGATCATGCCAAGCTGGAGCGGTGGGTAAGAAAGCGCGAATGCCGACGGTCATTGTAGACGAAGTTCCTGCGCGGTTCCCGGGGCGCATGAGCCGTTCGGCCATGTCTCGGCGAGCCGAATTCGGGACCCTGCCCGAGGGCGACGATCTTGCACCGTTGTCCGGTGGAGGCGAGGTGGAACACGATTGGGACGAGCAAACGCCTTGACTCGTGGGAGAGCCCCGTCCTCAGGGAACTACGGCTAGCGATTCGACGCGTCGCGGACTCGCCATATCCGGTGCTCATCACCGGCGAGAGCAGCACCGGCAAGGAGCTGGTTGCCCGGGCGCTCCATCTGCTGAGCCGGCCACCGCGACGACGCCTCGGCGCCGTCAACTGCGCGGCGTTGACCGATGAACTGTTCGAGGCGGAGCTGTTTGGCTGCGTCCGCGGTTCCTTCACCGGCGCGGCGCAGGACCGCGCCGGCCTGTTCGAGGCGTCCGATTAGGGTAGCCTGCTGCTCGACAAGATCGGAGAGCTGTCGCCTAGAGCGCAGGCAAAGCTCCTGCGAGTTCTGCAGGAAGGTGAGGTGCGACGAGTCGGAGAGACCCAGCCTCGGCGGGTCGACGTTCGGGTGCTCGCGGCCACCAATCGCGTCCTGGAGGCGGAAGTCCGCTAGGGGCGTTTTCGCGAGGAGTTGCTGTATCGATTCGACGTGCTGCGACTGCGTGTCCCACCCGTGCGCGAGCGCCACAACGATGCACGATTGCTGGTCGAGCACTTCTGGGAACGGGCCTGTCGCGCTACCGGACGCTCATCTCGGCCCTCCACGTCGCTGCTCACGGTGCTCGAGCGCCACGACTGGCCAAGCAACGTCCGTCAGCTGCAAAATGTCGTCGCGTCACTCGTGGTGCGAGGCACGCAGCGCGGCGTCGTTGGGTCGGACGGACTGCAAAGCGCACTGGGGACGGCCGCCCAGGAATCGCAGACACTCTCACAGGCTCGGACCTTTTTGGAACGAAATTTCGTCAGGGTGGCCATGGTCCGGGCGGGCGGCTGGCGCGGAAAAGCCGCGCTCGCCCTCGGGCTCAGTCGGCAGGGCCTGTCGAAGCTCCTCAAGCGGTTTGACATCGAGGACACGCCCTCGGGCCTCAGCCGAACATCACGTTGACGATGAAGACGCCGGCCAGAATGCCCGCCGTGTCTGCCGCCAGACAGGCGGGAACCGTGTGACGAGTCGTCGTTACACCAACGGCCCCGTAGTAGACGGCCAGGGTGTAGAAGGTGGTTTCGGTGCTCCCCTGGAACGTGCTGACCATGTAGCCGATGAGACTGTCCGGCCCGTGCGCGGTCATGGTCTCGGCCATCACGCCAAATGCGCCCTGGCCGGTCAGGGGACGCAGCAGCGCCATCGGGAGCACCTCTGGCGGCATGCCGATGAGGCTGGTCGCCGGGGCGATGAGTCCCGCGAGTAGGTCGATGCCCCCTGAGGCTCGAAACATCCCGATCACGACGAGGATTGCGACCAGGTAGGGGATGATCCTAATCGCCACCTCGAACCCTTGCTTGGCGCCCTCCACGAGCGAGTCGTAGACCTGGACGCCGCGGACCCAGCCATACAGCATCAACACGACGACCAGTGACGGGAGCATCCAGCTTCCCGACAGCTGGGTAAGCACGTCGGTCGGGACCTGGTCGCGTAGCGACCACGCTTCCCTGGCGAGCAGGACCACCATCACGAGCCAGAACAGCCGCGCGACCCAGCGTCGGGTAGGGTCGGGCGTGCGCTCCGGTCCACCCACCGTGTCGTCGCTGAGATCAGCCTCGTCGGAGGTGGCCGTCAGAGCGACAGGGGCTGGCTCGGTGCGCCGATACAACGCCATGCGGCTCAAGAGGATGGCGACCGTGATACCGACGATCGACGCGCAGGCGCTCGCAAACCAGGTGGGCACGAAGATGCCCATCGCATCTTGAGAACCGACCGAGGCCCGTACGGCCACGACCCCGGAGGGCAGGATCGCCAGCGCCGACGTGTTGATGGCAAGAAACAGGACCATCGCGTTGGTCGCGGTCCCCGGCTTCGCATTCAGCTTCTGCAGCTCCTCCATCGCCTTGATTCCGAAGGGCGTCGCGGCGTTCCCCAACCCCATCATGTTGCTGGCAATATTGAGAATCATCGCGCTCATGGCCGGGCTGTCAGGCGGCACCGAGGGGAAGAGCCGGCTCATCACCGGGCCGATGAGTCGCGCGATGTGACGCGTGAGGCCGGCGTTCTCGACCACCCGCATCAAGCCGAGGAAGAACGCCATCAGCCCGACCAGGCCGATCGCCAGGTCGACCGCACCTCGGGCCGACGTGACGATCGAGTCGGTCAGGGCCTGCATCTGCCCGCTCAGCCCGGCGAGCAGGACGGCCGCGAGGGCGGCAACGACGATGAGACCGTTGAGCATGGGAGAGGGTCAGTCGAACCGCCGACCGAGCGTCTGCAGCCACCGGTCGTCCGGGTAGCGCTCGAGTGCTTCGGCAACGACCGTGCCGGCGGCCTCCTCGTCGCCGGCCCGTCCGTGCGCGTCGATCAACTTGGCCAGCAGCGCCGCACTCGGGTCGACCAGCGCACGGGCCTCCTCCAGGCGACGGGCGGCGTCGACCGGATCACCGATGGCGAGCGAGAGGTCCGCCATCCGGTCGAGGCGCGCCACTCGCTCGAGAGGTGGATCGAACGCCGTCAGCTGGTCGTGGGTGGCGAGCAGGTCCCGCGCCTTCTGGGGATCGCCGCCGTGTTCAGCGAGATCCGCGAGCTCCACAAACGCCGTCGGGTCGACGGGAAAACGGGAGACCGCGAGCTCAAGTGCGGTGACCGCGTCATCGAACTCGCCGGCCAACAGAAGCGCCCGGGCCAAGAGCGTGAGCGCCTCGCTGGACGCCGTGGCCCGAGGAATCGACTGGAGCGCTTCGAGCGACTTGCTGAGTGCGACCCGGTCGTCGTCGGCCCGTGCCGCGTCCAACCACACCCGGCCGAGGGCGACATAGGCTTGGGGGTGCTCCGGGTGCTCCTCCGTGGTCCGGCCAAGCGCGAGGACCGCCATATCCATCCGTCCGGCCCGGGCATATGCCAGTCCGAGCTCGACGTCTCGCTCGGGCCGGTCCGGTTCGAGCGCCGCCAAGGCTTCGAGTTGCACGAGACGCTCGCCCCAGCGCCCGGCGCGCAGCAGCACGCCGCTCAGCGCCTCTCGCGCCGTGGTGAAGCCGGCGCGCAGACCGATGGCGTGCTCGAACGCCTCGATCGCGTCGTCCGGACGTTCCTGATCGGTGAGCGCCAGGCCGAGCAGATAGTGGGCCTCGACCAGGTCCGGTTGAATCGTGAGCGCCTCACGCAAGAGCGGGATGGAGCGAGACGCGCGCCCTGAGAGGTGATGGGCCAGGCTCAGCTTGTAGAGCACGCGGGAACTGCGATCGTCGAGCGCCGTGTAGGCCGCATAGTGGGTGGCGGCCTCCTCGTGTCGACCAAGCCCATGGGCGACGTCCCCGAGCGACTCGAGTGGTCGAGTGGCCTCCGGTTCAAGGGCGTTGGCCCGGCGCAGATCGCGGAGCGCGTCCGCCAGCTCGCCTCTGCGGTGATAAGCCTCGCCCCGCTTGAGGTAGCCCAGCATGGCATCGCTGCGCAGCGCGATCGCTCCGCTGAACGCCTCTATCGCAGGGAAGCTTTCGCCCCGGGAAAGGGCCTCGTCACCGGCGGCAATCAGGCGCCGATACTCTGCGTCGCGCGAGACGCCCGTATACAGAAACACGCCGGCTATGGCCGCGACGAGCAACAGCACTATGGCCAGGCGCTTCATGGTCTCGTCGCTAACGGCCCGAGGCGGTGCTGGTGTTCCGAAGCGCGTCGGTCGCCCGGATGATTACCGGCCCATCTCCCGCCCCAAGGTCCACCGAGAAAGCTTCGGCCAGACCATCCGGAATGCCGTCGACGGGGTAGACACGTCGCCACTGATCACGCCCTTGCGAGACCTCGACGTTGCGGATTGGAGAATGGCTGTCCTCAACCGTGAACACGAGCCGAAGCCCGTCGCTCGTCTCCGTCACCTCGGAGATGGCGATCGCGGGCGCGGTGTTGTCGATGTCGAATACGGAACTCTCGCGGGTGCCCACCAGTGCGGCCTCCGGGGCATTCCCCGGAGCGTCCGACACCGCAATCCGGAGTTGATATGCCCCGTCCGGCACCGACGAGGTGTCCCAGGCAAACACCTTTCGGGCGAGACCGCTCATCAGCAGTGCCCAGGTCTCGTCCCCCTCGGCCCGGTAGGCCACCTCATACTCGAGATCGTCGCCGTTGCCGTCGGTCGCCTCCCAGACAAAGGTCCGGATGCCACGGCGGTAGGTCTGTCGGCCCAAGGTGGCGGTCGTGTCCGGCACCTCGCCGGCGGTCCGATCGATCTCGAGACCGGCCAGCGGCGGATCGCCGCTGGCGAACGGCTGCTGAAAGACCGTGCCAGGCGAATGCACGGTCACCGAAGTGACTTCCGGGCGTAGGTTGCGCGGCAGATAGGCGACGCTGACCGACGTGAGGGTGGGGGCCGCGTCCCCCGCGATCAGTGCCGCGCGCCACTGCAGGTAGCGACCGTTCGGACTCGCAATCTGGCTGCCGTCCGCCTCGGCGTAGCGTGTGGACCAGTCGCTCCAGGTGTCGTTCGGCAAGGCCGTGTTGCCAGACCGGGTCGACACTTCGATCCGACTGCCACCCGGCGTGTCGCCGTGCCAGCGGATCGTTCCCCAACGAGAGACGGTCGCCGCATCTCTGACCTCGGAACGGTAGACGCCGCGGGGCGCCAACGCCTCATCGAGACTCAGGACCTTGCCCGGATTCGCGGTGGCATAGCGGAGGCTTCCCGCGCCACCCACGAGCCATCGGGTCACCTGCTGGGCCGGTGCCTGGCCAAGCAGGACCGCCCGCGGCGGTTCTCCGAGCACCTCATAGATCTTGCCGTCCGGGCCCGTCCCGACGATGAGGCGCCCGTCGGCGGTGCGAATCGCGTCGTAGGGGGCGTCGGTGGTCGAGCGCCAGAGACGCTCCCACAAGCCGTCCGGGGCAATCTGATAGACCGCTCCTCGCCGCGATCCTCCGCCACCACCACTGGATGATGAGGCCGATCCGCCGCCAGCGCTCGCGGTCGACACTCCTGAGACGGTGGTTGTCACCGAGACGGTCGCCGTGGTCGTGGTGCTGCTGGTCGACGCCCCGCCCGACGAGGAAGGAGACGGGGACGCGCCTCGGCTGCCGCTGAGGGCGACGGCCAGCACGGACCCGTCCGGATTGACGCGGACCGAGCGTACTTCGTCGTAGGCGGTGTCGACAAGGACGAAGGCGTCGCCATCCCCGCCAATGCGGAGGACCTGCCCCGGAGACTGTGTTCCGACGAGAAGCGCTCCGTCGGGGGCGACGGCGAGAGAGAGGATATGGGTAGCGTCGCTCTCGAAGAGCACCGTCGGTTGACCGGACGTCGGAATCCGATAGACCCGCGCCGGCTCTCCGGTGGCGGCGAAGAGCGTGCCGCCAGCGTCGACCGCAAGTGCCCAGATGTAGGTCACGTCGGGATCGAAGACCGGAGTCACCGCACCACCGGCGCTCACCCGTTCGATCGCACCGTCGGGGGAGGTCGCCACATAGACATCACCCCCTGGAGCCGGTGCCAGACCGTAGATATCCAGGCCCTCCGCGTCGTAGACCTCCCGCCCGTCGTCGCCCTCGACCAGGTAGAGCCGGGCGTCGCTCCCGGTGCCCACCCAGACCGCCTCGTCGCCGCCGGGCGCCAGTGACCAAGCCACCGGCGCGCTCGTGTCGAAGAGTTCCTCCGTCTGTCGGCCGAGCGTCAGTCGGCCGGTCGCGTCAACCGCCAGCGCCTCGACCTCTCCACGTAAGAGCTCGTCCTGCGTAGACACCCGCCAGAAGACTGGGGTTGCCGCGTGGAGGAGGGCGCCGGACAGCACCAGGAGGGCGGTGCCAAGACACAAGGGACGGACAAGACGGAAACGAGCACGCGTCCGGCCTGGGAGACGCGACGTGGAATGAGGCATGGTGATGGGCCTGGCGCGGTGTCGGCCCGATGAGGGACCGGGCGCCGCTCAGCTGGCGCGCAGATCGAGGGTCAGCGTCCGGGTTCCAGTCACGAGGTGATCGAGCGGCAGGCTCCATTCCTCGATGACGGCATCGGGGATCCTCGAGACGGTCCCGCCCCGCTGGTCACCTGCCAAGACGTCGAGGACCGAGGGCGGCAGCGCGGCCAGGCGCCGTCCGTTCACCACCGCCCCGTCAGCTGCCCTGACGAGTTGGAGATAGAGATGGTCGTTCCGACGCGCCTCGTTGAGGGCGGTGATCAACTGGGACAAATCGGTCGCGCGCAGGCCGTTGCCGGAGTGCTGTCGCTCCCGCGCTCCCAAACTGGCGCCATCGGCGACGCGGAGCTCCAGACGTTCGGCACGACCCGCTGGAAGGTCGAGCTCGACCGTACGGGTAATCTGTTCACCAAGCTGGGTCCGCAGCGCCAGCCGAACCTGTAGACGCTCGCCGGGGCGGGGGCGAGGATTGTCGAGCCAGACACGCTCGAGCGTCGCCCGCTTGACGTCGTCGTAGGCGGTGACCTCGAGATCGATCCGCTCGACCGAAACCTGGGCAAAACCGTTGTTGACCAGCGCCGTCACCGGCCCGGACACATAAAGCGCGGCAAGCACCGTCGCCGAGTCGCCCGCGAAGGTCTCGCCAAAGCGGGCCGGCGGATACCCTTCGAGCGTCACGCTGCCATCGATGACATACGTGGCCGGTCCGACCTCGCGACTGTGGGAGAACAAGGTGTTCAGCATCGCGTTGTAGGAGAGCAGCGGCGTGAACAGCTCGTTCTGCACCACCTCGAAGGAGAACCGCTCGGTCCGGTCGCGGTCAGGCGCGGTGAGCGCCACCTCGATCGGCACCATGGGCGGTCCGTCGCCAAGTCGACCGCTGATACCGGTCGCCCGATCCTGGTCGATGGTGCCCAGCGTGTCCCCGACGGCAGCCAGCCGGGACGAGATCGCCGCGCTTGGCAGCACCGTGTACACCGACGCCTGGGTCATCGGAAACTGCGACGCTCCCAGGTTGTAGAAGGGGTGACCGAAGGCATAGACCCGGCCTTCATCCACGAGCGTGACCGTGCCCGTCCCTGCCATAGTCAGATCGCCGCGCATGAGACTGACCCCCACGGCGGAACCTGGCTCGAGCGCCGCCGGTTCGCGCTGCGCGGCCAGCGTGCCACCCGCAGTCGCCACCATCCCGGCCTCGCGAAACACTGGTGCAAGCAGCTCCATCGCCTCGGGCACGAACCCGCCCATGACGAGCGGGGTCGCGATCGGACGCAGCGCCATCGACTGTCCAGCCCCTGACAGGACCAACGCCGCGACGTCCTCGGAGCGCGCCTGGAATGGCGCCGGGGGCGTCAGCCGGCGAGGGAGCAACGCCGTCAAGCTGTCGGCCATCAGCGGAAGCGGCAGGGGCTCGGCGGCGGCAGGGGTGGTGCCCGAAGGGGTCACCCCAGAGGTGTCGTCGCGCAGCATCTCGGCGATCGGCGTGATGCCGGCGATGGTGTCTTTCGGAAACGAGCCCATCGCATAGGAGACGGCACCGAGCAGGCGCCCGTCGACATACACCGGGCTGCCGCTCATCCCCTGAAACACACCGCTCTCGGCCAGCGGACCTCCCGAGAGCCTGGCCAGGATGAGGTTCCGGCGTGGCCCCATGTAGTTCTCGAGCACGCCGATGATGTCGACGCCGAACTCGCTGATCTCGGTGCCCTTGAACACCGTGCGACCGGTGCCCTGCATGCCGGGCTGGATCTCATCGACCGGCATCGTGACGGTGGCGGCCGGCAAGACCGCCAACAGCCCGCCCGTGAGGATGAGCGCGAGCATGAACGGTGCGCGAAGTGTCATGAATAAGGTTGAATGCGGAGGAACGCGGAATGCTGTCGACTTATAGCGGAGGGATGCAGGGTGGGTCAAGGGTCGCGGGTCGCGCCGGGACGACGAGCGGCCTCGATTGACACTCGCCGGCGCCCTCTGATAGCCTCCGGACACTGTACGCCACGACGACAGAACGAGTCATGACGCTCACCTCCGCCGCACGTGTTCGCGACGACGACCGATACTGGTCGTGGCGGTGGTATTTCCCCTTTAGGGCCTCGGAGAGGCAGATCTGACCATCTGAGCATCGTAGCGAGCAACGAGTTGTCAGCCTCTTCAGCCCCCGGTTGGAGGGGCTTTTTTTGTGCGTTCGCCTGTGTTTTCATGACTGCCCCAGCCATCTGCGCCACCGTCACCGCCGAGACGATGGAGGAACTGCGCGCGCGCCGCGACGCGGTCGAGGGCGCTGATCTCGTCGAATTGCGGCTGGACGGCGTCCAGGCACCCGACGTGGCCGGCGCTCTGCAAGGCCGCCGGGTGGGGGTCATCGTCACCTGTCGCCCCGAATGGGAAGGGGGGCGATTTGCTGGCAGCGAAGAGGAGCGGGCCCGCCTGCTGCGGCAAGCCCTCGATCTAGGCGCGGAGTGGGTCGACCTCGAGTGGAGAGGGAAGTTCGACGCGTTGGTCGCGGATCGCGGGGGCCGGAACATCGTGCTGTCGTCTCACGACTTCGACCGAACCCCGGGCGATCTCGAGTCCCGATATGCCGCGATGCGGGCGACCGGAGCGGACGTCGTCAAGCTGGCGGTCACCCCGCATTCGGGAGACGAGCTCCGCCGGCTCCGGCGCCTGGGACCGGGCGAGGGACGCCACGTCCTGATCGGCATGGGACAGACGGGCGTACCGAGCCGGGTGCTACCAGGGCGCTTCGGGTCGGCCTGGACCTACGCCGGCAACGCGGTGGCGCCGGGCCAGATCAGCCTCGACCGCCTGATCGAGCGTTTTCGGTTTCCTCGGATCACTGAGTCGACCCCGGTCTTCGGCGTGGCGGGATCGCCCATCGGCCACTCTCTCTCACCGGCCATGCACAACGCGGGACTTGGAGCCCTGGGGCTCGATGCGGTGTATCTCCCGTTCCAGGCGAAGGATGCGGAGGACCTCCTCCGATTGGCCGACGACCTGTCGGTCCAGGGCTTGAGCGTGACCGCCCCGTTCAAGGAGGGCGTCCTGCCGCTGGCCGACCAACTCGACCCGGTGGCGGCGCGGGTAGGCGCGGTCAACACCCTGCGTCGAGTGGGCGAGGGCTGGGAGGGACGGAACACCGACGTATCCGGGTTTCTTGCCCCGTTGGCCCGCTACGGGACGCTCGCCGGCCTGCGCGCGACGGTGCTGGGCGCCGGCGGGGCGGCCCGAGGCGTTGCCGTTGGACTCTCCGAACGGGGAGCGCGGGTGTCGCTCTGCGCCCGTCGCGCCGAACGGGCCGAGGAAGTGGCCGCCCTGGTCGAGGGGGAGGCAGTCCCATTTCCGCCGGAGCCAGGCAGCTGGGACCTGCTGGTGAACACGACCCCGATCGGCACCGCGCCTCATGT
>MDTE01011029.1_pt1 | contig 10701 bp, 9 predicted proteins | sample 811231 | NCBI WGS metagenome assembly MDTE01 (sample SAMN05326651, study PRJNA326480) | marine metagenome | isolation source: seawater | place: Indian Ocean: Red Sea | collected 2010 | reverse complement strand
GAAATATTCTGACTTTCTAACTGTATGTGCGCCATTAATTGATACAATCCGCTATCAGCGTAGGGTGAATAAAGCGCTGAATTTTGACAGGTTGAACATTTTTTCTACCTGACCTTGCGCGCCAGACAGCACGCATTTCATGCCTTTGCGGTCTGTCACGTCTTTGAGCAACAACAGCATGCCAAGTGCTGCCGAATCGATAAACTCCACATGATCAAAATGTATCACCAGCTCGTTATAGCTATTTTGTTCAAGGTCGTTTACCAATCCGCGAATGCTATTATTGTCGTGAAAGGTGAACTGGCCGCTCATTGTTACGTCCAATGTGTTACCTTCCGTTTTTTTCGTCATGTCCATGGGGAGTCTCCTATTTGCAGGCGGTCAATAAATGGGAAGAAATATGTTCAAGGCTAATCTCGGTGCTGCACGCCCCCGCTGCCTTGGCGGATTTGGGCATGCCATACACCACGCAGCTGGCTTCGGACTGGCCAACGGTGTGCGCGCCGGCATTGCGCATGGCCAGCAGCCCTTGTGCACCATCGGCACCCATACCCGTCAGAATTGCGCCCACTGCTTGCTTTCCGCAGGCCTCTGCCACGGAGTGAAACAGTACATCAACCGAAGGGCAATGCCCGCTGACAAGGTCGTTGCCTTTGACCTCGCAGGTGAGGCGGCCACCTTTGCGTACAACGCGCAAATGGGTGGAGCCGGGTGCAATATAGGCATGGCCGCTGGTGATGGGCAGGCCATCGGTGGCCTCCAGTACTTCCAGTGCGCATAAGCCGTTAAGACGCTTGGCAAAAGCCGATGTGAATAATGCGGGCATATGCTGCGTAATAACGATGGGCGGGCCATCGGCAGGCATGGTGCTTAGCACATCGCGCAAGGCTTCTACGCCGCCAGTCGATGCGCCAATAGCGATGAGCCATTTATGCGCGTCACCGCGATACGTCAGGTTGGTAGTTGTTTTGGCGAGGTTGGGCTGCACGCGTGAGCGCGCGGCCGCTTTCACTTTCATCACCAATTCTTTGCCGATTTTCTCCAGCTGATCACGCTCTTGCGGTTTGCTTACATAATCAACGGCACCCATTTCGAGTGCCTGGAGGGTAATGTCTGCCCCGCGTTTGGTGAGCGAGCTGGCCATAACCACAGGCATGGGGCGTAGCTTCATGATTTTTTCCAGAAAGCTCAACCCATCCATTTTTGGCATCTCAATGTCGAGTGTGAGTACGTCGGGATTTAGTTTTTTTATTTTCTCACGTGCCTCAAGAGGGTCACAGGCGGTGCCTGCTACCTCAATATCCGGATCGTTCGTCAGAAACTTGGTGAAAAGCTGTCGTATCAGCAGTGAGTCGTCTACGATGAGAACGCGTATTGGTTTTTTCACGCCCCCTCCTTTTTACGGTATATGGTTTTGCCGATAAGTTCGAACTTGTCGGTTACTTTGAATAAATTTTCTGAGTGGCCTACATAGAGCCATCCACGCGGCCTGAGCAATTTTGCATAGCGGTCAAACAACACGGATTGCGTAGGTTTGTCGAAATAGATTACCACATTTCGGCAGAAAATAATATCGAAAGGCCCTTTCATTGGCCATTGCGGCTGCAATAAATTGAGCGGCTTGAACGAGATATAGCGTGCAATTTGCGGCGACATTTGCGCGACTTCCTGCCCATTCTGTTGGATTTTTTTGGCATATTTGCTGCGTAGGTCTTTGGGGATAGCCTCCCAGTCCTGCATGCGGTAAATGCCTTCACGTCCGCGTTGCAGCATCGACGTGTCGATATCGGTGGCCAGTATCTTGCTATCCCAGCCTTGCTTTTGCTTCATGGACTCGGCAAGCACCATCGCCAGCGAGTAAGGCTCGGCACCCGACGAACAACCCGCAGACCAAATACGCAAACGCTTGGTGGCTGCATTGGTGGCAAAGCTTTCGGGCAAGGACTGGTTGGCCAGATGTTCGAAATGATGCGCCTCGCGAAAAAAACTGGTGAGGTTGGTAGTAATCGCATTGACCAGATTGCCCATTTCTTCCTGACTATTCTCGCTTTGCAATAATGCGCAATAGGTATTGAAATCAGGCAGGCCGAGGGCGCGCAGCCGCCGCACCAAACGCGAATAGACCATGTCGCGCTTATGCTCAGCCAGCACGATTCCCGTCTGCTCTTTCACAAGCTGAGCGAGGAAACGAAAATCGTGCGGGCTTAAAACAAACTCACGTGATGCCATTATTACTTACCAGATGGGTGGAACATAAATTCTAAAACAGCGCTCGCGTGTTTAGAATTCTTCCCAGTCATCATCCGGTGCAATGGATGCACCCCCGGCGGTGCCATTGGCCGACTTCGATTGCGTCAGCTTCATAGCGCCAGCTGGCATGCGTGGCGCTACCCCATTGCCGTTGGCAGGTGACACGATGCCGTTGCCGCCATAATGTGGCTGCATAGCGCTCATATCGCCTTCTTCGTCTTCGTTCACACGGAAGAAGCTGACCATGCTGTCCAGATCCGTTGCCTGATCTACCAGCGAGCTTGCGGCCGCTTCATTTTCTTCTACGAGCGCGGCGTTTTGCTGGGTTACTTCATCCATTTGTGTGATAGCAGCATTCACTTCATCGATGCCGCTGGCCTGCTCAGCGCTAGCGGTGGCAATTTCAGAGATCAGGCTGGCTACGTTGCGCACCGAAGACACGATTTCTTCCAGTGTTGAACCGGCCTGATTCACCAGTTCAGCACCGGTTTTCACCTGCGCGCCACTTTCACTGATGAGTGCTTTGATCTCTTTGGATGCCGAAGCTGAGCGGCCTGCAAGCGAACGTACTTCACTTGCCACTACCGCAAAGCCTTTGCCTGCTTCACCTGCGCGCGCCGCTTCCACGGCTGCGTTAAGTGCCAGCAGATTGGTTTGGAAGGCGATCTCGTCAATCACGCCGATAATCTCGGAGATTTTCTGCGAAGATTGCTCGATGCTTCCCATGGCATCAACCGCCTGACGCACTACCTGACCGCCATTCTCGGCCACGTCACTAGCCTTGGTGGCCATATCGTTGGCGTTGGTGGCGTTATCAGAGTTCAGGCGCACCGTAGAGGTAATCTCTTCCATACTGGCTGCGGTTTCCTCCAGCGACGATGCCTGCTCTTGCGTGCGTTGCGCCAGATCGGACGAGCCGGACGAAATCTCGCTCGACGCCGAATTCACGGACTCAGCAGCCATCTTGATGCGTTGAACAATGTCCACAAGCTTCTCAATAGTCGCATTAAGTGCCACTTTGATTTCGCTGAATGTGCCTTTATAGTCGCCGTTCATATTCACCGTAAGGTTACCCTTAGACAGTTCAGTCAACACCTCGACGGCTTCGTTCATGCCTCGCTCGTTTTCGGTACGGGTGGTTACCATAGCGGTTACGTCAGTTGCATATTTTACAACCTTTACTGGCTTGCCTTCTGCATCGGTAATCGGGTTATAAGATGCCTGAATCCAGATTTCCTTACCGCCCTTAGCTAGGCGCTTATATTCACCAGAGTCGAACTCGCCACGGCGTAATCTTTCCCAAAATGCTTTATATTCAGGGCTTGCAGCATAGGCAGGCTCTGCAAACATCGAGTGGTGCTTGCCTTTGATTTCTTCCAGCGTGTAGCCGAGTGCATCCAGAAAGTTTTGGTTAGCCTTCAGAATAGTGCCATCAAGATCGAATTGAATCACCGCTTGCGACTTGCCAATGGCCTCAATCTGGCCTTCATAGTCGGCGTTCTTTATCTTTTGCTCGGTGATGTTAGTTGCATATTTGATCACACGGATCGTATTGCCGTCATTATCAAAGATCGGGCTGTAGACCGCCTGAATCCAGATTTCTTTACCGCCTTTGCCAATGCGTTTATATTCCGCTGTTTGGAATTCGCCGCGACGTAGCGCTTCCCAGAATTGGCTATATTCAGCGCTATTACGATAGGAATCTTCTACAAACATCGAGTGATGTTTGCCTTGAATTTCTTCCAGTGAATAGCCCATGGTTTTCAGGAAGTTTTCATTCGCGTTCAAAATGGTGCCGTCGGCTTTGAACTCGATCACCGCTTGCGCGCGGTCGATTGCCTCGAGCTTGCCGTTGATTTCGTTTAGCTCCAGACGTTTGGCGGTTACTTCGTTCCACTCTACCACCGAGCCTAAACGCTCGCCGTCTTTTGCAAAGACAGGGTTGGCCATCAGCTCAAAGATACGGCCACCAACGGTGATACTGGTGTGATAGGTGTCGTTAAGTTTGGCCAGCATGCCGCGCTGTTTTGCCGGATTCTTGTGGAAATTGTCGATGTTATAGCCCATCAACGTGCTGGCATCAAAGTTCGGCAGGTCTTTCTTCAGATCCGACTCCACCTCATGCATAATCTCTTTTACCGAACGGTTCATATACCGGATATTCAGATCGGTATCGGCAAACATTACACGGCTACCAAGTGTTTCAAGAATAGCAGACTCACGCTTTAGCTCTTCCAGTTCTTGTGTGCCATCCAGCGCCAGTTTGACGCTAACGGCGATTAAGCCAAGTGCCAGAAGTGTGCTGAGGGCAACACTCCAGCTTAGTAACGCATCGGCGCTAATGGCCGGAATGACAATAAATGTTGCCGCATATATGGCATATAACACCGATAATGCCAGCACGGCATAGTGGTAATAGGTTAGTTTGTTAGTGTTTTGCACGGGAGCCTCCTCTGATATTCTAATGTTTGGCCGGAACATCCAGTAGTTCCGCATCCAATAGTTTTTCCATATTCAACAGCACGACCATGCGGTCATTCACAGCAATCAGTCCGTTTACAAACTGATCCTCCACCGCGATGTCGTGGTTGGGTGATTCTTTGATTTCATGTTGGTAGGTGCTGAGAATGTCAGACACTGTGTCTACCAGTATGCCAGCGATGCGATTGCCTACTGCCATGATAACAATCACGTGTTTTTCGGTGGCTTTGGTGAGCTGGCCGCCAAACCGTGCGCGCAGGTCAAAAATGGGGATGACCACGCCGCGCAGATTGAGCACGCCGCGCATAAATTGTGGGGTGTTGGGCAGACGCGTGGTTTCGCTCCAGCCTTTCACTTCCCGCACTTTCATGATGTCTACACCATATTCCTCATCATCAATTGTGAAGGTGAGGAATTGCAGGCTCTCGCCTATTGGTTCTGCTTGATCCTCGCCGTCAATTGCTGGTTGTGACGATGTTTGCATCAATTCCTGTAACGGATCACTCATAAAGCCTTCTCCTGTTATGCTACGCCTGTACCGGCGTTTTCTGGGTCTTCCTGATTATCATTATCCGCGTTTGCGGCGTTCTTATTCTGCTTGTTGTTGAGGCGGGCTAGCTGGCCAATATCCAGAATGAGCGATACTTTACCGTCACCCAGAATGGTTGCGCCTGAAATGCCTGCAACAGGATCAGAATTTTCTTCCAGTGTCTTAATCACCACTTGCTGCTGGCCTACCAGCTCGTCTACCACAATGCCTAACTGGTCGATGCCGCTTTCCACCAGCACCACCAGTGCTTTGCTGGCGTCTTTTTCGGCGCCCTTAATGTCAAACAAATGGTGCAGATACAGCACGGGCGTAAACTCGCCGCGCACATTAATCACATGCGTGCCATCGGCCACACGGCGAACTGCGCCCGCCTCGGGGCGCAAGGTTTCGATGATGCTGTTAATCGGCACGATATAATATTCCTCGCCGCAGCGCACGATCATACCATCCAGAATCGCCAGGGTGAGGGGTAGTGAAATAGCAAATACCGAGCCTTGGCCGGGCGTGTTTTCCACTGTGACAAAACCGCCAATACTTTCGATGTTACGGCGCACCACATCCATGCCTACGCCGCGACCTGACACGTCAGAGACAGCATCGGCCGTAGAAAAGCCTGCCGCAAAGATAAGCTGATCGATTTCTTCATCGTTCAAATTGGCATTCGGGTCTATCACGCCTTTCTCAATGGCTTTTTGCTTCACTTTCTCGCGATTGATGCCGCCGCCATCATCCTTGATTTCGATCACGATGCGCCCGCCGCGATGCTCAGCCGAAAGGTGAATAGTGCCGCGGCGTGGCTTGCCTGCGGCAGCGCGAACATCCGGCATCTCCACGCCATGATCGGCGGAGTTGCGGATCATATGGGTGAGGGGGTCGCTTAGCTGTTCGATAATGGTTTTATCTACTTCGGTGTTTTCGCCTGACATCTCCAGCGAGATTTCTTTGCCCAGCTGGGCTGCCAGATCGCGCACCAAGCGTGGCATACGGGAGAAGATGGATTTCACCGGTTGCATGCGCACGGCCATCACGGCTTCTTGCAGCTCACGGGTGTGTTGCATCATTTCTTCCACCCCGTGAATCAGTTCAGAGAAGGCCGCCGGTGGCAGATCACGCACCTGCGCCGACAGAAACGATTGGGTGATGACCACTTCGCCTACCATGTTAATCAGCCGGTCGACTTTGTCGATATCTACGCGGATGGAGGTGGCGGTAGGGGTGGCCGCAGGGGACGCGGCGGCAGCGGGTGCTTTAGCGGTGGGTGCTGCAGTTGCAGCTGATAGCGTATCAGAGGCTTCTTCCGCAGCGGGTGCTGCAGTTGCCGCGCTATCGTCTTGTTCGGTGATAATCAGCTCGCATTCATCTTCGACAAATTCAAATACTTCTTCAATGTCAGAGCGCGGCTTATCGGTTTCCAGCTCAACTTCCCACCACAGATAACATTCGTCAAAGGCGATTTTGTCGAGTGTGGGTAGGTTGTCGGTGTGGCAGGGGATGGTTGCCTTGCCTAGCGAAGCCAGCTCGCGAAGCAACAGCAAAGGCTCGTTGCCATGTGCGATCATGGTGGTTTGTGGCTTGAAGTGAATGTGGTACACGCCGCCCTGATCCGCTGCATCACTTTGTGTGGGTTCCGCGGCTGCAAGGCTTGGTGTTTCGGCACCCGCTTGTTCGCAGAATGCCTTTAGCTCTGCCAGTTCGCCCTGTCCGTACCCGTCAGGCAATGTGCTATTATCTTGTGCTGCCACCACCATCTGATAGACGACATCGCGTGCGCGTAGCAGGCAGTCCACCACATCCTGACTGGCCTGCATTTCGCCTTCACGCATTTTGTCGAGCAAGGCTTCCAGCGTGTGTGTGAAAGATGAGATATGGGTGAGGCCAAACGCGCCCGCGCCACCCTTGATAGAGTGCGCACAGCGGAAAATAGCATCAAGATCCTCGCGGGATGCCGATTCAGCATCCAGCCCGAGGAGCTTTTCCTCCATCTCTTCTAGCAGTTCAAAACACTCCGAAATGTAGGTGTCTTTGAACTGTTGCAGATCGTCATTCATGCGCTTGCCTCACGCGTTGCGAGAAGGGCTAGCCTCCTACTTTTTGTACTACTTGTACCAATTTTTCTGGATTAAAGGGTTTTACAATCCATCCGGTTGCACCGGCTGACTTGCCTTCGGCTTTCTTCGAGTCGTCAGCTTCGGTGGTCAACATTAATATGGGAGTGAACTTATAGTTCGGGTGAGCGCGCAGTGCGCGAATAAGCTCCAGCCCATTCATGTTCGGCATATTCAAATCGGTAATCACAATGTCTACAGAGTTGCTACCAGCTACATCCATCGCTTGTTTGCCATCTTCAGCTTCTACTACATCGTAGCCTGCATTTTTAAGCGTAAACGCGACCATCTCGCGCATGGTTTTCGAATCATCTACCGTTAAGATGCGTTTTCCCATTCTAGCTGCCCTCCGTTACCAAATGTGCCAGCCCACAATCTTCCATCGCGCGGATGGCGGATTCGCTGACATTTAGTAGTTTTATATTGTTGCCGCGGTCCTGCATTTGTTTCTGCATTGCGAGTATCAGTTGTATACCGGGTGTGGTAAGGCGCTCTATCTGGCTGCCGTCGAGTTCTATATGAGACAATTCGCCGCTCAGCGTTTCTCGATACTCATCGAGCAGAGCCTCAGCGCTTGTGATATCCATTACAGCAGGTAACATCATTGTAGACTCATGCATTGGTGGAATGTTGTCCTTGATATAGGTCAAATTCTTCTAAGCTAACGTTATAGTTGTATCACAGGAGTTGTGCAAAAAAAACACTAAAGCTTTGATGGCGTCTAAAAAATATATTTATAGGCCTGAATTTTATGGGGTTATGCGTTTGTCTGTTAGAGGTTTTACTCGAGCTCATTGTTGCGGCTCTCAACCTCTGGTCCCCATTCGGAGCGCAGCCGTTTCTGTGTATGTTCTAGTTTGCTGATATGGCGCTGGTTAAACGCGTTAATGATAAGATGTCCCATATATGGACTACCCCACACCAAAAACCAGCCAAAAGCCGCAGACATATAGATGATGAACCAGTTGAAAACATCGGTCATCATCATCATGAGCGTAGAAGGCTGATTGCCATCGGCAAATAGTGGGAATAGCATAATCAGCACACCTGACATGTTGCAGGCCATAATGGTGTGAAATGTGGTGCGGCCTGGTGAGCGATCGATCAGAAACGCGACAATGCTTGGCAATATGCCAAGGATGAAAAAGATAAAGGTAAGCTGGATGCTGACCACTAAAACGAGGCTGGCAACAATCATCAGGGCAACGGTGCCTTTGCCCGAGCCCTTGCTTTCGTTTTTATTTTTCTTTTGTTTCGCCATTAGAAGAACAACTCATCATATTGGTTTACAAGCACAAAGAACGTGACGCCGAGAATGGTATAGGCCATGAAAACGGCCATGCGTGCACCAAGGTCGTTTGCCATTTGATCAATGGTTTTTGGGCTTTTCATCAGGTTGATCTTTTGATCATTATAGCGGTAAAGCTGTGCGGCGCGATTGAAGCCGTGCTCATCGGTGTCGGCCACCTCACGCTTAAGCAATGTTGCGAGCACGCTGGCAATATGCCCTAAGCTGGCAGCAGCTTTCAGTTGCATGCGAATCTTTTTGCGAATGCGGCGATTATGGATGCGATCTGCCAGATCAGCGACGCGCAAGCCCACCCATGCGGCGAGTCCGGGCAGGGACGCTTTTTTCTGCTTGTCCTGTGCATGTGCCATAATTTTCATGCAGACCAGCTCCTGATTGCCGCGCAGGCTGGATAGCGCTTCTATTTCGCGTACTTTTATTTCTTTAGCTGTTTTAAGGCGTGTGGTGATGAATGCTGCAATATGCCGGTCAATCAGCGGGTGGCTTTTAGCCAGACGAGGCGCCAGCGCATCGAGTGTGGTAAGCAGAGTGGGGATGTCCTGCACATAATAGGCTTTCACCAGGTCACTCTGGCAGGGTAGCTCAGGGTTCAGTTCATATAGCAGCCGCTCCATGCCAAACCCCAGCGATTTCAGGTTGAGCGTAGGGCGCACCTTTTGCAAATGCCAGAGTGCATCGTTAATTTCAGGGCTGCGTGGTTCCTCCGAGCGTTCCACCCAGAAGCTTGGCAGATCGTTCTGTATCATGGTGATGATATGTTGCAGCTCTTCGTGGCGGCCTTCTTTATAATAGTGTGCCACCAGCGGGCCCAGCCCGTCGACATGGCAGGCAATGTCGCGGTAACGCATTGGCCCATAAGGATCGAGTACGGCAATGATACGGCCCAGCGTTTCCGAAATAATTTTAGTGTCGGTCAGGCTAATCGTGTCGATCATGCGGCCGACCATTTCGGCGGCATCATTATCGCGTGTGCTCATCTCCAGCCAGCGGCCGAGCTTGCTGGCGCGCAAATGTTTGCCAGCCTGACGCCAGTTTTTCTGAATGCCGTTGGCCAACGCGCGGCGGTTAAAATAGTCTTTCTCATCGACGGTAACCGGGCGCGATGATTCGCGTGGGGCAGCAGGGTGAATCAGGTTGAAACGTTTGCCATGTGCCCATTGTGCTATTTGTTCGGTGTTCCAGCGTTCGGGGTTGTTTTCCACCAATGTGCCTCTGAACAGATCATCGAACAGCTCGCTGAATTCGCGTTTATGGGAAAATAAATGGTAGGAGCCATGATCCATCAGGGTGCGCAGATACTTATCTTGCGGCATGCTGCGCAATGTATCCAGCCCGTAAATCAGTTCATAGCCAATCACACCAAATGCATAAGCATCGGCTTTGCGGTCGCCCACGCCTTTGCCCATCGGCTCGCAGAGTGCGCGTTCTATCGGCTCATAGATAAAGGGCTGTGAATAGCCGCACGGCTCCGAAATACATTCGCCCAGCATGATTTTGTCGCCAACGAAAATATTCTGCGGGTTGAGGGTGCCATGCACCACGCCTTTTTCGCGCAGGAAAGCAAGCGCCTCGGCCAGCGGCAGTAAATATTTATCGACGGCTTCATGCTCATGCATAGGCCCTTTCTGGATGATCTGGGAAAGCTGTTGGCCTACAGGCTGCTGAAAAATAAAGCACATGCAGGCTTCGCCCATGTTGGACAGGCGCACGGGCCCTTTGTCATACAGCGCGACCATATTGGGGTGATCGACATTGGTAAGGGCATTGGCTGTGTCGGCACGGTAAGGGATACTGTGCGGTACTATCAGTGCGTAGGCGACGCGATCCGTTTGTTGCTGATCCGTTGCTTTATAGGCTTTGGCTGTGCCACTGTTCAGGTGGGGCAGGGCTTCGCCCACATGAATGATGTAACGCTCATGCAGCGTGTCGTACGTGTCCTCCAGCCGTTGGGCGGGCTCGTATTGTTCGAGCATCTCCTCCAGACCGGTAGGCACTTGTTCCTCGAT
>MDTE01185623.1_pt1 | contig 10702 bp, 9 predicted proteins | sample 811231 | NCBI WGS metagenome assembly MDTE01 (sample SAMN05326651, study PRJNA326480) | marine metagenome | isolation source: seawater | place: Indian Ocean: Red Sea | collected 2010 | reverse complement strand
TATTTTATGTTTTATTGTAATTATAATTTAGGAATACTCAAGAAAATATTTACTAATCTACTACCTATAAGTTTTTTTCTAACTATCATTCTTACATTACTTAGGGATATTCAATACGCCAATTTAGAATTATCGGAATATTTTACTAAAATCTATTATTATTTAGGAAGTATTACAAGAAGAGTTTTCCCTTTATTCAAGGAACTTATTAAATATATACAACATACAAAAGAGATAGTAAAGATAGAACAGATTCAATCCATAGGAAATTTTCAAAAATACAATACATTAGTAATTGACAAATATCCTCCTGATTTGGTTCATAGTAGCGGTTCAACAACACTAGCTGACTCATATTTAATTATGGGATTCTTCGGTGTATTAATTTTTCTATTTGTTTTATCTCTCACATTTAATTTATTAGTAGGTAAAACCTATAAAATTCTTGATTTACCTTCACCAGCATTAATAATTATAGATATAACTTTAATAGGATTTGCGATGGACAGTTCGATATTATCTTATATAATTTTCGGTTATAAAAATATAATACCTTTAATTTTTATATTACTAGGTTTCATTTTAATTTCTAAAACTAACTTTATTAAATTAATTTTTCAATCAAAAACATGAGAAAAACAATTATATATTTAGTTTCTAATTTTACTTTTAAAGAAAGCAAAATTAGAGATGGTGATAAAATTAGATCATTTAATATACTGAAAGGCTTTCTAAATTTAGATTATGAAGTTTACTTATTTTCAGTAGATAATAATTACAGGATCTACAAAGGAAATAATACTCACAAAAATCTTAATTTTAAGAACTATAAATCTTTTGTAAATTTTGGTCCACTAAGATCTACATCTTTTTCGGCACTTAAAGATATCGAATTAATACTTGATAAAAAAAAAGAATCTTATATTGTTGCTGAAGGACTACATGCCTCAGTATCTACAATATTTTTACCCAAAAAATATTCGAAGAGATTATTTCTTAATATCGTAGATTGTAATACATACGCTGTAATGAGATGTTTAATTGCTAATACTCTTTCGATAAAATTTTTTAAAACTATAGTTAAACTTTTTGAAAGATATATATCTGAATACATTGTTTCATTTTCAAAAGGTGAGCTTTTTTTTGTAAGCGAATCGGATTCAAAATATTTTGCAAATTTGTTTGGTAGAGAATCAGCTTTGTTTAAAAATGGTATTCAAGAAAAAGCTTATAAATATAAACATAAAAAGAATAAAAAGTTTTTTAATATAATATTCATAGGGAATATGTCTACTCCTGCTAATAAAGAAGGAAGAGATTGGTTAATAAATGAAATTTTCAAAAACAAAAAAATCATCAAAGAAAAAAAACTAAAATTTATAATCGCTGGAATAAACTCTTCAAAAGAAATTTTGATCAATAATAATTCTTTTAATGAATTAAAAGAATTAAACATTCTTGAAATAAAAGATTCTCCAAGATCATTTGAAAAATTACTTATTAATTCAGATATTCAGATTTGCCCTATAAAATTTGGCACTGGAATCAAAAATACAGTTCTTGAGGGTATGTCATTAGGATTGCCACAGCTCGTAACGAATTTAATAGCCAAACCAATTGGAATTAAAAATAACGTAAATGGATTAGTAAAAGATCGAAAAGATTTTGTTAATGAAATTATAAAATTAAGGAAAATTGAAAAAAACTACGACCTAGAAAAAATATCAAAAACAAGTTGGGATTTTATTATATCTAACTATTCTTGGGAAAAAATTGTTAAAAACTTTTCAGGTCTTTATTTAAATAAAGACCTATAAAAATTATCTTATGTCAATTAAAATGGTTAATAAATTTTCTATTAAAGTAAGTACTATTATTATTTAAATCTTTTTTGATAACTGCTGGATTACCAGCAATCAAGATATACTTCCTGCTAAAGTTCTTCGTTACTACTGCACCCATCCCTACAAAAGTCCCATCTTCGATGCTGCTACCAGGAACAAATTTACTTGATGATCCAACATAACACCATGATCCAATAGTAATTTTCTGAATATCATCTAGATTATCCACTTTCAATCCATGCGTAAAGAAATGACTATCTCTTCCCGCAATTATAGAATTATCTCCAATCAAGACCCCACCTGAAGACTCAAAAAAATGAAATCTTGTTATTGCAGAATTTTTTCCTAAACAAAATTCGCCTTGATTAGCACCAGTAATCCAATTAAAAGAACCAATTTTTGAGAAAGGTTTTACTTGAAATAGATTTAATCTATGTATAAGATTAAAAGCAGAAATTTGAACATTATCCCCTAAGATTATTTTTTTAGAATTTATTATTGCTAAGTAACCTAACTCACAATTTTTCCCTATTTTTGCACCAAGTTTTCTCATCAAAAAGATTTTTACTTTAGAAGGTAAAATAGAGATCAAAATATCGCTGAATATAGCCATAATATTTTTAAAAAAGTTAAATTTGATTTAAGAATAAAATTACTTCAAAATAAATTAATCTAAAATAAAGAAAAATAAATAAACATACTTTAATTATATTTTTTTAAAAAATCTTGAAAGGTTTGGTGAAAATATTCAAACATCCCTGCAGTCATTCCATGGTGTAAAGGGAGTAAAATGGATCTCTTCATTACATTATCAGAATTGGGGTAACCCAATTTTCTCTCCCTTCTTAAAACCCCTTTCATCATTGGTTGTCTTAGAACGTTTCCAGTGAAAACAACACGTGTTTGAATATTTCTCTCTTCTAGATATATCTGCAATTCTCTTCTTGAGAATGGTAAGTTTTCTTTTAATTGAAGAGGGAACGCAAGCCATGCAGTTGAAGCATCTTTATTTTCAATTGGATTAGAAAAATAATTACTATATTGGTTAAAAAATGTAATTTGTTTTTTGAAATTATTTTGTCTAGTTTGAATATTTTTAACTAATTTTTTTAATTGTACAAGTCCAAAAGATGCTCCAATTTCACTGCCTTCTAAATTGTAGCCAACCATCTCAAAAACAAATTTTGCATCATATTCAATACCTTCTAGATCAACATTAAATCTATTCCCAATAGATTCACTTTTTTCATCAAAAACCGACGACGATCTTCCCCAAGATCTCAATAATTTTGCTCTTTTTAGTACCTCTTCATTATTTATTGCTAATGCGCCCCCATTACCAGCACAATTGATAATATGTGAACCATAAAAACTAGTTATAGACATATCTGTATAAAAACCAGTTGGTTTAGAATTTATAGTAGAACCAATGGTATCGGCAGAATCTTCAATAACTATTAATTTATATTTATCCGCTATTTCTCTAATTTTTGGCCAATCACATATGTTACCCATTAGATTTGGTGCCATTATAGCAACTGTTTTATCTGAAATTAATTCCTCAATTTGTGATACATCAATGCAATAAGTCAAAGGTTCAACATCTGTGAAAACTGGAATTAATTCATTTTTAACTAGGCATCCAATTGTAGTAGAAAAAGTAAGAGCAGGAGTAATGATTTCAGATCCTTTTGGAAATTGAAAAGATTCAATACCTAAATATAATGCTGAAGATCCAGAGTTAACATAAAGACAATATTTCTTATAAAGTAATTTAGCAATTTCTTTTTCAAACTTATTGGAGTAAAAACCCATTTGGGTAGATTCATTAAGACATTTATTTACTGCCTCAATTTCCTCATTATCATAAACCGTTTTAGCATAAGAAATTTTCTCGCGCATAATAATCACAATTAGTTTAATTATTTAATGTTATTTTATGGATCAATTTAACATATCTAGATTACAAAATTTAAAGCTGATCAGGATAATATTCAAAAATTTATCGCGTAAAAACATATTATTATCTAAAGATCTTTTTTAATTTGAAAGCTGTAATTTTAGCTGGTGGTTATGGCACTAGATTAAGTGAAGAAACGGACGCAAAGCCAAAACCCCTAGTAAATATAGGAAATAAGCCAATTCTATGGCATATTTTAAAGATATACTCATATTATGGGATAAAAGAATTTATTATTTGCTGTGGTTACAAGGGCTATACGATAAAAGAATATTTTGCAAATTATTTCTTACATAATAGTGATGTAACTATTGACCTTTTGAAAAACAAATTAGAAATACATCAAATAAATTCTGAACCTTGGAAAATAACTTTGGTCGATACAGGACTTAATACACTTACTGGTGGCAGACTAGCTCGTATCAAGAATTATTTAGATAGTACTTTTTGTTTTACATACGGAGATTGTGTTGGAGATATTAATATTAACGAACTGATTAAAAACCATAAAGAGTCTAAAAAACTTGCTACCTTGACTGCTGTTCAACCACCAGGAAGATTTGGTGCTATAAAGTTAAAAGATCAAAAAGTTATTGATTTTCATGAAAAACCTCAAGGAGAAAATAGATTAGTCAGTGGAGGTTTTTTTGTACTCGAACCTGAAGTTATAAATTTCATAAAAGATGACAAAACATCATGGGAAGATGAACCCATACAAAAACTAGTCGATACTAATAATCTCAATGCATATATTCATAAAGGCTTTTGGAGACCTATGGATACTTTAAGGGACAAAAGAGAATTAAATAAATTATGGAACGAAAATAAAGCTCCTTGGAAAATTTGGTAGGATGAGAAAAATCAATTCTCTTAAATGGGAAAAAGAGAGAATATTAATTACAGGTCATACTGGTTTTAAAGGAAGTTGGTTAGGCTTATTACTATCAAAATATGGATTAAATGTTTCAGGCTTATCTCTTCAACCTGAAGAAGATCAAAATCTTTTTGAATTAATAAATTTGGAAAAAATACTTAATAAGTCTATTATTTCTGATATTAGAAACCTTGAATCTTTAAAAAAACATATTTCTTCAATCAAGCCTTCTGTGGTTTTTCATTTAGCAGCACAGCCATTAGTAATGAAAAGTTACTATTCGCCTCTAGAGACATGGGATACAAACTTAATGGGTACATTAAATCTTCTAGAAGCAATAAAAGCAGAAGATATTTATTGCAGAGTAATTGTAGTCACAACAGACAAAGTTTATAAGAATACCAATAAAGGCAAAAAGTTTTTTGAACATGATGAACTAGGAGGCGATGATCCTTACAGTGCAAGTAAAGCAGCTGTTGAGATAGCAGTTGAAAGCTGGCGTAAAAGTTTTTGTGGCGATAAATCTCACCAAACAAAAAAAATTAAAATTGCTACGGCTAGAGCAGGAAATGTAATTGGAGGTGGAGATTGGTCAAAAGATAGACTAATTCCCGATACTATTAAAAGTTTAGTAAAAAATAAAAAAATAAAGATAAGAAATCCTAATTCAATAAGGCCATGGCAGCATGTTTTAGAGCCACTTTTTGGATACATAAGCCTTGCAGAATACCTTGGCGATTTAAAAGAAAACTTCGAAGATATATCTTTCCCTAATTCTTTTAACTTTGGCCCTTTTGAAGAAAACCAAAGAACTGTCAAGGAGTTGATTGAAAAACTTTTAAATTATTGGGATGGTAATTACTTTATAGAAAAAAATGAAAATTTTCCTGCAGAATCTAAATATTTGAAATTGTCTATAAAAAAATCTAGAGATATTCTTAAATGGGAACCCAAATGGGGATTTGATGAATCAATCAAAAATACGACTAGTTGGTATAAAAAAGTTTACCTTAACAAGGTTACGCCTTATGAAGCATGTTTAGAAGACATAAATGCATATTTTTTGTAATGTAAGACTAAATAATTAAAATACAAAATTTCTTATTTAAGACTAGTTAAATTCATGCAAGATTTTTTTCAAGGGACTCCATTAAAAGATATTTTTTTAATAAAACATTTCAATTCAAAAGATCATAGAGGTGTCTTTATAAAACAATATTCCTATAAAGAAGGAACTTCTTTTTCTCATAATTTCTATGCAGAAGAATCTTTTACAACTATTTCAAAGAAAAATGTATTGCGAGGTATGCATTGTCAAACAGGTGTTGCTTCACATAAAAAAATAATAACTTGTTTAAAAGGCTCTATTATTGATGTTGTTGTTGATATAAGAAAAAGTTCTACTCAATTTAATAAACCTTTAGCATTTGAACTTAGCGATAAAAAAGACCTATCACTTTACATAGGGATAGGATATGCGCATGGTTTTTTAGCACTTGAAGAAAATACTATAGTCCAGTACATAACGTCAAAAAGTTATACATCTAATCTAGATAATGGAGTCAACTGGAAATCAATTGATTTTGATTGGCCAATTAAAAATCCCATTATTTCTGAAAGAGATAAAAATCTGCCTAATATACATGAGCAAAACTTTAATTTTCACTAAAGTTTATATTTTTATTTTTTAAATAATTACAAAGAAGCACATTTACATTTACATTTAAAAAGTACTTTTGTTAGATATCGTGAAAGTTCGTCTTTTTCATCCTTTATTAGAAGATGATGATTTTAATTCACTTAAAGACTGCTTCAATCAGTCTTGGTTGGGCTTAGGTTCGAAAGTTTATGAATTTGAAGAACAATGGACCAATTTTTTGGGGAATAACAGTCATTCTGTTGCTTGTAACTCGGCTACTGCAGCTCTACACATAGCTCTTTTATCATTAGACCTGCCCACTGGTAGTGAGGTTATCGTTCCATCTCTAACATTTATAAGTTCAGTTAATGCAATAGTTTATTCAGGTTTAAAACCAGTTTTTGCTGATATAAATAGTAATAATTTAACAATTTCCATTTCATCTATAAAAGATCTTATTAATAAAAATACCTCTGCAATATTGCCAGTCCATTACGGGGGAGAACCTTGTGATATGGAAAATATTATTAACCTTGCCAAAGAAAATAATCTAAAAGTAATTGAAGATTGTGCACATACACAGGGCGGTCTATACAAAAATAAATTCCTAGGAACATGGGGAGATATTGGATGCTTTTCATTTGAGGAAAAAAAGGGGATGACAACAGGAGATGGAGGAATGTTATTTACCTCAAAAAAATCAATCGCCGAGAAAGCAAAGAGATTAAGATGGCTTGGAATTAATAAAGACACTTGGACGAGATCAAATTTATTTACGAAAAGCAATTGGTATTATGAAATTTCTGAACTGGGTTTTAAATATAATATGAATAATATTGCCGCCTCATTAGGTATTTCTCAATTAAAAAAACTACATAGGATAAATTTAAATAAGTCAAACATAATAAAGAAGTATTTAGAAACAGTCTCAGAACTAAATTATGCAGAACCATTGCTCCCATATTCATTATTGAATGAGAAAAACTCTTATTGGCTCTTCGGGCTTCGTACTGAATTTAGAGATGAACTTATGGACTTTCTGAATAAAAAAAGTATCGCTACTGGAATGCATTTTACGCCTATTAACGAACAGCCACTTTATAGTGCCACTTCATATAAAACACCTTTAGCATCAAAAATATGTAAAACTTTAATCACCCTACCATTAAGTCCAGGGCATTCTAATGAAGAAATTGATTATGTTTGTCAAAACTTAAAGGAATTCAAACCTGAATAAATGTCTAGAAAAATATCAATTACAGCAGTAATACCAACAATTGGAAATAATGATTTTCTAATTAATTCTATTAATTCAATAATTAATCAGAAGAAACCCTTCAATGAAATCATAGTCTTTGATAATAGTCAAGATAAAGAATTAAAAAAATCAATCCCCCAAAGCATAATTGAGAGAGTTAAATGGATTATTAGTAAAAGTAGATTGCCATGTTATGAATCATGGAATCAAGCTGTTAATAATAGCTCAGAATCTCATATTTTTGTCATGGGTGATGACGATATTGCTCTAGATAATTTATCTGAGATCTGTTTTAAAATTGCTAAAGATCACGATTTTGCTCTTCTTAAAGGTTTTATTATTGATAGTAAAGGGAATAGAATTGGAAAACTTCCTTATGAAGTAAATAATAATGAAATTGGAATACAAGAATATATTAAAAGAAGATCATGGGGCCAAATCGCAACTGTTTTTCCAGGAACACTTTATAGTAAAGATATATTCAATAAACTCGAGGGATATAAAAACTCTGAGATTAGTGGATGGGCTTTCACTGATGAATTTTTTATTCTGAGATTTTTGAGAAATGGAGGTTCGATAAAAATAAGTGAAAATTACTGTTGGGAATATAGAGTTCATAAAGATCAAATTCCAGTAGTTTTTACTAATGAATCTTATTTAAAAGAAAGATTCATTTTTTTAAAAAAGTTATTTAAAGCAGGATTTTTTGAGGGTTTAGATAAATCTGTTGTCAATGGATATACAAAATATGTGCTTGGCTATATGTCTTCTTGTCTTGGGCAATCATTAGGCAAAAAAAGAGATATTTTTCATGCTTTAAAATTTGTTTTTCAATCTATGACATATAAAAATATAAGCGGAGATTTTAAATCTCATTATTTTAATAATAATTTTAGACTTTTAAAATCATTCATAAAATCATATTTAAGAAAGAATGCATAAGTGTACTTTCATAATTTTGCCTACATGGGACAAAACTTTTGAAAATAAAAATATTGGCAAAATTGCAAAGTCATTAAGTAAATTTTGTAAAATATCAATTATCCTAAAGTGTAAAGGTTCTCCAACTCCATATGAACAATATTATCTTTATCCTCAAGGATACGATACTAAAAAATTACTTATATGGATAAATGATATCATTCAAATTTTTCTTAATTGTTCTAGAGGAGCGACATTTATTTCATATAAAGGTTACAACATAAATATCTTAATTACATTTTTATCTTTTGTATTCCCAATAAAATTAATAATTAAAACTGACAGTCAGAAAATAAAAAATAGTAATTCTTTCAAAGGTAAAATAAGAAATCTTTTAATGGATTTTTCATTAAGAAATTCAAGTCTTTTAATCACCGAAACAAAAAATTTGTTTGATCATTACAAAAGCTTATTCCCAAATAAAAATATAATAGTTTATCCAAATGGGGTTGATCTTTCACAAAATCTAGATCATGTAAAGCTAAGTATTAAAAAAGAACCATATATATTATTCACTGGAAGATTGTCATATCTTAAAGGGATTCATACATTAGCTAAAATATTTTCTTTATTAAAAAACCACTCTATTAAATTGGTTGTTATAGGTTCTGATTCTGGAGATGGATCTGTAAAAAAAGCAAAGAATATTTTTAAGAAGAATGAACTTGATGAAAGAGTTTTATGGATGAAAACAATAAACAACAGAGAACTTTTATATAAATACTATAAGGAAGCAAAAATAACATTGTTAACTTCTTCAGATGAAGGACTTCCTAACAGAATGTGCGAGTCCATAGCACTAGGAACTCCAGTCATATCTTTTGATGTTGGATTAGTTAGTCAAGTTCTAAACAAAAAAATTGGGTATGTTATTAAACCCTTTAATTTGGCTTCTTATGCTAAATCATTAGATAATTTCCTTTCAGATTCCAGAGAAATTAAAAAGCTTTCAAAAAATTGCCTTGAATTTGGCAAAAATAATCTAGATGATAAAAAAAATCTTTTTGAGCTAATAACTAAAATTAAAAATTGTTAGGAACTTTAAATGAATCCAATATTGGTATTATTATAAAAACTCTAGAAAATCATATTGAAAAAACATAAAGCTTTTTTAAAAATAGCAATTGATGCCTCTAGGTCAAAATCCGGAGGTGCTATTGAGCATATGAAATGTTTTTTATCTGAGGCTAAACCTGTAAAACATGAAATTAAAGAAATACATATTTGGTCTACAAAAGATTTATTAGAAAGTATTCCAAATTACTATTGGCTTCAAAAACATAATGTACCATTTCAGAAATCTTCAATAATTTTAAACCTTTTCTGGCAATTCTTTATTTTTCCGAAAACACTTAAACAAAATAAAATTGATATTTTATTTAAGTCAGATGCTGGCTCAGTTTGCTTTTTTCAGCCTAATGTCACTTTAAGTCAAGATATGCTTAGCTTTGAAAAAAGCGAAATCAAACGATACCATATCTTCTCTAAGGAAAGATTGAGATTAGAAATTCTAAAACTTATTCAACTGAGATCTCTTAAAAAATCTGCAGCTGCAATATTCTTGACTGAATATGCCAAAGATCAAATAAATAAATTTTGCAAAATTAAAAATAGTTTTATTATTCCGCATGGTATTCGCAAGGAATTTCATAATATACAAATTATTGAAAAGCAACTAGAAAAAAAGAAAACTTTAAACTGTCTTTATGTCTCAAATGCTGCGCCTTATAAGCATCAATGGAATGTGATTGAGGCAATTAGAAAAGTAAGAGATCTAGAAAAAAGAGAAATAAAAATTAAATTAATAGGAGGAGGTAAGGGGGAGTCTTTAAAAAGAACACTAAGATCTAAACAAAGAAATGATCCAGAGGGATCTTTTGTATCTTTTGAGAAATTTCTACCTCATAAAGAAATAATAAAAGAATTAGAAAAAGCGGATATTTTTATATTTGCCTCTACATGTGAAAATTTACCAATAACATTGCTTGAAGCTATGTCTACAGGAATCCCTATCGTCTCATCAAATAGAAGACCTATGATAGACATATTGAATAAAGAATTTATTTTCTTTGATCCAGTAAACATTAATTCCTTGGTAGAAGCTTTAATAAAGCTAATTCGTAATCAAGTAAAAGTGAAAAATTTA
>MDTE01103007.1_pt1 | contig 10703 bp, 19 predicted proteins | sample 811231 | NCBI WGS metagenome assembly MDTE01 (sample SAMN05326651, study PRJNA326480) | marine metagenome | isolation source: seawater | place: Indian Ocean: Red Sea | collected 2010 | reverse complement strand
TTGCTCGGCTCCAGCCCCATGATCTCGGTAAAAGCCGCTTGCTGTATCTGCGCGGGCGAGGGCAGAGATAAATTAATCTCTAGGTGCTTCTCCATAGCAGTACGATTAAAGTCTGCTTCATACTGCCCGAACCGCGTTAAATCAGCCTTGTACTCTTCTGCATACTCTTTGTTAGACGCCAAAAGGTACTGATACAGGTCACTCGCTTGTGCCTGCGCCCTGCTGCGTCCAAAGTCAGTAAGGTTACCTGACTCCAGCCTAAATATGACTTCTTCTAACTGCCGCGCAATGAATAGCTCTGCCTCGCGCTCACGGCCCTTGGCGTAGCGCAACACAAATATCTGATGCCTTGTGATGGCATCAAAAATATCATCTTCGGCAGACACTCAAAATATTTACTTTTTGCCATTCTTCTTTGGCTTAGGCATTGCCTTCTTCTTTGCTTTTGCCTTTGCTTTGGTCTTGCTTCCGTACATTTTCATAGCTCTATCCTTTGCAGTTTTGGATAACTCGTTTAAATGAAACAGCTTTACAGACGTTTTGCCGTGCGTCTTACCGCTGTGTAATGACCCGTCTGGCATCTTGTGCGTGCCTCCGGTGTGTAGAGTGCCGTCTTTCTTGTAGTGCGCTACGCCTTTAGCCATGCTAATTACCCTTTGGTTTTCCTTGGGTTCCATTTTACCTTGTTGGCCCACCAAGCACCGCTCATCTTGCCCTTTGCGATATTCTTAGCATGGCGAGACTTAAAGGATTTACGCTGCTCTGGCGTCATATTGGTTTTAGCGCCCTGCTCACCAAACCGTATGAGCTTGATCTTGTCGCCCTCTTTCGCAAGCACGACATGGCTTTTATCAGGGTGATTCGGCGTGCGCTTTGGCTTATTGTAGCCAGACAGCCCAAACCGCTTGAGCCTAGGATCTTTTGCCATCACTTACCTCGGTTTTTGCGGTGCTTTTGTATCTGCTTCCACTGCACTGCGTCAACTTTGCGGGCCTTTCCACCAGTTAAAACGCTGTTGACGCGGGCCATAGCCCACTGCTGTGGCGATACATTTGGCCTGCGGCCTGATGTGACAGCCGCACCTAGACCCTTCATGTATATGGCCTTGAGCGCCCCATACGGTGCCTTAGCTTCCTTGGCCTTGCGCTGTAGTGCCTTCTTGGCTGACTCGCTAATCTTTGCCATAACGTCGCCTATACGCTTTAGTATATTGACTCTCCGGTACTTTCTTGCCCTTCTTCTTGTCGCCAGCCAACGGGCCAAACTTTTTGCCCTTACGGCGCATCTCATCTAACTGCCGTAACCGTAGCTTGCGCTCCTCTCCAGTAAGCCCTGCCACATACTTAGCAGGCACTAGATAGCCTGATGGTGTCCTTACCTTGCTCATACTGGCGGCAGATCCCCCATTTCCTCACGCACATCGTCTAAAGTACGTGCGCCGTCAATGATGCCAGCCGATTTTAGCCGGTCAAATATATCCTGATCGCTGATAATCTGCCTATCCATCAGCGTCACCATAGACATAATAAGCTGCGGATCTACGGACTTATCGTAAAACTCTCGATTGATGGCAAACTGCACCTCATCGCCACTACCCATAAACTCACCGCACCATATTAGTGCCTGCTCCAAGGCAGAGCTGAGGTTACCTACGATATCTCCCAGCACGCTGTTTTCTGATGCAAAGCGGATACGAGCGCCCTCGGCTGTCTCATTATTGCCTCTATCGGTAATGATCCTAGCGCCGATAGCTACCATCTGGCTCTCTTTCGCCCTCATTGCCTCTAACACGAGGTTGTTAGCGTTAGGCTGTAATAGCGTTGCACTGCCTGTCTCGCCCAGCACATGGCCTGCTCTAGCCCCTAGCTTGATGCCCTCGGGGTTGTAATCCATGAACTCTTCCATGTTGAGCGAGTGCGTAATGAATAACGTAGGCTGTCCAGTGATAAAACAGGACTCCTCGTAATCCGCAGAGTTGCGATAGTGCGCTATGTTAACGTCTGCGATATCCGCTAGCGGTGCGTCATCAACGGTGCTGTCGTTGTTCTTCGACCCCACAAAGATGGCTGGTATCACGTCCCATGTGCTGCCGTCTGCCTTCCTCGGGTATATTTCATCGCTGAATGGCATCTCTTCGCGGTATAGCTGTTGCGTATAGCCATCCTCGCGCAACCGTAAAACACGGTACTGCACCTCACTGTCATGCCCAAACTCGTCCTCAGACGTTTTGTAGTTCTCTGCTAGCACAATCATGGTAACCAGCTTTCTGCCGCCTACCGTATCTGTGCGCCAGTTAACGACTTGCTCGCACGCATAGGGGATAATCGACGCCCTGATAGCTAGCCGCTGTATATCTTCCACAGACATACCGGCCTCGGCCTGTGGGAAATCGACCAACAGCAGCGTTCTGCCTGTCTCTAACAGGTTAGACAGCTCGTCCTTGGCTAACTGCTCAATGCCTAAGCCGTCGCCTGTGGCGTCATCTATCAGGTACTCAATGCCCTCGGGCAGCTCATACGTTGGTGCTTTCCGGAATGCAGCGCCCACTAACGCGTTCTTGGTGCGTCCTGTGTAGTTAGCAAACACCGCCCTGCGGATATATTGCCGATATCTCAGCGTATTCTCGCCCAATCGCTCGTCAAGCGTTTCTGGGTCTGGCACAGGTAGATAGACGTGCTTTTTGTCTTTGATTTGTACAGAGCCACGCACAGCGTCACGGGTCTTGTCCCATACAGGCCGGTATAGCTCGTAGTCTGGATGTTTTGTACTTACAGGCATAGATGTGTACCTGATGAGAAGTTAGGCGCGTATCGTATCATAGCGAGAATCTAAAAGAGACGTTTGCAACCGGCTTAACTACCGGCATCTCATACGCTATGGGGTAGGTTGTCGCATCATTTTGGTGATCCCTGTTATTGCTCTTGTCTGGCTCTCCATTCTTGTACACTTGTTGCTCTAAGCACTCCGCTACGACGGGGCAGCGGTTAGCATTTACCTTGACCCTGCCTTGCTCTAGCGCGGCGTTCATGGACATGATGCGGTCTTTTACCGCTGGGTTCCGCTTATTTACCCTGATAATAAACCCCGCCTGCTCTAACAAGGCAATATCTGACTTGCTGGCATCCACGGTTTTACGGCTCTTGCCGCTTGCATCTGGGTATATGACTATAGGATGGTCTTTATATCGGCTCTGTATGATAGATATCATCTCTGGCGTATCGTACATATTGACCAGCTCATCTACGCAATGCCATACCCTGCCGCCATCCCGCTGCACAAAAACGCTAGCGGCCTGCTTGGTTACGTTAAAGTCACAGCCAATAAATAGCGGCTCCTCGTCTCTGATCGTCTCATCTGACTCACAGGCGTGCCTGTTATAGCTCGTATAAACCGTGCCAGACGTTAAATTGACAAACCTACCCTCTATGTATGCCTCTAGCAAATGGGCTGGATAAGCGTCCTGTAGGCTCTCTATGTAGCCCTCTGGCAGATGGGGATTTGATTTAGTAGGCGCTTGAATGATGGAGTAGTCTGGCTTTGCTTCTTTCCGCCACTGCTCATATACAAACCTAAAGCCCTCGGGCGTTGTTGTTACGCCTATCGTATTAGGGCCATTCTTTGACTGACGATTCCTTGCCATGACCTGACGCCACACATAGGCCGCATCATCCCGCTTAAGTGTATCCAGCTCATCAATGTCAGCGTCTGCGTGCTCGTATCCAATAATGCGCTGCGGATTCTCCATAGACCGGAAGAAGATACAGCCGTAACCCTCAATATCAATCTGGTTCACTGGTGACTTCTGTAGGCGGTAAGCTATGCCTAGCTCTGTAAGCGTTGCCTCAAAGCGGGGCCATGCAATCATACGGATAAGGTCATAGGTAGGCTCGTAAAACCCTCTATTGGTGCCTTTGTTTTCGATCATGCCGAATATGCACCTAAGTATGGCGGCTTCTGTCTTGCCTGCACCAAATCCAGCCACAAACGCGGGGAAGCGTTGGTTAGCGGTTATATACTCGTATTGTGGTGGGGTTGGCTTAACCGTCGCCATCTTCTGGCTTTACTAGGTTAATTGTGATGGGTTGAGAACCTAAGTCTGCCTCGCCGTCATCTTTCACATCTGGCAAGTATTTAGCTAATAAACGTATGCGCTGCTCGTTTGCTGTCTTTAGCTTTAAGATCTCTTTTTGAAATAGATCGCTACGGGTGTCCAGCTCTTCTATTTTTTCTATGTTATCAAACACATAATCAACCTTACCCCTTTCGCTCAGGTAAGCACGTAGTTCTTCCCTACGTATCTCTCTATTTTTCTGTGCAATAGTCTTAGCCATATGGCTATGTTATCAGAGTTTGAGCGCCGTGGACGATTAGATTAAGCGCAACAACGTACACCCCGCCCCCCAACGCAAGCATCTAATCTAACGACGCCACGGCTCGCCGTTTTAGGAGTGGGGGGCGAACACCAGCCATATTATCCTTTATGCCCTCGGGGTAGCACTCCAGAAGCTATAGCCATACGTTTCTGCGTTCCTGATGTATTTTCTCAAAGTAGAGGGGCTGATGCCATACGCAATAGCAAGACTTTCAGCGGTGACCCCAGTATTCAGCAGCTCCATAGCCTCTGCCACTTGCTCTTTAGTCATCTTGTGCCTGACACGCATCACGCTTTTTCTCATAATCGGGCCAGCCAGCGTTACCATTAGACAACTTGTATAACATCACCATTTTACAGTAATGCGCTTCTTGATTCAGCTCCTCTTGGTAATCACCCTCCCCAGTTACCCCCATAAGGGCTAGGATGGCAATCACGCCCGCTGCTAACCAATGCTCTCCAATATCCATCAGTTAGATACCTCCTCTCCGCTGGCGTCCATTCGCTCTATTGCGTTTAAGACCCAGCCTAGCGCACTGATTGCACCTAAGTTCTTTTCATATCCAGTGCTGATACGGTCAGACTTAGTATAATCTAAACCCTCTGCCTCCAGATCCTCCACTCTCTGGACAAGCTCAAGCATTTGCTCCTCTATCTTCAGCTTAAGCTCCCCGCGTCCCGTTTTCATCCAGATTTCTGCTATTTGCACTATGTTAGAACTGTTAATTAACTGCCCAGTCATTGCTTTTCTCCCTTAGTTAGGGCCGCCTACGCGGCCTCCTCCATGATAGGCTCGGCGGTTGCGCCCCACTTGTCACCACTTCGGTAGATCACAGGTTGACCGCTGTAACCCTCGCCGTGTTCCGCCCAAGCCTCATCAAGCTCGTACCGCAGCTCTAGTCCCAGAGACTTTAGGATTCGGCTGTTGCGATTGTCGGGCAAAAACTTCTTACCACGTCGCTCGATGAGATCTACCTCGCTTTCGTGAAGCAACCAGTAGTAGCTACGGTGGCCGTTAAAAGTGTTGTATCCACACTTCGCCATCACCCTTCGGCCAGTCTCGATTTCGTAAAGACCCTCAAACTGCGCTTTGCCGCCAGCATCCAGTATGTCAGCCTTTGCATGGCAAAGCAGGGCAGTTGCACCGCTGGCCCACTGACTGAGAAATCCATCAGTGTCACAGCGGTTAAAAGAATCTTCTTTTTGTTTCCAACACGCTTCGGCTTGCGCTCGGTAATCTGCTGCAGTTTTTTCGTTTACCATGTCATTGACTCCATATGTCAGTTAGTTGATGTGTGTATATTAGTAAACCAACCTATGTGCGTCAACACTTTTGTTTATATTATTTTATTATATAACTAGATAAAACTTATAACGTGGTAATCGGGGTCTGCCTCTAGCTTTTTTAGCTCTTGGCGGTAGTGCTTTGCTACTGCCCTGCGCGTCTCCTTGTTGCCTTTTAGGATGCCTTGACGCTTCTCTTGCAGGATTGCCATGTGAGTCTCGCCTAACTCATCAATCAGCCACTTGTGGAAATCTACCGGATTCTCAGTAAAGTGTCGGTGGGCGCTGTGGCACAGGGTAACTGCATTCATAAGATCCCAACGCGTTACAATAGCCCGACGCCCGTAAATGTGGGCGCACTCCAGTGATTCTTTAGCACCTGAGTATAGGCACTCCCCGTCTCGCGCCCTCACGACTTTACTAAATGCGATATCTGCCGCGTCTCTTTTTATACCCATGTTAACCTCATGCGTCTTGGCGTCTCAATAGCTCCATGTATTCTGACTCCTCGGGACACGTAATTGCTACACCACAGTCCACCAAGAAAGCCTGACACTGAGACATAAAATAGAACATCTCACCAACATCCAAGTCACTGGTTTCTTTTAGTTTTGTTGGCATCTCTGTCTTGCCTATAGTTCTACTGCACGTACCTAAAAAGCGATATTTCAACAGATCCTTGGCGTCCTCTTCTGTCATGGACGCGGTTACCCTCCCCTCATCATCGGTGACAGTGACCGTGACGCCTCTGGCACTGAAGTGCTGCGCCATCTCTCTGCACCAGAGGTGAAACAGCGCATTCTGGTCTAACGTGCGCTTACCTTTGTATGGTTTGGCCCGCCATTCTACGGGCTTCGACCAATCCCAGTGTTCTCTCAGCCACTTCTCAAAAAACTCTAGCCGCTCCTTGAGCTGGCTAGGATCACGGCACAACCAGAACTCGCCCATCAAAAGCCCTCTGCAAGCCGTAAAGGTAGCTTAATGTCCTTACCAAATTGCTGATCTTTAAACGTCATACCGTTGCCATAATACAGTTTAAGCGTACCATTCCACATTGAGCCGAATTTTTGTTTGCGTATTTGCACATCTAAGTCCGCCGTTTCCTCTAATAGATCCTGCTCTGCGCTAGTCAAATACTTGCCGCTTGCCTGCTTCTCTAACACTTCGCTGCGCTCTATGTTCCGGTTTACCAAGATCAGATTAGTGGCGAGGTCAGTAAACGCGCCAGCGCCCCGCACATCGTCAGACGTGGATCTATACTGGTTATGTCCACTAGGGCGCTTTCTTGTGTGGTGAATGAGGACTATGTGTATACCCATCTCCGCCAGACCGATCAGGGCGTTGATAAAATCGCGCTGTTGGTCAATATCTTCCGCAACGCCACACTTCTGCACGTTGTCGATGACTACCAGCTTGCAGCCCCTTTGATAAAACGCATCACAACAGCCATACGCTCGACACGGCTGAACTGTGCCGTACACCTTGTAGTGCCAAATACGGTTTTTGGTAAAATCACAGAGCTGGTCAAACTGCTTACGGCTGACTTCCTCTGTAGCAAAAGCCTGCTTTTGAAATCGGTACACTTGCGCCCTAAACGGCTCCTCCAAGCTCATCATACCCACAGGGTGATAGCGCGAGTAGTGTAAAGCCATCTGTGACATCAGCGCAGATTTGGCAGAGTTGTTTGGGCCAGCAATCAGCGTTACCTCGCCCTCACGCCAGCCCCACTTGCCCCGCATCTCCTCCCAAGGCATGGGAACGCCAGAGTTGCGCCCATGCACTTGCATCTCTTCCCATAACTGATCCTTTGCGTCTGCCATCTGGGTGAGTCGCATAGACTCAAATTGGCTTAGGCGTTGCGCTAAATCGGCAGGGCTAAGGTCTTTTATGTCTGCCGGTCTAAGCGGCTGCACAAGGTCACTCATTATTTTTATTGCCCCAATAAACAACATATAGCGCGTTACATTCTGAGCATGACAGCGTTGTGGATATTAGGTGTTCCTCTTCCGAGTCACATTCATCATCTGCCACCCAAATCAGCTTCCCTGTCCCGCAATACCAGCAATTTCTCTCTGTCATATCAACGTCTCTTGCTTCGGCTCTAAAACTTGCTCTGCAAACAGTGGCGGCTGAGAAACCGCCTGCCCTATTCTCTGACAAGCAATATCAAAATAACGGCGTTCTCGCTCAATCCCCACAAACTGCTTGCCAGATTGCACGCAGGCGACACCGGTAGTGCCAGACCCCATAAACGGGTCAAGCACTGTCTGTGCCGTAATTGGTAACTGATCCAAACAAAACTGCATAACACCTAATGGCTTTTGTGTGGGGTGTACACGCTCGATGTGCTTTTCCGCCCTAATCATCCCATTCCATAGTAGGTCTATTTTCCTAACCGCTTGATTTAAATTCGACCATGCTAGTTCACAGTCTGCAAAGTCGCCGCTGTTTAGTTTGTTCCATACCAAATAGCCACGGGCTGGCCCTAAGTCGTAATAATTGCCGCCCCAGATAATTTGATAGGTGCATAAAGTTTGCGCCAAGGCCACCGCTGCGTCTGCTCTCCTGTCATCCCAAAAAAATTCACCATACTTGTCAGCATTGGCTATTTTTGATCGACGCTTAGGGTTTCCCATTTTACCGCCCTCGCCTAGCCCATAAGGCGGGTCAGTCACAAGTGCATCGAACTTTTTTAGGTGCGGCATTAGCACCTCACAATCCGCCAAATAAAGGGTACAGTTGCCTATTTCTTCTACTGAGAGGTAATTCATAGGCCACTCCAGTTCTTACGGACGGCCTCCTTAAACGCTGAATCCCAGTTGACATATTTGTAATCCTTTGCACGCGCCCTGTCTTTAAAATGCTCAAGATGCTGATTAAGGCGCTTATGTCCGTTTTTTTCTGCCCATTGGCGAACCTCATCAGAGATACCAAAGTCATCTGGGATGGATGTTTTCCGCTTGCGTATATCTTTCTCTTCTACTCTATCTATTCTATTAGAAGGGATTTTCTCCGGATCTAATCCAGAGTTTGTCCGGACACTGTTTTGCTTTCGGATTAGCTTGTTGGTGTATTCATCTGATCTGCTTGCCATTTTTAAGCACGTTACTTTTCCTTGTGCGGCCTCAAACAATCCCACCTCACACATAAAGCGCATCATCTCCTCAACTCTCTCCCTATGTATGTTGACCTCCGCAGCAATAAGCTCTGCGTCCTCTTCCAGCTCAAACGTCAAGTTGTGTGGTTCGACGGTTCTAGCGATGCACTCTAGTAGATACCAGTAGACACCATAGCCCTCCATCCCATACTTATGGCGTAGGCGTTTTAGTTTGGCGTCAATGCTGGCATTCGAGTCATGCTTAAACCACTTCACTTGTTGGCCTCATCAGCAACAAACTCACACCAACCAAACGCCTTGCCGCCTCGCAACGCTGCACGCTCTGCCTCCGCTAACTGTTTTGGTGTCATTTGTTTCTGATGCCGCGCCAGATCAACGATATAATCGTCCGTTGTACGCTCTACAATCTGGTTGCGCTTAGCAATGCTTCGATAGTGCCGGTCTGTCTCTGGGTACAGATCGTCCCAGCTCATACCCACAGCAGTGATTACGTCTAGATTGGAACAACCAGCGTGGCAATGTAAAAGCAGCCTGCCGTCCTTACCAACGTCAATGCTAAGTGATGGGTGTGTGTCATTATGCGCGGGGCAACAGGCCAACCAGCTACCAGATCCGCGCTTTGTAACCTTTTGCAACCTAGACAAAAAATCCTGATAGTCTTGCATACTCGCTCTCCTGCGGTGCTATAATGACCGCTGAATTACTCCCTTTTTTTTGCCCCGTTTACTCGGGGCTTTTTTTGGCTAAAAATTCATCAAGGTCAGTTTCTAACGCCTTGCATATTTTTTTTAGCGTTCCCATTTTTAGGTCACTCTGAGCACGCCAGCGGCTAACTTGTTGCGGCGTTGTGTTGAGACGTCTCGCAAGCTCGGTGCCGCTAATGTATTTCTCAGCCTGTATCTGCCTGATCCTGTCACCTACGTGTGTGTTCAAAATGGTAGATCCTCTTCCTCCTCCGGCGGTTGTGGCGGAGTGTCCACGGGGCGCTCTTCCTGCTTTGGCTCGTCAGCTTCTAGGCCAAGGTATTTGTTTCCGTTCTTATCTTCCCTGATCCAGCCAGACAACGGAATCTGCTCTCCCTTCCAGCATATGCCGCCCTTATAATCTGGCTGATCGTCTTTTTCCTTGAATCTATTTTTATGAAGATTACCTTTTCGCTCTTTGTACTGGTAGTTATTTGCCATTTTGATGTAGCTCCTTTCTGGCGTTATAGCTCTCATTGCTGCGGAAAAATTGGCGCTCTGCTGTCGTGAAGATCCCGCCTTTACGGGTTGCAGTACCTAACAGCAGCTCTTTCTCAGGGTTCTCAAACTCCTCGTGCAACTGGTTGGCGTACATCACATCATTATCTGCAATGGCCTCTTTAATCTTGACTACAGACTCCCAGTTGTCTCTAACAAACTCGACGTGCGCCATCAGCGACGTACCAGCCGCAGTTAATGCTTTGAGCTTCTCCTCCAATTCAGTCATTTGCTTACCTTGCTCTGTAAAATCATCGGCCTCATCTTCAGCGTAGACCTGACCATGGACTCCTATCAGTTTGAGTATCACGCGGTCTTTAGCTCGTTTCTCAGCCATGGCACAGTAGTAAGCGTTACGCGTCGTGGATGCTGACGCCTCACCAAGTGACCACTCCGACACATCGCCCATATGGCCCGTAACGCTCAAGGCCACAAAGTCAGCGGTCACTGTCAAAGGCGTGGGCGCATCAAACGTAATACCTTTCCGCGCTGCAATCCTTTCCAACGCAAAGTGGCGAACTGCCCACACGCCCTTCCGCACGGGCCATATATTAGGTTCCTCTGCTTTCAGATTTACTGCTTTTAGCTCTTTAAGCACTGCCTCCGGTACGTCGCTCATCCTTTAGCCCCCCCAGCTTTGTATCAGGCTGATTGCCAGCAGAATCATTACGAGCCAGACGCCTGCCGC
>MDTE01089746.1_pt1 | contig 10703 bp, 11 predicted proteins | sample 811231 | NCBI WGS metagenome assembly MDTE01 (sample SAMN05326651, study PRJNA326480) | marine metagenome | isolation source: seawater | place: Indian Ocean: Red Sea | collected 2010 | reverse complement strand
GAACTGAGCGTATTGGTGAGGCTATAAAAAAGGTAAAATGCAATTATGCAATAGATATACAAGGAGATGAACCCATGGTAATGCCTAATGATATAGATAAGGTTATAAATTTTCACTTAAAAAACAAAAAGTTTGATATTGTAGTTCCTCATGTTAATACGGCGTACAAAGAAAATATACACGCAGTAAAAATTATTTCTAATAAAAAAGGAAAAATATTATATTTTAGTAGATCACTAGCTCCATACGCTTTTAGAAAAAAAAATATAAAATTAAAAAAACATCTTTCTATAGTTTCATTTAAAAAAAGTAGCATTTTAAAATTTATAAGTTTCAGACCTGGTGATTTAGAAAGTACAGAGGGCATCGAATTGATGCGGGCACTAGAAAATAATCTTGAAGTTGGCACTTTTCACTTAAAAGGGGAGTCGATGGCAATTGATATTAAAAAGGATATTTTCAAAGTCAAAAAGGCTATGAAAAGAGATCGTGTAAGGAAATTATATTAATTAAAATGTCTATTATAAATTTAACAACAAAAAATTTAAAAAATAAAAATATTTTTATTTCGGGAGTAGGAAAAGGTTTGGGAAGAGATATGATGTTTAAATGTGTAGATAGTGGAGCTTTTGTATTTGGTTTTACTAGATCAAAAAAAGATATTAAAAATCTTCAAGAAAAATATGTCAAGAAAACTAAAATATTTATTGGTAACGCAACAAATGAAAAATTTATAAAAAAAATATTTAAATATTTTTTAAAAAAAAAAATAGTTTTAGATGGTCTAATCAATAATGCCGGAGAAAGACAAAGGAAAGCTTTTATTAATTTTAAAAGTAAAGATATAAAACATATTATGAATGTAAATTTTATTTCTACATTTTTAATAACACAACAATTTGTTCATCAATTAAATAAAAATAGTTTTGGATCAATTATAAACATTGGTTCAATTGTTGGTGAAAATGCATTTTCTGATTTAGTCGGGTATGCAAGCTCAAAGTCTGCTATTTCAGGGTTTACCAAAAGTTTATCTCTTGAGCTATCAACTAAAGGATATAAGACAAGAGTTAATTGTATAAATCCAGGATTTACCAAAACATCGTATTTTAAAAAATTTAGTAAAAATAAAAAACTCTACTCTTGGACGATCAAAAAAATTGCAGCTAAAAGATGGGGTGATCCTGAAGAGATAAGCAAACTTGCTATCTTTTTGTTGTCAAATCGATCATCATATATTAATGGTCAAACAATAAATATAGATGGGGGATGGAAACCATAATGAAATCAAAAGTTTTAGTATTAATTCCAACTAGACTAAATTCTGCAAGGCTTCCGGCAAAAGCACTTCTCCCAATTAATAATTTGCCTTTGGTAATGCATGTTTACAAAAGAGTTCTTCTATCAAAAAAAGTTGACGAAGCTATTATTTGTTGCGATGATAAAAAAATTTTAAATGCGGTAAAAAAATATAGCGCTAAAGCTGTTATAACCTCGAAACATCATACAAATGGAACAGATAGAATATGCGAGGTTTTTAACAAAATTAAAAATAAAGAAAAATATAGTTTAGTAGTAAATGTTCAAGGCGATGAACCATTAGTAAGCCCTAATCATATAAATAAAGTAATCGAATTTCACGAGAAAAACCCAAATACCGATGTAGTACTTCCAAATTTAAAAGTTAAGTCTACAAACAATACAAATATTGTAAAAATTGTTACAAATAAAAAAAATGAAGTTTTGTATATATCTAGAGCAAATGTACCTTTTGAATTTAAAAATAAAGTAAAATATTTCAAAAAACATTTATCAGTAGTTTCGTTTCAACCCAAATCATTAATAAGTTTTGGAAAGTCAAAAATTAGTGAATTAGAAAAAATTGAAGATCTAGATCTTTTGAGAGCTATTGATATAGGCTTGAAAATTAAAACTATAAATCTCAAAGGTGACAGTTTCTCTATTGATATATTCGAAGACTATAAAAAAGCTAAAATTCAGATCTCAAGAGACAGGTATTTTAAATTTTATAGATAATAGAAATGTCTGAATATCAAAGAAAGTTTAATCAATGATTAGCTACAAGGTTAATAATATCGAACACAAGGTTACATTTTGTAAATCGGGTAACCTAGGGCCTATTTCAAATTCTCTAGATAAAATTAAATCAGATAAAAATATTTTATTAATTTATGACGATAAAATTAATCCTAAAATTTTAAAAAATATATTTTATGAATTAAAATTATCTGGATGCAAAATATTCAGTTTAAAAAGCACTGGAAGCAAGACAAACAAAAATGAGAGATTCTTATTTGATATTTTAAACTTTTTAATTAAAAATAAATTTACTAAAAAATCTGTAGTTATATCTTTTGGCGGAGGCGTGATAGGTGATGTTGCGGCTTTGGCAAGCAGTTTGTACTTAAGAGGTACTTTTTATTTTAGTATACCAAGTACGATGACCGCGATAGTAGATAGCTCTATTGGGGGCAAAACAGGAATTAATTATAAAGGAATTATAAATTCACTTGGCACATACTATCATCCAAAAAACGTCTTTATTTTAGAGGAAATAATTTCATCATTACCACAAAGAGAATTTATCGCAGGACTTGCTGAAGTAATCAAGTGTGGACTTATAGATAATAAAAAAATTCTAACTTTTTTATTAAAAAATAAAAATAATATTCTTAATAGAAAATATAGTTTTGTTTCAAAACTTTGTGAAATGACAATAAATTCAAAAATTAAATTTTTTACTAACGATGTTTATGAAAACAATTATAGATTAGCTTTAAATTTTGGTCACACTTTTGCGCATGCTATTGAAATGGGCATAGAGAATGAAGTTAAAAAAGATCACATTAGACATGGAGAGGCAGTCGCATTGGGAATATTATGTGAAATATATTATTCAAACAAAAAAAAGAATAAGCTATTTAATTTTGCTGAAAAATTATTTGCTAGTTATGGTTTACCTGTCTACTTAAGCATTAAAAAGGTTAATATTAATAAGGTAAAATTAGCTGAAAATATTTATAAAAATATTTTTCTTGATAAAAAAAAAATTAGTCAGTATCCAAGATATATTTCATTAAAAAAACAGGGTAAACCGATTATTAATGAGATTAAAGACTTTGATTTTATCAACGATACAATTTTAAAAGTGCTATTAATTAAATGACAAAAAAAGAAGAATTAAAATTCTTTGACCCCCAAATCGAAGTAAAAGAAAAAGCAGTGGCTGAAAGACTACAATTTCTGCCAAATAGTCAAACACCATTGCCATCAGAAGTTGAGATAAGTGAGTCAGGTATGTGCAACAGAAAGTGTTCTTTTTGTCCAAGAAGTGACCCAAATTATCCTCATAAAAATGAGTTTATTAGTTTCGATTTGCATAAAAAATTATGTGATGAACTAAGTGAGGTCAAATATTCTGGCTTAATTATTTATTCAGGATTTGTTGAACCAATGTTGGATAAAAATATCTACAATTTAGTAAACTATGCAAAAAAAACCTTACCTAATGCCAGAATAGAAATGATTTCAAATGGCGACGTATTAAATGAAGAAAGATTAAAAAAACTCTATGACTCAGGTTTAGACAGATTACAGATTAGTTTATATGATGGTGAAGAACAGCATTACAATTTTGTAAAATTAGGTAAAAAACTGAATCTTAGTAATAAAAAGTACGTTTTAAGAGCAAGATATCTACCCGAAGAACAGGATTTTGGTATTACATTAAGCAACAGAGGAGGAATGTTAGAAAATGCTGGACACAAAATTATGCCAGTTAAAAAAAAGCTAGAAAAAAAATGTTTTTACCCCAGTTACAAGTTTTTTTTAGATTATAACGGCGATGTTCTAATGTGTTCTCATGATTGGGGAAAAAAAAATATTCTGGGAAATCTAAAAAAGGAAAAATTCTTAGATGTTTGGTTATCTCAAAACTCTCAAATCGCAAGGGATAAATTAAATAAAGGTGATAGGTCTATTAGTCCATGCAATGTTTGTGATGTACACGGAGACTTAATTGGAAAAAAACACCATGAAGCTTGGGAAAAACTAAAAATTAAATGAAGTTTAATAAAAAAGTTTTAATTTTAGGCGCTAGTTCAGATATTGGGCTAAGTATAATGCGGATCTATAATAAAAAAGATTATGAAATTATTGCTCATTATAATAAAGGAAATAAAAATTTTTTTAATTTTGTAAAAAATAATAGAAATGTAAAAATTATTAAATTTAATTTTTTAACATCTACAAACAAGACTGAAAAATTTTTAAAAAATAAAATATTTAAAAATTGTAGTATTTTTATAAATGCCTCAGGATATATTAAAGAAATGCAATTTACAAAAACCAAATTTTCCGATTTAATTGATGTACTTAAAGTAAATTTTTACCCAGGCTTTTTACTTACCCAATATTTAGGTCAAGAAATGAATAAAAAAAAATGGGGAAGGATAATAAACTTAGGTTCAATAGGTGTAAAATTTGGAGGTGGTTTAAAAAATTTTCCTTATTCATTTTCAAAACATTCAATGGAGTTTTTTCCCAATGAAACTAAAGAGTGGACTAAAAATAATGTTTTAATAAATACAATTCGAGTAGGCGCAACTCAAACAAAATTGCATTCAAAGCTTCCCTCAAAAGATCTTAAAAAGAGGGCAGAAATCATACCTATGGGCAGAATGGCAACTCCAAACGAGATTGCCGAATTTGTATATTTCCTTGGATCAAATGAAAATACTTATATATCAAACCAAGTCCTATCAATTTCAGGTGGCGAATAAATAATCTTTGATGAAAAGTTCTCAATTAGAATTACTTAAGAATTCAAAAAAATTTCTTGCGTCCTTTAATAATAACAAATTCCTTCCATATGGGGACTCTTTATTTTATCTAGCTACATATTCAAATTTTATTGGATCAAGTATTTTAAATTCTTTATCAAATTACAAAAATAAAAATTTTTTTAGTAGATCTATAATAATATTTAAAGATATTTTATTTATATTAAATTACATTAATTACAAAATAATTATTCCAAAAAAAATAATTTCTTACAATAAAATAATAGTTACATGGGCATTTGAGAACAACTTCAATAAAGATGGATCATTTAAAGATAGATATTTTAATATAACCTCTAAAGATTTAAAAGAAACATTATGGTTTGTAATTTATTTAAGCAAAAATAATCCAAAAAAAATTGCAGATAATATAGTTTTTTTTAAGCCAATTACTAAAAAAAGTTTAAATATTTTTGTTATTTTCAAAATAATTTTAAAAAATCTTCCTTACTTATTTAAAAATTTTAAATATTTTTTAACTACAATTTCTAATTTTAATTTCTTTGCGGATATTATAATTAAGGAAATCGATCCATTTGTTAATTATGAAGTTAAAAATGTTGTGATGCCGTTTGAGGGTCAACCTTTTCAAAATAGATTAATCTACTTTTTAAAAGAAAATTATCCAATAATTAAAACTATTGGTTATATTCATTCTCCCCCATTAGCTGTTCCTTCTAATTTCATTCATAAAAGTAATAGCCCAAGTCAAGTCATATTGAATGGAAAAGACCAGCTATATTGTTTTACTAAAATTTTAGGGTGGAAAAAATCAAGTATTAAAGTTTTACCATCCTACCGTTTTTTAAAATTAAATAAAAAATTTGATAATACAGTTTTTTTACCCTTAACAATACGGAATGCAGGTTGGGTTCTCACAGCAATTAAATATTTATGTAATGAGGGCTATGTGAATTTAAAAAATTATAAAATAAAAAATCATCCAGCTGCATTTAATTCTAAAAACAATATTAATTTCATAAAAAGTATCAAGAAGTTAAGTCAGAAATTAAAAAATAAAAATTTAAAAAATAAAAAAAACTATTCTATATTTATTGGTAATTCAGGTGGTATAGTCGAGGCTTTAGAAAGTGGTGCAAAAGTCATTCAAATCTGCGAGCATCCAGTTTTCGATATTTATTCCAAAAACGTTTGGCCAAGTATTTATTCCAAAAAAATTTATGACAAAATTTATTTCTACCAACTTAAAAAAAGGGGAAATCTTATAAAATTTGGAAATAAAAATAACAATCTAAAAAGAATTTTAAAATAAAAATGAAATACATTGCTAAAATAATTTTTTATTTAATTAATTTTTTTGATGTTTCCTTGCAAAAAGTGTTCAATAAAAAATTCTTATTTTTTTTAAAAGATTTAATTGAGAATAAATCCTACACAGAAAAAGAAGTTTCGAATAAAAAAATAGTTTTTTTTACCCCTAATTCAATTACAAAATGGAGGGTAGATACATTATTTACAAAAGAGCCAGAAACAATCAGTTGGATAGATAGTTTTGACGATAGAGAAAATTTTGTGTTTTGGGATATTGGGGCAAACATTGGTCTATATTCTATTTATGCTGCTTTGAAATTTAAAAATATATCCGTAGTTTCTTTTGAACCATCTACTAGTAACGTGAGAGTTTTAAGCAGAAATATTTCGATAAATAACCTACAAGAAAAAATTATTATTAATCAATTGCCTTTATCAGATAAAGAAAATCAATATCAACTTCTTAATGAAAGAGAATTTATTGAAGGCTATGCTGAAAATACATTTGGAAAAAAAACAGACTTTACAGGAAAAACCTTTAATCCAAAAAATAGCTATAAAATTCTCGGATCATCAATAAAATATTTAATAAGTCAAAATATTTTAAAGTTACCCAATTATATAAAGATTGATGTAGATGGAATTGAGCATTTAATTCTTAAAGGAGCAGGAGATTATTTATCTGATAAAAAATTAAAAAGTATTTCAATTGAAATTAATGAGAATTTTAAGGAACAATATGATCAAGTGAATGAAATTATGAAAAAATCAAATTTTAGTTTAAAACATAAAAAAAGGGCAAATGAATTTTTTATTGGAAATCACTCAAAAATATATAATTATTTGTTTGAAAAAAAATGAATATTAAAATCATAGATAACTTTTTAGATCAAAAGGATCTAGAAGAAATAACTTCAATTACACTGAAAATTATCAGTAATAATGAGATTAAAGTTTATCATAATCAAATAGACAAAAATAATAAAATAAAAAATGATTGCTTAAACTCAGAGTTTTTAAAAAGATTGCAAAAGAACTATCACAATAAAGCTATGAATTTATTAAAAGAATTAAATCCAGAAAAAACAAAACTTTATGACTATTCAGAGTTTCATATTATAGAGACAGGAGCTAATTACGAATTTCCGATCCATGATGATACACCAGATAAACTTTTGAGTGGGGTTGTATATCTTAAACCTGAAAAAAATTCAGGAACAATATTTTATAAAAATAAAAAAGGTGAAGGAAAGAATTCTATTGACTGGAAAGTTAATAGAGGTGTTTTTTTTTCAAGAACTGAGAGAGAAACATGGCATTCATACAAAGGTGATGGAAAATCAAATAGAATTGTTTTAGTTTACAATTTGATGACTAGAAGATTAAAAGATGTTTATAGAGTTGAGAATAAAAGTTATATCCTTGGTCGTATGAGATATAAATTGAACCCTTATCTTCACAAGTTTTTTAAATTTACAATTTAATTTTTACAAAGTTAATATTAATTTTTTAATTTCAAATGAAACCCTATTGCTTAATTCTTGCAAGAAAAAGGTCTCAAAGAATCAAAAAAAAAAACTTGATTAGTTTTGACGGATATCCTTTAATTTTTTGGACATTAAAAAATGCATTTGAAGCAAAAATTTTTGGAAAAATAATTTTATCAAGTGATTGGGATGAGCTCCTATCTTTTTCTAAATTTTATTTTAAAGATTTAATTTTACATAAAAGAAAAAAAAACCTATCTAATTCAAAAGCTTCATCAGAAAAAGTAATTATAAATATAATAAGAGAATATAGATTAAAAAAAGAGAATTATTGCGTATTATTGCAGCCTACAAGTCCATTAAGAAAAACTGATTACATTAAAGATATGTGGAAAGTTGTTAAAAACAAACAATTAAAAACCTTGTATTCAGTTAGTGAAATAAGAAAAAAAACTTATATAAATAAAAAAAATAGATTTTTCGGAATACAAAAAAAAAATTTGAATAATAAAAAATTATTTCTTAATGGATCAATATATTTTTTTAAAACCTCATATGTTTTAAAAAATAAAACTCTAAAAGAAAAAATAGGTAATTATTATTTTCATCAAAAGAAACATAGTCTTGATCTAGATTCTTTTTCTGATCTGAGAAAATTTAAATGTATTTATAGATATGATAAATTTAAAAATTTGATTGTTAAAACTTATAGAAAATAATAATTTTCATCTCTTTTTAATTTTTAAGTCATTTAAACCTAATAAAATTCCTGTTAGAAAAAAAACATAGCTAGCACTTGTACTGGAAAAAAAACTTCCTTGACTTCTAAAAGGAAAAAATTCCATTAATAATGCAAAAAAGCATGCGTAAAAAGTGAGTTTGTAGATTTCCTTTATTTTTTTATTTTTTTTCACAAACTTTTTAAAATTATTAAAAAATAATATTAACCCCCCTACTAAGATTAATACCAAACCTACTAATCCCGTATCATTTATTATTTCCAAATAAAAATGATGGGGGTGACTCTGGCAAACTCTATTTGGTCTATGCCAGACCTCTCTGCAAGTATCCCTAAATGATTTTATTCCTCTTCCTAACAGGGGACTATCTTTGATGAGATCTAAAGAGGTCATATAAATGATTCCATGGCCAGACCAGAATGGATATTGTGTGTAATCTTCTCTCTTATCTTTAAGTTCTTCTATTGCATAAAAAGACTCTCCACTATTTTTATATTTTTCCAGTTCGGGATAATCTCTTTTAAATTCATCTGTAATATATGAAAAAATTTTAATTGCTCCTAAGAAACTATCGTATCTCTGTTTTATAGAAGGAATTTTATTTGTTAGTACAGCTGCAAATAAAACTAAAATAAATATTAAAATGGTTTTTTTTATATCAAATTTTTTGATTAGAAAAAAAAACATTAATAAAATTAATAATAAGCCAAATAATATTGCAGGCATTCTATTGCTAGAGAATAAAGTCCCAAGAAAGCACGTTGAAACAAAAATAAATGAAAAAAATGTTAGTCTAGATTTTTTTTTATTTAAAATTAGTGGTAAAGCAAAAAAACCTAAAATAGAAAATTTTAGAATATATCCTCCAGCAATAGGTTCGTTAAGAAAAACACTTGATGGAAAAACGCCATAGGTTTTAAAACCAAAAATATTATATCCTACAAAAAATTGAAAAATAACGTCTGAAGCAACGAAACCTGAAAATATTAATGAAAAAATTAAAATTTTATTTAAATCTATTTCAGATTTAATAATCATGCACCTTAGAACTAATAATAAAAATAAATAGCGTAAAAAAATTATAGATTTTATTATTTGACCATTACCTTCGTTTCTTAGAGTCTCAAAAGTAGTCGAAAGTATTATAATAATGAAAAAAAATATAATCAAAACAACTGGATTTTTTTTTTCAAAAATAAACAAATCTTTCTTATAGTAGGCAATACCTAAGCATGAAATTAAAACGATTAATGCATTTATATAAAAATTCCCCAGAATAAATGACAGGGGAAACAAACAAATTAATAAATTTAAACTTTTAGGTATTGTAATTTGATAACTTTTCATCTTTATTGAATTTAAATTTATTTATATTTTTAATATAGAATATGATATATCAAATAAATATTTAATAAAAAGTATTTAATTTAAAGTCTTAAAAATGAATTCAACTGATGTTGATGTTATTATTCCGAATTTTAACAAAGGAATTTATCTTGATGAATGCATCAATTCAGTTCTAAAACAAGATTTTCAAAGTTGGAAATTATATATAATTGATGATAATTCAAGTGATAGTTCACATGAAATTTTAAGCAAGTTTGAAAAAAATCATAAAATAACAATTATTAAATTAAAAAAAAACAAAGGCCCTAGTTTTTGCAGGAATTTAGGTATTAGAATTTCTAACTCTAAATATATTTCATTTTTAGACTCCGATGATTATTGGTCTGAAAATAAGCTTTCTGGACAAATTAAATTTATGGAAAAGAATAATTATCATTTTAGTTATAATGATTATGAAACGTTTTCTGACTTACCAAGCAAAAAATATTTTGGAAAAACTAATATTGTATCAAAACTTGATTTTGATAAATTTACGAAAAATTCTTCGATAAATTCCTCAACTATGATTTTAACAAGAAAAATTGTTAAAGGAGTTTATTTTAAAAAAATACCACTTCTTGAAGATTACTTATTTAAATGTGAATTATTAAGCAAAGGAATTACAGCATATAAATATGATAACAATTTTGATTTTTATAGAATTATTAAAGGTTCTAGATCTAGCAAAAAATTTCAAAATGTTATTAATCTTTGGAAAATAAACAGTAAGTTTAATAAATTTAATTTTATGAGAAATTTTATATCTATTTTATTTATTTCAATTAATTCGATAAAAAAATATGGATTTAAGTAATTTTATTCTATTTACAATTCTTACCAAAAATACTATAAAGCGTTGCCTGGTGATTATTGCGAAGGGGTAATACCCGATCCCATTCCGAACTCGGAAGTCAAGCCCTTCAGCGCCGATGGTACTTTGTCTTAAGATATGGGAG
>MDTE01199392.1_pt1 | contig 10704 bp, 8 predicted proteins | sample 811231 | NCBI WGS metagenome assembly MDTE01 (sample SAMN05326651, study PRJNA326480) | marine metagenome | isolation source: seawater | place: Indian Ocean: Red Sea | collected 2010 | reverse complement strand
CTCTTCTTCTGGAGGCGCTTCTGGAATTTCTTGTTGTGTTCTCTTATCGATAACCTTTACCGTCACGTTTGGTGCCGCAAGGTCTAAATCCGGCAAGAAATCATTAATTCCCTGAATAACGTGTGGTATCTGATTAGCACTAGTAACCGAAGGAGGAACATCAGGCGATACTGGGCTAAGCGTAAATTTGGCCACACCGCCCGAAGTCTCTAGTTCTTCGTTACCAGATAAGCCCGAAATTTCGACTTCCGTTCTTTCTTGTAACAGAGGCATGCCTCTAAGCCAATTTTCGGTCTTGCCCTCGGCGGCCTGGGCATCGTAAAGAGTAATAGTGACTACTGACTCTTCATCCTCCTCAGGCTTAACATCTGTTACCGGTTTTGGCTCTAGTGTTTTAAGCTGTTGCAATAGCTCGTTGAAAGTTCCCATTCGGGAAGATTTTTTGGCTCGCTGTCTAATGGCTGCCAAAGCTAACCCAGAGCCGATGGCCGCTACACCAATACCTGCCAAAACCGGAGCGGCGCCTGTCATCATGGCTACAGTACTAGCGGCGCTTGCAGTGCCGGTTTTAATAGCTGCACCAGCAATTTTTTTCGGAACGCTTTTGGTAATAGTTTTGACGGTTGTCTTAAGGATCTGCTGTTTTAGTTTGTTGCCGATGCCTACGCTGAAGATGTCTTTTCCGGGGAAATTAGCTCGAGATGCTATGCCACCGCCGCGGGCTGTTCCACCCTTGAATAAGCCCCAAAGACTACCTTCGGTATCTGCGCTCTCAAAGCCTATGGAATTTGGATCTTGAATGGCCTTCTTCATCCAATCGTAAGCCGGGCCAGGCTGGCCGCGGCCTCTAGTTAATTCAGCGATGTTCTTGAGTCCCTGGTCAAGATCGCCGCCGCCAGCTTTCAATGCCGCGTTCTTCAGGTCAGTAATAGAAGCATCTTTGCCTAGAAGGTCTTCGCCAGAGCCTAGACCTAACAGTCTTGAAGTCTGACGTACTAGACCACCACCGCCGGCCTCTACTTGACCTAGGTCTTCAACAGAAGGATTGACTTCAGTTATCTTTTCCTCAATTTGCTGCATGACTATTTTAGATTTACCGGCCACTTCTGTAGTTTTTGGTATTTCTAAGATCTCTAAAACCCAATCATGGAACCATGGTTGGTTAGCGACCCAACCCATTGCACCGAGGGCTGCGCCGGCACCGGCGATGACGACTGGCGCTTTTAAACTTGTCATGCGCGCAAAAACAGGAGAGTCTTGACCACGCATTAATTTTTCATATTCTTCGTCTGGGTCTATTTCTTCGCCAGTGTCTTCACCCTCTTTTTTCTCTTCACCCTCGGGCGCTTCCTCGTCTTGTTCTCCTAGAACCTCTTCATCGGCGTCGTCGGCTTCAAACGTCTCAACTTCTTTACCAGCAGTTGCAGCTGCTTCACCGCCGCCAAAAGATGCATACATGCCGCCTTTTTCTCTCTCGGTATCCGCCATGTACTTCTGAACGACGACGCGAAGCTGCTCAATGATCTCGTTGGCAACCTCGACCGGCATATAGCCTTCTTGGCCTGGGTCTTTTTCGGTTGCGGCAACAATAGAATCATAGGTCGACGCTATTGTGTTGACACCTGAGAAAAATACGTTTCTGGTTTTATTTACCGGAAACTTTTGATCGTTTGGTTTAGAACCTAATCCCGATTCTTGGGAAGCGGTTTCAGCCTCGATGGCTTTAATAAGATCTTGAACAACTTGATTACCCTCTTTTTCGGCAATTTTAGTAAAAATCCTCTGTGCCTGTTCCCATCCCTCTGGCTCTTTTTTCAACTTAATCTTTTTAAGAAAATTATCAACGCCACCGGCAAAATTTCCTATGCCAGATTGCACTGAATCCCAAAAGCCTTCTTGGAGAAGTGGAGAATCTTCGGCAACCAAACCTCGCTCCCTCAGTTCGGCGATGGTCTGTTTTACTATTCTAGAATATAAATCGTTGCCGGTTGCCCTAGCAAAGACATAGTATGGATAAATAATTTCATTGAGCTGGATAGTCTCAATTTTCCTATCCAAAATTCCGTGGGGCAAAGTTCCTTCGTACAGAAGGCTTACTTTTCCTCTTTTAAGGGCGTACGCTTCTGTTAAGGCTCTACGCTCTTCTGCAAGTTGCAAAGTAAGATCAGCACCACACTCAACTAACATTGGGTTTTTCGTCATATCTTTCTGCTCACAAAATATATAACCATAAGTAATCGAAAGCCGGGCAGTTGTCCCACCCAGATTTAAATATAAAACTACATATTATTGCTCTACGTCAAATAAGTGGTCGACGTGATAGCCGGTTGGCAAAACAAAGCCTGCTGCCCTCTTGTGGCCGCCGCCACCGTAGAATTTTGCAATTTCCGAAACGTCTATATGCTCTGCACGAGACCGCAAGCTAACTTTAGCCTTTTTACGTTTATGATCATAATACCATATCATAGCAAAATCACAATTGCGAGCTAATTTAGATCCAACATCTGATATCAGGTGTGATGAATTAACAACTAATACATCTAGTCCGCGCAGCTTTCTAGGGCTAGCCATATTACAAATTTTTTCTACCACCGTCTTCGAATAAGACAGGATGTAAGTACCGTGAACCACGGTCGCTTCGAAAACTGATTCATCTTCTAGCTTCTGGTATTCCTCGAAATTGAATGGAACCATATCAAAAGCAGCTGAAAATTCCCGAGACTGTGGCAGCTGCCACTTCCATAAATCGCGGTCTTCGATGTAGTTAATGAATTTTGGTGGCTCTTTATCGGGATGAAAAAAATCCCATGCCAATCTGGCGCCTGAATGGTCCATGTCAAAAATCATATTTGGGATATCTTGCAAGTCAATCATAGCCGATTTATGGTGGTCGATGACGATAAGTTCGTCAGCATCACGAATCATTTGCTTTAGGACTTTATTCTTATAAGAAAAATCCAGAATGGCGACCCGCTTATTCTTTACATCGGGAGGATCCTCGTTGTGCAAGGCTGCATAATATTCTGCCTTATCACCCAACAGCTTCCAGGCAGAATAAGCTGCACCGAAGCCGTCTGCGCAATTTCTGTGGTATATTACTAAATCTATAGAGTTTGGTTTAATCATCTTTCATAAACGGGGTTACGGTCCAAGATCTTGGTTGGTACGTCTCCGCTCCTCCTACCTCAATTTCTGCTCCGGGAGAAGATATTCTTACAGTATAATAAGCGTCCCTTCCAGTTGTTTCACATATGGCTGGACAAACATCGATTTGGGTTGCCCAAGGCATCATATCTTTAATTTCTGAGAATTCGTTACCAGTCGCGGATAATTGAATTGACGCAACGTAGATAGATTTACCAGATTTAAAAAGATGGATCAACGCTTTCGCGCATCCGTCGATCATGAAAGCTTCATCGACTGCTACTACATCATAATCTGCAGAGTATGATAGCATTTCATCTCCAGACGAAACGTTGATGGCTTCCCAAGTATAACCAGTGTGTGTAGTTATAAAACTATCGCCATAGCGATGATCTAACTTCGGCTTAAAAGCAATAATTTTCTTGTTTCGATACTTCTCTTTTTCCAGCGTGGCTAGCATTCTGCTAGTTTTTCCACCAAACATGGGGCCGGTGAAAATAACGAAGCTTGGATCTTCTCTATTCATCTTATCTCTCCCCAGTTTCGATAGCTGTCTATTCTATCGTATATAGTGGGATCGTTTAATGTTGGTTCTTTACCAACGTTCCACATCCAATGATTCTCACTCAAGCGATTTTTCGGAATATATTTCCAAACTTTAGCATCATAATTTGGAACTGTAGGGAAAGGAGGTAAGTTATTCTTTTTTTCTGAACTGGTAAATGCCAAAGGGTCCGATTTAATTGAAGATTGACCAAGCTCTCCGGCTTTTAAATTTCTGGCAACTGCCACTGCGTGGTGGTTTGACTTATGCCAACCGATCTGCAGTGAGCGTGACAAAACACCGGTTGAGATGGCACACCACACGTTAGACGGATCTCCATACTTTTCTCGAAGATTCTCTACCACTCTTATCGCGCATGCAGTCACCAAATAATGCTTTAATCCCAGAGGGATGAATGCAGCACCATTTTCTTCTGCCCATTTTTTGGCTATATTATTGAGATTAGGCATAGCAGCAATCCTATGAAATTTAGGAGTGGCTCCTCTTTCAATACAGACGGCCTGATGCTTGCTTATTTTCTTAGAAGACGGCATAAAAAGAACGACTTTCTTGTTATATCTTTTAGCCACCTCTAATATTGATGGACCCGCTAAACCAAATCGGGGCTGAACATAGACTAAAGTATCTTCCTTGGTATTCTGAACCAGGAGATCCGCAAACCTTGCTTTGGAGCCTACCATGTTATCGTCTCGTACGACATAGACGTCGTCATGCACCGCTACTGAAGGCATGCCATATGGATCCTCCCAGTCTCGCGTAAGCTCCAAATAATCGTCTCGCGTTCTTTCTGTTAAATCTTTATTTATTCCATCTATTACATGTTTATTGTGTGCCACAGTAGCGTTTATCCTTTTATTAAATTACCATTTCCATTCTGGAGTGCCCAGCATCCACCTTTGGCGGCCCTTTGGGTGATCCTTTATTATAGAACTATTCCAAACTTTAGATCGATCTAAGTGCTCATAGGTTTTTTCTCGATTATCAGGAATATAGTTCTCAACGTATCGAATGTAATCGCACATTACATCCTCTAAGTCTTTTGGAAAGCCGGAGGTCATCAACTTAGCTTCTTCCATCACAACATCATAATACTGCGCTTTTGAGATGCGGCCGGTCTTTTCTGCAAAAAGATCCATTGCCTCTTGGGCGTTTTTACCGTAGTACATATGGCTGGACTCTTCAACGATATCCGTATAGTAGTCGGCTAAGTCTGCAACAGTCGCCGTATACTGAAAATGAAAAGCCTTCATTCCCCTCTGGCGATTCCAGCTACACATAAAATCGACAATTTCTCTAATCAAAGCTTTTCGGCCATCGTTGTTGATTTCATCAATAAATTCCCATACGTCATCGACCAACTGCAGCGCATACTCTCCAAAATACACTTTGCCTCCCGTTTTATAGTCACCTCTCGGCTTTGGGAAAGCTGGTATTTGGTTACCAACACTAGTATACATCACTCCGGAATAATTTCTGATCCAATCGACCATTTCCGATGCCGTCCTTAGTTTCGCTAATTCTGGCAATATTGTATTCCTATAGCCATGGTCCACTTCAAAGGAGGCACCAGAGCCAGTTATGCGATGAGTCAAGAAAACAAAGAGCCACTCTCGTCGGGTCCAAGTTTCATGAAGGTGTCTGTAACTCTGGTTTCTGTCTTGATGATCTTGATCCCACTTGTAGTACTTGGGAGCCTTATCGGCAAACCAAAGATCTTGAATCATGTTTTGAAAACCGGCATGTTTACGTTCTACCGTATCATAGATCGTGACGCTCTCGATAAGATCATCGCCACAAGAGCCGACATAAGGCGCTCCGCCTAGGTTGCATTTGCTCTGAACCTCTTTGGCTTTGGCAGCATAAAGCAGAAAATCTTCGAAATATCTATTGAACTGAACTCTGTCTTTCATTAAATTTCCCACATATAGTGTTCTGGTGATATATGAACAGATCTGGGCTTCTCCATATAGGAAAAATCTAGAGCGCCAGAAGAATCGACAAAATGTTTCGGCCATTTTATGAGCGTGAATCCATTTGAATCGCAAGCTGCAGCTAGCATTCTATCGAACTCAAGGTGGCAATCGTTTCTTTCCTGCCAAGTACCCCAGAAAGGCTGTCCTTTAAAATATCCCGTCTTAGGTAATTTTCTGCTGGGATCTTCAATTGGTAAACTTGCAACAACCTCGACTTTTTCTAGCCCATATTTGGCTCGGCACTTAGAGAGCTCGCAAGCGTACCTATCAACTAAATCTTGAAGCAGATTATGTTGTTCCGAGCGGCTAGTTGCCAAGCGGCATACGTGATGTCTAATATCAATATTCCCAAAGTACGTACGCAAAAAACTAAGACGGCGATCTGGAGATGTGAATTCATCTATCCACTCGGAAAAGCCACGAGTCAGCGCTCCGTTTAGGGTTTGGCCATCATTGCGACTAAGAAAAGCATCGGTCCGCCAAGCAGAAAGTGCGTGAGAATCTCCTAAAACTAGTCCGTTCTGCGGAAGGTCTCGCTGCCTAATTGTTGAAGCTTGAGCACAAACATCAGAAATCTTGTCGAAGTTTAAATTTTTATAAGATGCTGTGGAATGGTCTCGTACGCGAGACTTAAGTCTTGCTCCATAATCTGGGCAGGGGATATCTAGTGAATATAGTTCACCTTGAAAATTTTCAATCATCCTCGCCTTTTCGGCCAGTTTGTTCCAAGACTTAGGCTCCTTAAGAAAGACGTTGACGCCTTTGGACCTTTCGTTAAATTCCATCCCGTGCTCGAAAAAGACGACCGAATGGTTGGACCAATCGCCATTAAATGCCAATTCGCCGTCTAAACATTTAGCCCACATCCTACCCCACCCTGTTCTGTGACTGGTCGTTCTGTTTGCGTGATTAGTTATTGGGCTTACGATAACACTCATACTTCACCTATGTTGTGCCTGTGGATCCGAATCCGCCTGTTCCTCGAATCGTCTCTTCCTCATAAAGATCTTTCAAGTCTGTCAACTCTATTGTATCATAAAACACAGGAACTAGCACAAGTTGAACTAATTTTTCTCCGGGCGATATAGTTGCATCCTTACTGCCTACATTGGCAACATGTAAATGAATTTCACCCTGATAATCTTCATCGACTACGCATGCACCTACGAAAAGAGACTTCTTGAGAGCAACGCCGCTCTTGTTAAAAGCGATGAGCGCATGCCCCTTCGGAACATTGGCTCTTATGCCGCTAGGAATGAAGGCGCTGTCGTTTGGCTTAATCGTCATTTCCTCAAATTCATCTGGAACATAAAAATCGATACCAGCAGATTCCGGAGTACCTCGCGTTGGGGTTTTTACCTGTCTAACTTTTGCTATTTTCATCTGCCTGTTCCTTATAGTAGTTGTCTAAAGCGCCTATGTAAGCACAGGCATCCAATAAATTATCCTCTTTGTAGTTGTAAGAATGCCTGGATAGTTTCAGAGCAACCAAGGCCGCATACATATCTTCTGCGGAAAAATCTTTCCCTGTCATGCCTTCAGCTATCTTAGCTGCTCTCCTCATTCCTTCAGAGAATGGGCCATACTGGCGCTCTTTTTCTTCAGACCGTGAATTGACAATCTGGTTGGCTTTTTCTAATATGTTAGACATAGATTTTCTCCATTGTTAATTTTACGAATTCTTTAATTTCATCTTTCGAAGCTTCGCGCGGCGTTAGAGGGATGCGCGCATCGATGGCATTTTTCCACGTGAGGTCTGGATCTAGAATAAATTTATCCGGATCTTTAATTTCTCTGCTGTTAACGACTATCTTTTCTGCCATGGAAAAATGCCGTTCATAAAGATGTAGACTGCCAGCATGATGATGATAAGACCCTAGAGACACTTCGGCGCCTCTAGCATTCAATTCGTTTAGCATCAATTGCTGAAACATGCAGAACGTAAAGACGTCGTTACATAAACCAAAAATGATGTCATTAGATCTCATATTCACGCCTAAATGAAGCTTGTTTTCCCTTACGAAAAAATGCAAATAGTGCGTACAGGGATAATCTAGTTTATTTTTTCCCTTGTGGTGTGGTTGATTAATGACAATAGTCGCTCGCCGCGTATCGCGATCGCGCAACAATTCGTCAATTACCCAATCCCATTGGGGCTTGAGATAGCAACCATAGTTCGATTCTGCTTCGCCAACGTCATCCTGAATCTGAACCCAAATCTTGGCCAGCTTTCCGATGTTGTTAACGCGGGGGTTAGCAGAAAGATACCACAGCCATTCTGCAGTCGCATAATCCACAGAAAACTTTCTGTGCGGCGAATGAATCATTAAAGCCGTCGGATCTTCTATTACAAAATTTGAAAAAAGCAGCTCTTTTTGTCTACTGCCGCGACTATTAACATCTAAGCCCACAATGTAGACGTTGTGTAACAATTGCTTAAATGCTGAATCTAAATTTTTAAATTTCATTTGATTGATTATATCAATCTTTGTTTCCAAGTTCAAGTACTTTTCTCCAATTAGTTGAAAAACCGAAGTCCCCGTTTTTAATCTGCGCCGCTAGAACCGAATATGGCTTTAAGCTAGATCCCTCGGGGGCATTCCAACAGAACATCCTGTGCTTCTTTCCTGAGGTGCCCAAAACTTCAATCAAAAGATAATGTTTGCCGTGCTTAGTCTTTTTTGGAATAGTCTTAATACAAAGCATCCAGTATATGTCTTCGCGTTCACACTCGTCTATGCTTTTGATACCACGATCATGCAAACCCTCAAGCAGAGACGGAGGCAACAACATTTCAACATTAACCGTGCCTAATAAATTCATGCTATTACTGGCTAATTCTTCCATCGACCACTCGTCTGTTGATTCTACACTTTCAAGTAATGCTTCTTTCAGAAATTTCTGGCCTCGGTATGGATCTCTCTTTGTGCTTTTTCGTAAATCGTTCCAGTTATCAATCACTGTTTCATGAAAATGCTTATAAGAATTAAAGTGTTCACCCCAGTCAACAGACTCAAATGCCCTAAGTTGAATAAGAACAGACATGGCTCTCTTATTAAGCTTAGAGTGTTTCCAGGAACCATCTTCGTTCCACAGGAGATCTAAGACGTTAACGTATGGTCTTTGCTGCAAGATCTCCTGGACGGCGGCATCACCGATTCCTTTGCAAGACGAGAATGAAGGAACAAGAACCCTGTCATCCGTGCAAACCCACGTCCGATCAGACTTATTGATGTCAACCCTGGATATTTTATATCCTAAGGATTTAACTTCTGACAAAGCCTTAGCCAACTTTTTAGGGTTACTACACACGGCCTCGAGATAAGCCGTTAACCACTCCTCTTCGTAATAAGTTAATAGCCACGCGCAATAATAAGAGTTGATCGCGTATGAAACTGCATGAGAAGCGTTGAAGCCATACCCAGCAAAATAAAGAATTTTTTCGTACAGATCTGAAGCAACATTTTCGCTGACTCCATTTTCAACTGCACCATCGATGAATCGCTTTCTAAGAGCCCGGGCCTTTGATACATTTTCTCCGCTAGAACCTCCAGGCTTCATCATCTTTCGAATCTTATTAAGCTCAATCTTTGGAATTCCTGCGACAACATTACACAGCGCCATGGCTTGCTCTTGAAAAACAATGCACCCGTAACTCGGCTCGAGAACTTGCTTTATTAGAGGATGACCGTAGTCCACCGTCTCGGGGTTCTTTTTTGCGTTAATGTATATTTTATCAACTTTCGCGCTGAGGGGGCCAGGACGGTAAATAGAAGTCAAAGTTGCAATGTCGATAATGGACTCAGGCTGAGCCTTTTGGAACAACCTCTGCGCGCCTTTTTGAGTGCATTGAAATATCCCCACAAATCTTCCGTCGTGGTAAACGTTCTCGTACACTTTTGCATCGTTTAGATCCATTGTTTTTGGATCCATGTTATCCATGTACCACTTTCGAACATCGCTAAAAGATGGTTCCTCATTGCCTTCGCGTTTAAGAATCATCCGAATCGTATTCTCAATCATTCTTAACGTTTCTAAACCGAGTAGATCGAATTTCACCCAACCGAATGTTTCCAAGTGTTTGGCCGTCATGCCTTCGATCCAAGGAGTCTGAGTTTCTCCCTTTGCCATGATGAGAGGCATTCGTTCAGCAATGTTTTCTGATACAATAACTCCACCAGCGTGCCTACCCAAACTTTTGTTTTGCTTGAATAGCACATTAATCGGTGCCAAGATGTCAGGATACTTCTCCAGAAATTCCCGGGTACGCTTTGAATATTTTAGCGCTTCATCCAAAGTAATATCAAATCCTGCCTCTTCATCGGCATTCGCCCTTCTTCCAGAAGCGACATCTCTTTCTAGCGTAGCGAGGGCGCTATTAACTTCTTTAAATTCGACGCCATAAAATCTAGAAACATCCTTGATCAAAGACTTAATCTTAAATGTATTATAGTTCGAAATAGGGATGACATTTTCCGAGCCAAATTCTTCTCGCAATTGGTCAATTAACTCATCACGATCAGAAACGTCAGTGTCGATATCTGGATATTCAGTTCGAAGGGGATCCAAAAACCTCTCAAACAATAAATTATATTCTATCGGATCAACATTGGTAATCCCCAGTAGGTAGTTAACAAGCGAACCAGCCCCTGAACCTCTGCCAGGACCAACAAGCTGCTTTTGCCAAGCGATATCGATAATCTTTTTCATCGTTAAGAAATATTCTGTGAAATTTTTCTCTTTGATTACTTTCAATTCCGAAATAGTTCTCTCCACATATTCCCTATTGGTTTCTAGCCCCTTTTCTCGTAATGCGATTTTACACATATCCATCAGGGCTTGATTTGCCGTCTTCTCTTTAGGGATCACATAAGATGGAAGTTTCATATCGCAATTAGGATGAATATCTCCTATGACATCATGGGCAATATCGTGAGTTCTCTCGATAGCTTCCAACACTATGCCATCATCGTAAAAATCCATTCCCGACGTAGTAGCTTTATAAGAGTCCCAAACCTGATT
>MDTE01142731.1_pt1 | contig 10704 bp, 11 predicted proteins | sample 811231 | NCBI WGS metagenome assembly MDTE01 (sample SAMN05326651, study PRJNA326480) | marine metagenome | isolation source: seawater | place: Indian Ocean: Red Sea | collected 2010 | reverse complement strand
GCGCGTTCGGTCCCTGCCTCGCGCAGGATGTGGTATTGTTCGGGCGTCAGCTTCTCACGCCATTCGGCATCGCTCAATTCGGGCTTGTCGCGCACGCCTTGTCCTTTCCTGTGGAACACCTCATATAGGGCCAACCGGAGCCAGTGCACACGGTTCCGGAAATGGTCGACGAATTGCTTGACGATTCGGGGGGGCAGCGCTAAGTGCGCCGCTTTCCGGCGGCCCGTGCCGCCTTTTCGCACGCATCACATAGTATTACCCGCCGCGCATCTCGTGCGGCCTGACGAGGACAGACCCGAGAACCTTTATGGCCAACACGCCGCAAGCCAAGAAGCGCATCCGCCGCAACGCCCGCCGGGCCGAAATCAACGGTGCCCGCATGAGCCGCATCCGCAACTTCCTCAAGAAGGTGGAAGTCGCGATCGAAGGGGGCGACAAGGATGGCGCACAATCCGCGCTCAAGACCGCCCAGCCCGAACTCGCCCGCGGTGTCGCGCGCGGCGTATTGCACAAGAACACCGCGGCCCGGAAGATGAGCCGTCTGACGAAGCGCGTCGCCGCGCTCTGATTCGCTTTTCCGGCTCGTCCGGACGCGAAAACGAAAGGGGTCGCCGGGTTGCCGGCGGCCCCTTTGTCGTATTCCGGTTTCATTCCGATACGGACCTGTCACGGCATAGTAATCGAACCCACGCAAATCCCGCGATTCGTAGCGCCAAATCGGGTCTTTCTCAATAAAACCATAGGGTTGAACGAAGGCCTGCGGCTTAGACACGAGTCAACAAGTATATTTCAGATTTTTTGCAGTTATCCCCCTTGCGACTCATCCGGCGTGAGACCTACACAATGGTTCTCAGCCCGGGGCGGGACAGCCCGGGTCCTTTAAAAACCGAATATGCCAAGGGGACTTCCGGAAACGCCTTTTCCGGACGAGGCCGTGCTGTGCCTGCCCTTGTGGCTATCGGGCGAACGAAACAGGCGTCGCGAGACGCCGATCGGGGGATGGTAAGAGAATGCGTAAGGCATCGAATAATGGCGCCCGGCAGTCACAGGACGATTTCATGGAAGATCAAGAAGCGGTAAACCTGGCTGCGGATTGGGCCGATATCAGCCAGGGGCTCCGCAAGGATCTTGGCCACCAATTGCACAGCCAGTGGATCAGGCCGATCCAGGTTGGCGGCATCGATAAGGACACGGGCACGCTCGACCTGTTCCTGCCCACCGAATTCAGCGCCAACTGGGTCAAGGATCGCTTTGCCGACCGGCTGAGCCTGGCATGGAAGATTGCCCGCAGCGAAGTGCGCGACGTGCGTATCCAGGTGCATCCGGGCCGCCGCCAGGTCGCCGATCTGCGGCTGCATGCCGATGGCCGCCGTCCGGCCAATGACGGGGCCGACACGTCGATGATGGCAATCGGTGCGGACACGCTGGGCGACACCGGTTTCACCAGCTCGGTCGGTCTCGACCCGAGCCTGACCTTCGCCGCCTTTATCACCGGCGAGGCAAATGTGCTCGCGTTCAACGCGGCACAGCGCATGGGCGCAACGGAAAAGCCGCAGTTCTCGCCGCTCTATCTCAAGGCCGCGACCGGCCAGGGCAAGACGCATCTGCTCCACGCGATCGGCCACAGCTTTTTGCAGGCCCATCCGCGCAGCCGCATTTTCTACTGCAGCGCCGAGCGGTTCATGGTCGAATTCGTCCAGGCGCTCAAAGCCAACCAGATGCTTGAATTCAAAGCCCGCCTGCGCAGCTTCGACCTGCTGCTGGTCGACGACATCCAGTTCATCATCGGCAAGGCTTCGGCGCAGGAAGAGCTGCTTTATACGATCGATGCGCTGCTGGCCGAAGGCAAGCGTCTGGTCTTCGCGGCAGACCGTGCACCGCAGGCACTCGACGGCGTCGAACCGCGCCTGCTGAGCCGTCTCTCGATGGGTCTGGTCGCCGATATCCAGGCGGCCGACATCGAACTCAGGAAGAAAATTCTCACCTCCAAGCTGACACGTTTCGCGCCGCTCGAGGTGCCCGGCGACGTGCTCGATTTCCTCGCACGAACCATCACGCGCAATATCCGCGAGCTGGTGGGCGGGCTCAACAAGCTGATCGCCTATGCCCAGTTGACGGGTCAGGAAGTCTCGCTCCAACTGGCAGAGGAACAGCTGACCGACATCCTGTCGGCCAATCGCCGCCGGATTACGATCGACGAAATCCAGCGCACGGTCTGCCAGTTCTACCGGATCGACCGCTCAGAAATGAGCAGCAAACGCCGTGCACGCGCCGTGGTCCGCCCGCGCCAGGTAGCAATGTATCTCTCGAAGGTTCTCACGCCGCGCAGCTATCCCGAGATCGGGCGCAAGTTCGGCGGGCGCGACCATTCCACCGTTATCCACGCCGTGCGCCTGATCGAGGACCTGCGCCAGCGCGATGCCGATATGGATGGCGATGTGCGCAGCCTGTTGAGACAGCTCGAAAGCTGAGGGGATAAGTCCGCGGCACGCGCCTGCCGCTCCACACATCGTCCGCCGCCGATCGACAGTTTCTCAACAGAGCTGTCGACAGGCGCGGCGCGAGGCGTCAAGGAGCGCGCATGGTGCAAGACCCCCCTGTTGCGATGCGTCCCTACGTTTCGCTACCCCGTTCCTTTGGCGATGCGCTGTGGCGCGGGACACGCTGCCTGTGCCCGCGCTGCGGCGAGGCAAAGCTGTTTCGCAAATGGCTCAAGCCGCATGACAATTGCCCGGCCTGCGCGCTCGACATTTCGGGCCAGCGAGCGGACGATTTCCCGGCCTATGTTTCGATCTTCGTGACCGGGCATCTGCTCGCGCCGGTGCTGATCCTGCTGGCAGGCGATTATGCGCTGTCGACCGCCGCCGTCCTCGCGATCACTCTCCCGCTTGCCGTGATCTTCATGCTTGTGACGCTGCAACCGGCCAAGGGCGCGGTAATCGCGCTCCAGTGGTGGCACGGCATGCATGGTTTCCGTCAGGAACGCGCGTCGGAGGCTGCCGGGACGGAAGAGATGCCATGACCCTGCCCCCGCCCCTCGACAACGCCCGGCTCGACCGTTTCGCGCGCCATATCGTGCTGCCCGAGATCGGTGGCGCGGGCCAGGTCGCGCTGGCGGGCAGGCATTTGGTGCTGGTGGGACTCGGCGGGATTGGCAGCCCCGCGCTGCAATATCTGGCTGGCGCGGGAATCGGGAAATTGACGCTGGTCGATGACGACCGGGTCGATGTCAGCAACCTCCAGCGCCAGACCCTCTTCAACACCCGCGATATCGGACACGGCAAGGCTGTGGTGGCCAAGCGCTGGGTAACGGGGTTCGACCCCGAGCTGAACGTAAGCATCAGCGATCGCCGGATCACGCCCGACAATGCGCACGATCTGGTCGTCGGGGCGGACCTCGTGCTCGACGGGACCGATAATTTCGCCACCCGTCTCGCCGTCTCCGACGCCTGCGTCGCGGAACGTGTGCCGCTGCTTTCCGCTGCCGTAGGGCGTTTCCAGGGGCAGGTCGGGGCCTTTGCCGGGCATCTGGCGGGCGAGGCGTGCTATCGCTGCTTTGTCGGCGACGCCTTCGATGCGGAAGATTGCGACACCTGTGCCGAAGATGGGATGCTGGGCGCCATGGCCGGATGGGTCGCCACCTTCGCGGCGATGCAGGCGGTACGCATTCTGCTCGATGGGGTCAGCGCGCTTGGCGAAGGCGACTGGGGGCGCGTTCACCTCCTCGAAGGCCTTAAACCCGGCATGCGGAGTTTTACCATTGCGAAGGACCCAGCCTGTACGGGCTGCGGCTCATCCGCCCAATAATTCATCGACCCATTGCGGCACGATCCGGGTTGCCGGGCCATGGCGCGATTCGTGGAACCAGCGCGACCCCATGCTGGCTTCGAGATTGAGCTCGAGCGTCCGGACACGCATAGCGCGGGCATCCTGCACGAAGCCGGCCGCGGGATAAACCGCCCCGCTGGTGCCGATGCTCACGAACAGATCGGCCTGCCGCAGGGCCGCCTGGATGCGCTCCATTCCATAGGGCATTTCGCCGAACCAGACGACATCGGGGCGAAGGCTGCGCGCGCCGCAGGCAGGACAAGCAGGCCGATCGATCATCGGCCCGGTCCAGGGCAGGCGCCTGTCGCAGGCCGTACACCACGCCTGGAGATGCGTACCGTGCATATGCAGCACCCGGTCGGCCCCGGCGCGTTCGTGCAGATCGTCGACATTCTGCGTGACGATCAGCAGTTCGCCATCCCATTCGGCATCGAGCCGTGCCAGCGCGTCATGCGCGGCGTTGGGTTGCTTGGTCTGGATCGCCTCGCGCCGCATGTCGTAAAAGCGCAGCACCAAGTCGGGATCGCGCGCAAAGCCTTCGGGCGTGGCCACATCCTCGACCTTGTGCTGTTCCCACAACCCGCCCGCATCGCGGAACGTGTCGATTCCGCTCTCTGCCGAGACACCGGCGCCGGTAAGGATGACGATATTGCGAATGTCTGTCATGGAACGCCCATCTGACGGACAGGGTGGCAAGGTCAACAGTGATACAACCTAAGAGCAAATCCGCCTACCGCGCCGACATCGACGGGTTGCGCGCGCTCGCCGTGCTGCCGGTGGTGCTCTATCATGCGGGTATTGCGGGTTTTTCGGGCGGTTTCGTCGGGGTCGACATCTTTTTCGTCATCTCCGGCTTCCTGATTGCGGGGATTATCGCGCGCGAGGTGGACGAAGGGCGGTTCTCGCTCTGGCACTTCTACGAGCGCCGGGCGCGCCGCATTCTGCCGGCGCTGTTCGCGCTCGTCCTGTTCGTGCTGGCGGCCGCCTCGGCCCTGTTCCTGCCGGGCGATTTCGAGGATGTGCCGAAATCGGCCCTCGCTGCGCTGTTCTTCCTCGGCAATCTCTGGTTCTTCAGCCAGACAGGCTATTTCCAGGGCGCTGCGGAGACCATGCCCCTGCTGCACACCTGGTCATTGGGCGTGGAAGAACAATTCTACATCTTTTTCCCCCTGGGGCTGGTCCTGATCGCGGCGGTGGTTCCGCAGTGGCGCATTGCCATGGTGTGGTTGGCGGCGATGGCGAGCTTCGGATGGGCCTTGGTCACACAAGCCGATCCCGACGGCTTCGCCTTCTACATGCTGCCGCCGCGAGGCTGGGAACTGCTTGCCGGTTCCCTGCTGGCACTCGGCGCGATTCCACCGGTGGCATCGCGGCCGGTTCGCGAAGCGCTCGCCTGGACGGGGATCGCGCTCATCGGCTTTGCCGTCTTCACGTACGACAGCACCACGACCTTCCCGGGCCTGGCCGCCGTCCCGCCGGTTCTGGGCGCTGCTCTGCTGATCCATTGCGCGCCAGGCACCAGCGCGGGGCGTGCGCTGGCCTGGAGGCCGGCAGTCTGGATCGGCCTGATCAGCTATTCGCTTTACCTGTGGCACTGGCCCCTGATCGTTTTCACCGAATATGCGCAGGGGTCGGCGCTTTCCCCCTGGCAATCGGTGCTCGTCATCGCGGTGTCGATCCTGGCGTCCTGGGCAAGCCTCAAATGGATCGAAACGCCTTGGCGCGATGGCCAGCGTCATTCGCGAAAAGAGGTTTTCTCCATGAGCGCAGCCGGGTTTGCCGGTCTCGGCACCTTGTGCCTCGCCTTGATCGCCCAAGGGCCGTGGGCGTCGCGCTTTCCGGAAACGGTCGGTCGGATTGCCAGTGGAGCGAAGGATACCAGCCCTCTGCGCGACCAATGTCTCAAAAGCGAATACGCACCTCCCCAGGCCGCCTGCACATTGGGAGCCAATACCGCTCCGGATGCCGTGGTGTGGGGCGATAGTCACGGGGTGGAATTCGCGTGGGTACTGGGAGAACGCGCGGAGCAGGAAGACCGTGCGATCGAACAGCGTACACTGGGCAGTTGCCCGCCGATCCCGGGCTTCGTCGACGGGAGAAACCGCGATTGCGGGGTCTTCAACGATGCCGTCTTGGCCGAAATCCTCACTCGCCCGGAAATCACGACCGTCTATTTCGCCGCCTTCTGGGCGGGGATCGAGAGCGGGAGGACGCAGGCCGTGGACCTGCTCGACGCCACGATATCCCGACTGCGTGCCGCGGGAAAACAGGTGGTGCTGGTCGGTCCGGTTCCCGCGCAGCCATACGATGTGCCGCGCACCCTTGCCCGTTCGGCCGCCTATGGCACAGCCCTGCCCACCCCCCGCACGTTGGAAGACTATCGCAAGCGGACCGCATGGATCACACACCGCTATGATGAATGGCGAGCGCAAGGTGTCACTATCGTCGATCCCGCCATCGCCTTGTTCGACGATGGAAACGGTCGCATCGCAATTGCGGACAGACCGCTCTATTTCGACAGCCACCATTTGACCCTTGCGGGCGCACGGCTAGTGCTCGACACAGAACCATTGCCGCACAAAGGGGGACCACATTGGCGCTGATCGGAATAGTCGGTAACGAGGGCGCGATGGGCCAGGCGCTCGCCGAGGTTATCGCGGAAAGCGGCCACACGGTGGCCGGCGGCATAGACAGGGGCGGGGACGTGGCCGGCCTTGCCGATCGAAGCAGCGCGCTGGTCGATTTTTCCGCACCCGCAGCGCTGGAGGCGAACCTTCACGCGGCGATCGGTGCGGGCATTCCCATTGTGATCGGCACGACCGGGCTGGAAGACAGGCATCACACAGCGATCGACGACGCTGCACGGGCGGTTCCGGTTTTGCAGACGGGCAATACCTCGCTTGGCGTGACCCTACTCGCGCATCTGGTGCGCGAGGCGGCATCGCGGCTGGGGCCTGACTGGGATATCGAGATCGTCGAAATGCACCATCGCCGCAAGGTCGACGCACCCAGCGGGACCGCCCTTTTGCTCGGCGAGGCAGCAGCCAAGGGGCGCGGGATCACCCTCGCCGACCATTCCGAGCGCGGGCGCGACGGGCATACCGGCGCGCGGCGGGAAGGCGCGATCGGCTTTGCCGCGCTGCGCGGGGGAACGGTGGCGGGCGAACACAGCGTCGTTCTCGCCGGAGAAGAGGAGCGCATCACCCTGTCTCACAGTGCCGAGAACCGCAGCATTTTCGCGCGCGGGGCGGTGCGGGCTGCCGAGTGGCTGATCGGGCGCAGTGCCGGACGCTACACGATGGAAGAAGTCCTGGGCATCTGACACCATGACCCTGCGCGAGCGCCTTCACCAGCAATTGCATATCGGCTCGTGGCCGAACGGCAAGCTCACGGGGCTCAACATCGTGGTGGTCTGGACCATCCTTGCCGCAGTTGGCGTCAGTATCGCGGCGACCGAACCGCTAATCCGCGAGCCTTACAATCGCGAGGTGCTGATCGCCGAACTCATCTTCGGAACGATCTTCCTGCTCGAATATCTGGCGCGCATCTATGCCGCGCCGGAGCACGAGGGGCCAGGCTCCGACTGGTCCAAGCGCTGGCGGTTCGTGATCTCGCCGATCGGGCTGGTCGATCTGCTGGTGGTAATCGTCAGCCTGGCCCCCTTCTTCATCGCCAATGCCGCTGTGCTGCGTGTGATTCGGTTGCTCAGGATCGTCTCGATCCTCAAATTCAGCCGCTTTTCCGCGGCCATGCGAGAGATTGCGGGCGCGCTGAGGGAACGCAGTTACGATTTGCTGGTCTGCGCGACCCTGGCCTTCGTACTCGTTTTGCTGGGCGCGGCGGGGCTCTACTGGATCGAGGGGGCGATCCAGCCGCAGGCCTTCGGATCGATCCCCCGCGCCTTGTGGTGGGCGGTCATCACCCTGACCACGGTAGGCTATGGCGATGTCTATCCGATTACCCCCGCCGGACGCCTGATCGGCATGGTGGTGGCGGTGGGCGGCGTGCTGCTGGTAGCGCTGCCGACAGGGATCGTCGCGGCGGCGTTCAGCGACGCGATGCAGCGGCGCCGCGAGGCGATGCGCAAGGCCCTCGAAGAAATCGAAGGAAACAGCAATATCTAGCCCCCTTCCGTTCTTTCATATGCCAAATAGTGTGATAGGCTAGCTTTCATCATTTCCGGGGGGGGAAATACCAGTGAAGAGAGCGATTCTCATTCTATCGGCAATATCCGTGTCGGGCTGTTCGACACTCCAGGGGCGGCCGACGCCGGTTCTTGATATGAACAGCCTCCAATCTACGGCGCAAACCACCTATTCGCCCGACAAGGCGATTAAAAAATACGCCCTGCTGTCCAAGGATCGCAAGCGGTCGTTTCGCGACGAGGTGCTGTTCACCTATCTGGCGGCGATCGATGCGAAATATCGCAATTTCGTGATCGGGCTCACCAGCCAGAACAAGTCGGGCAATGCCCTCGCCTCGCTGTTCGGCCTGTATACCAGCGCCCTGGCTTCCGTGTCGTCGGGCAATCTGGCAACGGCATTCTCGACCAGTTCGACCTTTTTCCAGGGGGCGCAGGGCGCGTTGAACAAGGATCTCTTCTATGAGCAGACATTGCCCGCACTCATCAATCTGATGGAGGCGGAGCGCACACGGGTACGGACCGACATCCTGCGCAAGCTGACGGCCGACCGGACTGCCGACCATGCCATAACCTACGGACTTCCCGAAGCGTTCATGGATATCGGCCGGTATGAGGATGCGGCCTCGGTTGAAAAAGCCGTCGCGACCCTGGCAAAACAAGCCGCCCAGGATTTGGCGGCGGCCGAAAAAGAGGAAGAGGATGCAGAGCAACTCAGGAGCGGGCTAATCGATAAAGCCGAAAACTCCACAATCGATGACCCGGTTCCGCTGGATGGGACAGAGGTCGAGACCGATCCTACTCCCCCCGTGCCAGATCCCGAGGCGCAGTGACCAAAGACCAGATTTTCGAGTTTTTCCGGCGGCTGGCGGAGGACAATCCCTCGCCCGAGACCGAGCTGGAATATGGCAATTGCTACCAGCTCGTGGTGGCCGTGGCGCTCTCGGCGCAGGCGACCGATGTCGGCGTGAACAAGGCCACGCGCGCGCTGTTCCGCGAGGTCGAGACGCCGCAGGGAATGCTGGAATTGGGTGAAGAGGGGCTCAAGAAGCACATCAAGACGATCGGCCTGTTCAACTCCAAGGCAAAGAACGTGATCGCGCTTAGCCAATTGCTGGTCGACGAATATGGCGGCGAGGTTCCCGACACGCGCGAGGATCTGGTCCGCCTGCCCGGCGTGGGCCGCAAGACCGCCAATGTCGTGCTCAATTGCTGGTTCGGGCAGGAAACCTTCGCGGTCGACACGCATATCCTGCGCGTGGGAAATCGCACCGGTCTCGCCAAAGGCAAAACGCCCGAACAGGTCGAGGCGAAACTCGAAAAACGCGTCCCCCAGCCCTTCCGCCTCGGCGCGCATCACTGGCTGATCCTGCACGGGCGGTACGTGTGCAAAGCGCGCACGCCCGAGTGCTGGCGGTGCCCGGTGGTGGACTTGTGCAGCTACCGGAAGAAGGTGCTGGAGAAGCCGAAGGGGCGGTGAGCGCTAGCTTTCCGACATCCTCTCGAGCCGGATCAACTTTTCCACTACGATCTCTTTATCTGAGCTGCCCATGTGCCCGAAAGCGCCACTTTGTGAGGTTTGGCGACCAAAGAACTCAATTTCGTAAAGTTCATCAGTTGCGTAGCGGTCCGGCCGCTTATCCTCCCCTATTTCCTCAGCAAAAGTAAGCCAAACGCGTGGGCCCTCAGTGTAAAAATTGCATTGCTCTGCAGGTTCAGAACAGAAGCGAGAGCCCTCGAATTCATTGAGCCAAAGGCCGCTCCATCGCTTCCTTTCTTCCATGGGAAAGCACTCGCGGACATCTTGGGGAATGGCAATCACTCCCTCAGCTCTGAACTTATCGATACATTTTTGGTTGATGCCGGGCAGCGACTCACGGAGCAGAGCGATATCTTCTTCCGACTGCTGGGCACTCTGAGGCGCGCATCCTGCGATTAATCCAAAAGCGACGACGCAAAATACCCTAAACATCGTCCGCCGACACCATCTCGGCCGTATCGATCTCGCCCGTCATCACCGCCACCGTCGTCGCCACGGCGGCATCGCCGCTGACATTGGTGGTGGTGCGCATCATGTCCATGATCCGGTCCACACCGGCAACGAAGGCGATCGTTTCGAGCGGCACGCCGACCGCGCCGAAGACCAGCGCCATCATGATGAGGCCCGCGCCCGGAATACCCGCCGCGCCGACCGCGCCCAGTGTGGCGAGGATCGAGATGAGGAAATAGTCGCCCATCGACAGGTCGACCCCGAAGATCTGCGCGCCGAACAGCGTGGCAAGGCCGAGATACATCGCCGTGCCGTTCATGTTGATCGTCGCCCCCAGCGCGATCACGAAGCTCGCCACCGAATTCGAGACGCCGAGATTGCGTTCCGCACAGCGCAACGTCACCGGCAGCGTCGCATTGGAGCTGGCGGTCGAATAGCTCACCGCCATCGCGTCCACGATGCCGCGGAAGAAATCGCGCACCGGCAGACGCGCGAGGAACTTGATCATACTGCCATAGATCAGGACGATGATCAGCAGGCAGCCGAAATAGTTGAGGCCGACCAGCTTGGCGAGGCTGACCAGCGCATCCATGCCCAGCGTGCCCGCCACCCAGGCCATCAGCGCGAAAACGCCGAAGGGGGTCAATTCCATCACCAGCATGGTGACTTTCTGCATGATGACCGCGCCGCTATCGAAGATTTTCTGGACCGGCTCGCCGTCCTTGCCCGCCATCAATATGCCGAT
>MDTE01139816.1_pt1 | contig 10704 bp, 10 predicted proteins | sample 811231 | NCBI WGS metagenome assembly MDTE01 (sample SAMN05326651, study PRJNA326480) | marine metagenome | isolation source: seawater | place: Indian Ocean: Red Sea | collected 2010 | reverse complement strand
ATGAACCCCGCGAAGGATATGGTCGACTGCTGGAAGAGATGCCTCCCATGGTCAAATAAAAACACCAAAAAATTAGTGGAAATTATTAATTCATGATGGTGTTGGTTAACTTTTATATTGTGCTCGTATGAATGGATCAGCACTCCCTCAAACACAAAAATATATGGAAATTGCCCTTGCTGAGGCAGCGGAGGCGGCGTTGCGAAACGAAGTACCGGTCGGTGCAGTTATCGTTGATACTCAAAGTAATCGAGTGCTTGCCGCCGCCGGCAATCGCACGGAAGAATTTAAAGATGCCACCGCTCATGCAGAAATGCTTGCGTTAAGGGAAGCAGCAAATATTTATGGTGGGGCCCGGCTCATTAATTGTGATTTATATGTAACCCTGGAACCATGCGGGATGTGTGCAGCAGCCATTTCTATGGCACGTATTAGGCGTCTATATTTTGGGGCATCAGATCCTAAAAGTGGCGGAGTCGAAAATGGGCCTCGTTTCTTCAGTCAGAATACCTGCCATCACCGTCCGGATGTTTATGGCGGGATTGACGAACTAAGATCCCGGAGGATGTTACAGGAATTTTTTGAAATGCGGCGTTAAACTATACTGATTCGGGGGTCAGCTAAACTCAGCTGGCTCGCTTCCTCTGTTTTGTCAGTACAAGGAGATTCTATTCTTCCAGTTAGCAAAGCCTGTGAGGAATTAATGTTGGGCCGTCGTTAAGCTTTATCTCTCCAGTTTCCCTATTGTAGGTTCGTTGCTTGAATGTACCGGCTTTCTGTGCCCTTACGATGAAGGCCATGCTATTTTCTGCCCCCCCATGTTCTTGATGAATTTCCCCTGGTCGAACAGAGTCCACATCGCCAGGTCCAATATGGTGACAGCCCACTTGTTTGAGCTGTGCTGGTCCAATATCACGTGGAGTGTTATCAGTGCGTTCATATCTATACATAGTTTCCTGTCCTTCGATCAGACCGTAGAGGGTCCAGACATCACCATGGTCATGAATGCTGGTTACAGAATGGGCCTTTCGAACTGTTGCATTAAAGACAAACCCAAAATCTGGATCTTCATAGAATAGAAGGTTTTTTACTTTCGGAGCTCCCTCAACTGTTAGCGGCCAGGTCCTAGAGCTTTCTTTTAGCGTTGGATCTGCAAGTAAGGGACCCATAGCAATTTTAATCTTGGCCCAGAGAACATCTGGATCAAGATTTTGGGCATATAATGATCGAATTTGAGCAACAAATCTAATTGCAACGGGAAGCTCTGGCTTTTCCATATCAAAACCTCAAAAATATCAAAAATATTGTGTCATTTTTGATTCATTCAATCCAGTCTTCATGCTTTCAAAATTTCTATATCTTTAATCCTCAAAACCATATTCTTTCCAGCGAGCGTTAACCTTTTCCATGTCCTCATCGTGAGGAATAACCATGGTCGGATAGCGTTCGCCGTTGTATTGTTCCTCCGGTTCAAAATCCAGATTTACGGTTGCATCGATCAGCACCCGGCACCATTTTCCTGTTCCATAAAGCATCGGATCGCGATCTTTTAAACGGGTAGAGGGATCGAGTAGGGAACCCCAGGAGCCCGGGAAAAAGACAATGTCGTCTTCGTCTGCATTGACACGATAGGCAAATGCCCAGTCGATCGCTGCATAATCATGAATGTCGATATCCTGATCTACGACCCATATATGCTTGTAGCGTAGATGGGAAGCATTCGAACCCCAGATAGCTGCTGCAGCTTGTTTTGCTTGGCCACGATAGGTCTGATTTAGTTGGATAAATAAGGTGGTACCGTTATTTGCGGGAGCGCAATGAACGTCAGTAACGCCAGGAACGCCGGCACGTTCTAAAACATTCCAGGCAACGCCAGCGCGTTGTACCGAACTCATAATGCTATTTTCATTCAGCATTTTTGGCAGTGTACCCTCAAGCGTACCTCGAAAAATTGGCTGGTCGCGATGGGTGATCGCGGTGACCTTGGTAACATGTTTTGGTCCTTGATCGCCACCGAAATACCCAGTGTATTCACCGAAAGGCCCCTCCATTTCAAATGTTGCCGGGTCGGGATCAATAAAGCCCTCAACGACCAATTCGGCACTTGCGGGGACCATAATATCGCTCGTTTCACATTTGACGAGTTCGACTGGCTTCCCCCTAATAGCACCCATCACATCATATTCTGAAACGCCCGTTGGTACCGGTGCAGAAGCACAATATGGCAGGCAAGGTTCCCATCCGTAGACATGGGCAACGGGCATTTTCATACCCCGATCGGCCCATTTTTGGAAGTGAACACCCCAGTTTTGGGCACGCCACAAAAGAACAGGTAGGGTGTCTTTTTGGCCAAGCATACCCCGGTAGATGCCGAGGTTATGAACACCAGTGTCTGGGTCCATGGTAACCGTAGCTTGGAACGTATTGATGTAGCGCCCGCCGTCTTCCCGATGCCACTTAGGAATTGGGAAATCATATAAATTGATCTCGTCACCGGTAATAATATTTTCTTTGACGGGGCCTGAGTTAACCTCGACTGGGGCAACTCTCTGGCCTAGATAATAGCGTGTTGCCTGAACCATATCAGTTACCGAAGAATCTTTAGGGAGACCCAGAGTCATTGCAATACGAGAGAAGTTGGACATGCCCCCTGTAAAAAGCTGACTGCACCGAGTTTCGGGGCCATTATAACCGCTAATATTCTTGAACAGTAAAGCCGGTCCATTACCGGTGCCAAAAGCCTTGCGAGCTACCGTACCGAGTTCACAATCCCAATCTACTTCAGCTTCAATTTCCTGGAGTTCGCCCTCTCCGCGCAGTGCTTCAATCCATTCACGAAGGTCTCCATAAGCATTAGGCTGCAGTCTGTTTGAAACACCACCAAATGCGTCTATATCGCTGTCTTTTGCTACCATTTTTAGTTTCTTACCTTTTGTTTATAATTAACCTTAGATTCAATTGTCACTAGTTGTAATTTCCCATATTTATCGAAAGCGGCGAGGGGCCAAAAAATAGCTAACTATTGTTTGGCTTAGTTGGTTTAAGGGGTTCTGTCCAACGATCCAGCCCAAGCTGCGCCCAGCGATTGCGAATCCCCTCCGCATCCGGTTCCTCGGGGTGAATAGTTGGTGGATATCTGCGACCCTCAGAATCTGGTTCATAATCCAGGTTGATGGTGCAGTCGTACAACACACGGTGCCACTTACCGGTTCCAAATAAATGGACGTTCGAGTCACGTGCCCTAACGCTAGGATCCAGCCCAGCCCCCCAATTTTCGGGATAAACGACGAGATCACCCTCGCCAGCGTTGAAACGCCACGCCATCGCCCAATCAATTGCATCGTAGTCATGAACATCTATATCTGCGTCGACAACTGTCACGTGTTTATAGCGAACGTGTGATGCAGAGTTTCCCCAAAGTGCAGCGGCAACCTGTTTGGCCTGACCCCGATAAGTTTGATTGATTGAAACTACTGTATTCACGCAAGCTTGAATAGGCATTCCAAAGACATCGACGACGCCTGGTACGCCGGCTGATTCTAGGGCATTCCAAGCTGTTGCAGAACGCTGGATCGAACTCATGATCGGATTTTCCCCATAGCTCCCGGGGATAGCTCCCTCTACGCAGCCGCGGAGTATTGGTTTCTCTCGATGTGTAATACAGGTTATTTGTGCAACATGCTTGGGTGAGCGATCAGGTGCGTAGTAACCGGTAAATTCAGCGTACGGACCTTCCGCCTCAAATGTTGATGGGTCAGTCGAGATCCACCCTTCGATGACCATCTCAGCGTCAGCGGGAACTTGCAGAGGTACGGTTTCGCAATCGACTAAGTCGACAGGTTTACCGCGGATTGAACCCATTATATCGTATTCGGAAATTGATCTTGGAATTGGCGCGCCGCCTGTAAAGCCCATCGAGGGTTCCCAACCGATTACGAATGCAACCGGCATCTTGTCGCCGCGTTCCATGTGCTTTGCATAATGCGTACCCCATCCCTGTGCCCGCCATAAAAGAACACCGATACGGTCTTTATCGAGAACCATGCCACGGTAGATCCCTATATTATGGACGTCACTGTCGGGGTCTTTCGTGACACAACCGGCATAGGTGAGAATATATCGGCCGCCATCACCACGATTCCACTTCGGCACCGGAAACTTTAGCAAGTCAATATCGTCCCCTTTGAGTATATGTTCTTTAACCGCTCCGGTCTTAACTGTTTTAGGGGTAATTTGTTTATTGAAAATAGTCCGACAAATTTCAACCAGGTCGCGCACAGGGGTATCGCGCGGCATGCCAAACATCATGGCGAGGCGAGAATAACTCCCCTGTCCGCCGGTAAAAACTTGCGAAGAGACAGCATTTGGGTGGTTGTAATCTTTTATATTGTTGAACAAGAAGGCGGGACCATGACCAGTTCCCTGACCCATGCGGATAATATTACCAAGCTCCACATCCCAGTTTACCTCTGCATCGATCTCGGCGAGTTCATTTTCCTTGCGGAGCGCATCGATCCATCCTCTTAAATCTCCAAAAGCGATCGGTTTGCGTTTGATACCGGGTTTTACTGGGTCAACCATTTTAAAATACTCTCGTTCTTTACTTAAATTTTGATGTTAATTAAGGACAACTAGAGATAGAACATCGGCCGCACAACGTCCAGCCGACTTTCTTGTGGAATCTTTATCAAACAGTTAGCGTGGCAAAATTAAAAATTAAAATTTTTCTCGGAGCGAATAAAGATGCCTAAACACCTCTCTCAGGAACAGGTCGAGGCCTATAAACAAAATGGATTTGTAGGACCAATAGATTTGCTGACGACCCAAGAGGCAGCGGATTTGCGGCGCAAGGTGGAAGATGTGGAGGCTGAAATGGGTATGCAAATTCAGCAAAGATGTAAAATTAAGGCCCATCTACCTTTTAAGTTCCTATGTGATGTCATATCCCACCCAACCCTGCTTGATGCAGTTGAAGATATTATTGGTCCAAACATTTTATGTTGGGGCTCCAGCTTTTTTCAGAAGGAAGCGCGTGACCCAGGCTTTGTGTCTTGGCATCAAGATTCGACCTATTATGGATTAGAGCCACCGGATACATTGACCGCGTGGCTGGCTATTTCTGATAGTAATTTGCAAAGTGGTTGTATGGAGTTCCTTCCAGGGACTCATAATCAGGGGATTTATGACCATGAAGAATTTAAGTCGAAGGACAATTTACTCTCCCGGGGGCAAACAATTGTTGGCGTAGATGAATCTCAGGCCCAATCGATGATCCTGAAGGCTGGCCAATTTTCTTTTCACAAAGAAGATTGTGTGCATGGATCTGCACCAAACAGATCAGACGATAGGCGTATTGGGCTCTCTATTCATTATGTTTCGCCTTCGATTAAGGAAACGGGGTTTCCAGGGGCCTCAGCTATGGTGATGCGAGGTGAAGACACTGAGGGCCATTGGGGTAAGGATATGACTCCTAGACAGGATTGGGACCCCGAGTGCCTTGCTGAGCTTGACCGGGTTGCGACAATGTATACAAAACCGCCTGAAGAACGAGAACCAGCGGCTTAGTCGCGGTGTCGATACCAGTTCTCCAAAAAACATTATTAGAGGGCAAAACTGTCGCCTGGCGCGAGGCTGGTGATGGAGACGCTCTAGTTTTACTGCATGGTATCGGGGGTAATTCAGAAAGTTGGAAAGAACAACTAAACAAATTGTGCGATCGATATCGGGTTATTGCCTGGGATATGCCAGGCTATGGCGGGTCTGACGGTTTTGGGTCTTTTACACCTAATGTTGACGCCTATTCGGACACTCTCGCAGCATTACTTAATTTCCTTGATGTAAAAAAAGCCCATATATTGGGTCAGTCCATCGCTGCCCTGGTTGCCGCCCGATTCTGTGTTCGAAACCCAGATAGAATCAAAAGCTATTTGTTTGCCCATGGTTTGACCGGTCTCGGGAGCCTGGAGGAAGAAGCTAGGGACAAGGCCAAACGTGGCCGAATAGAAATTTTTGAAGCCTTGGGCCCTAAACGTTTTGCTCGTGAAAAAGGTCCCGCGATTATGAGTCCTGATGTTTCAGAGGAGGCAAGGGAGGTGGCGGTAGGTATTATGGCTAACGTAAATCCCGCTGGATTTCGTCAAGCTGTAGAAATGCTTTGCACTGCAAATTTATTTGAAGACACGGCCTTAATTCACGTCCCGTCTCTTGTATTGTGTGGTGCCGATGACCCTATTGCTCCGGAAAAGATTTGTCGATCTGTAGTGGTAGCTCTTCCAGATGCCCAATTTTGTCTTATTCCTGGTGTAGGCCATTACTCTGCAACAGAGGACCCAGCAAAGTTTAATCAGGCAGTGTTATGTTTCTTGAATACTGTTGGTGGATAAAGATTACCTAGCTAATCGGAAAGAAAATTCTGAAGTCAGTATTAAAGAATAAAAATTTGATCTAGATTTATTTAGGGAATTGGTCGCTCTTTCACTAGACTTTTACCCTTCTCGAGGATTTCCCTGGGCCAGGGTGTCGATTCTCGCGCGATGGTATCCAGTGACACGCATACCTGATCGTTAATTGCACAAATTTCGTCAGTACATGCATCGATCATCACACCCCATACATGCAGGCTTTTCGGCGTAAAGTTAATGAAACACGTTCGAATCTGAATTAGATCACCGGGCATGATCTCACGCTTGTATTCGAAATTTTCTGTTACAGCCGCCATACCACGGTCATTCGTTCGCATGTACGTTGGCGTTATTCCCGCTGTCGTAAAAGTGAAATAGGCTGCCTCGTTGAAAGCCCGGCTGTAATAACGAACATTTGCATGGCCCATATGGTCTGTTTCCATCGGGTAAAACATGCCCTGATAGGCGATGTTAAAATCTTTAAATTGTTCTAGGGAGGACATCTTCTATAGCACATGCTTTGTTTGGAATCGCCGCGAACTATAGTCGGACGGAAAACCCTGTCAATGATGGGCGTAGTTCAATCTGTTGATACAATGCGTTTGGCAGCATAATCTCTATTGGATATTTAATAATTGCGTGTAAGGAATTTCTTATGATTAAGCAACTTGGCGTTTCCGCTACCACTCCCTGTACGCACCCTGTAATGAGAAAAATCCTAACTGATGCCTATCCTGATGCCCGGTTAGTGGATGATGAACGAATTACTGATGAAGACCGTTTGATAGAGTATTTATCAGGATGTGACGCTGCTATTGTTGGTTTTGAACCCGTCACAGATCGGGTGCTTGAAGCCTTACCAGAACTGAAAATAATTTCTAAATTTGGCGCAGGGTGTGAGACAATCGATTTTGATGCCCTGAAACGCCATGGTATACGATTTGGCTACACTTTTGGTGTCAACAGGTTGTCCGTTGCTGAATTGGCGTTGAGCTTTATGGTCAATGCTCTACGCTGGATTACGCCACTCAATCAGGCGATGAGGGCAGGGGACCGACCACGATACAGAAATGGAGAACTTCTGACCGGCCGCACGGTTGGCATTCATGGTTGCGGTAATATTGGTAAAGAGGTTGTTCGGTTGCTCAAGCCCTTTAATTGCAGAATCCTTTCTTGCGACTTAAAGGATTATTCAGAGTTTTATATCGAAAATAAAATAACGCCTGTATCATTTGAGGAGTTATTACATCAATCTGAGGTCCTCACACTCCATTTGCCAAAAACTCAATCCACCCGGGGTTTGTATGCACGGCAAGTGCTGGAAAGCATGCGTCCCGAAGCTGTTCTAGTAAATACGTGTCGCGGAGAAATTGTTGACGAGGAGGCACTAGCTGATCGGCTTGAAACCGGAGCTTTGCGGGCAGCCTGTTTTGATGTTTTTGCTGTGGAGCCAGCAGATAATGATCGGCTACTCAATTTGCCAAATTTTCTTTCAACGCCGCACATTGGTGCAAGCACCGAAGAGACCCGAGTTGCTATGGCGCAGGCTGCACTCCGCGGTCTTGAGGAAAATGAGTTTGTTGATCCTGAAAAATTTTACGATAACTAAACGACCGGCGATTTTCCACCGTCGACATTTATTGCGGTGCCAGTGATGTATCCGCCCGCTGCTGACGCAAGAAACAGCGCTGTATTGGCAAATTCCTCAGTTTCTCCAATTCGTCCCAATGGAATATTTCGTATGTCTACCATGTCTTGCAGGAAGTCTTCGTAAGATTGATTTGGCTGCTTGTCGGTATATAGGCGTTCCCATTGACCGGATTTTATAAACCCAACCAGTAGAGCATTCACAAGGACATTGTCGGGTGCGCCAGTATTTGCGAGTACTTTAGTCAATGATAGCCCTGCTGCCCTCGCAACTGCAGTAGGAGCGCCATTAGCATTAGGAGCCTTGGACCCAATATTTAGTACATTGATTATACGTCCCCATTTTCGCGATTGCATAGCGGGAAGTGCAAGACGGCTGAGTCGGATAGCGGCAAACAATTTGAGTTCAAAATCATCATGCCATTCCTTGTCAGTAATATTGAGAAATGGTCCAGCTTTTGAGGCGCCAGCATTGTTGACCAAAATATCGACTTTACTCAACGCGCTTTCAGCCTTTCTAAAGGCGTCTGTTGTTGCCCTTTGGTCCATCAAGTCGCATGAAATAGCGACAACTTTTCCATCTCCGGCGACTTCAATATCTCTCTTCGCCTTATCAAGCATTTCTTGTCCTCTGGCAATGATTGCGATATCAGCCCCTGCCTCTGCAAATTTTAGGGCCATACCTTTACCAAGCCCCTGGCTCCCGCCAGTAATTAATGCAGCCTTACCGTCTATCCGAATTTCCATGTTAACTAATCCAATCACATAACTGATTATAGAAAGATTTTGCGGGATTGGAGGTTTCTGCTCAACCCTGGAACCAGCATTACGCTGAATTAAAATAAATACCTAGAACACCAAATCTACCGATGAATTGGCATCGAAATAATTTGGAAACAAGACCAAACAGAAGACGAATATAAAGTTTATTTTAATAAATGACTTTATTGAGAGAACGTTCTGCTCAGCGGGTTCTATAGGTAATTTTATCGAGATTTTTCTCTTTCCACGGCCCGCCATCCTATATCATGGCGGCAAAAACCTTCTGGCCAGTCGATAACGTTAATGCCTTTATAAGCATTGGTTTGTGCATCCGCGGCGTTCTTTCCAAGTGATGTGACCGCTAAAACTCGGCCCCCTGTTGCAACTGTTTCGCCATTCTCATCAATCGAAGTCCCTGCATGAAATATCTTCAAGCCCCTGTGATTGTTCGTATCATCTAATCCCCTAATAATACTTCCTTTGACATAGCTTCCCGGATAACCGTTGGCCGCCATGACGACCGTTAACGCGGTTTCTTCATACCAGCGCAAATCAAAGTCTTTTAATACGCCATCGGATGAAGCTATCAGTGCAGGTAATAGGTCTGACATCAGACGCATCATTAGTACTTGGCATTCGGGGTCACCAAATCGGACATTATATTCTAAAAGTTTAGGCTGATCATTTTCGATCATTAACCCAGCATATAGAACGCCTTTATATGGTTTACCCTCTAATTTCATACCTAATATAGTCGGCTGGATAATATGCTCCATGATTTTTTCGGTCATCGACGGCGTTATAATGGGAGCCGGGGAGTATGCGCCCATACCACCCGTGTTGGGTCCCGTATCACTATCGCCGACACGCTTGTGATCTTGGGCTGAAGCTAAAGGGAGGGCAATTTCACCGTCGCATAGGACAAAAAAACTAGCTTCTTCCCCACCTAGAAATTCTTCTATTACTAGCTCTGCCCCTGCCGCACCAAAGGCATCACCTTCTAACATATCGTCAACGGCTGCATTTGCTTGTTCAATTGTCTCCGCGATTATCACACCTTTCCCCGCGGCCAATCCATCAGCCTTTACAACAATCGGCACACCGTTTTCGGCGATAAATTCTTTCGCCAACTTGCTATTGGTAAAACGTCCATAGTTAGCGGTTGGAATATCGTGTCGCGCGCAGAAATCTTTCATGAAACCCTTTGAGCCTTCCATCACTGCCGCGTCAGCACTTGGTCCAAATGATTTAACATTGATTTCGGCAAGCTTATCGGAAAGGCCTGCAACTAGGGGGGCTTCTGGACCGATGACTACAAAGTCGATTTGGTTGTCTTGTACGAATCGAATTAAGCCGTCGATATCCTCCGCAGCGATTTGAACACACTCTGCTTCTTGAGAAATTCCAGCATTTCCTGGGGCACAATAAAGCGCGGTAACCAGCGGGGATCCCGCGATTGCCCAACATAGCGCGTGTTCTCGCCCACCGCCGCCTACGACTAAAACCTTCACTTCTAGACTCTCCTTAATTATTTTTCGTCCACAACACCGCTGGTCTGTGCGCACGAGTCTAGCATAGAATATGAGTCGCTATGACTGACAACAACATCGAAAATACTTTGCCGCTCGATCCCGGGACTGCAGTTTCCGTAGAACCTGAGCACAATATTAATGAATTTTCAGTTGGGGAAATTTCTAATGCCGTTAAACGCACGCTTGAGGGAGCGTTTGGCCGAATAAGGGTGAGGGGAGAAGTTTCCCGTCCGAACTATCACGGCTCTGGGCATCTTTACTTCACGTTGAAAGATGAAGACGCTGCTATGGATGGCGTTTGCTGGCGCGGTTCCGTTGGTAAGCTCGGTATCAAACTCGAAGAAGGTATGGAGGTTGTCTGT
>MDTE01004419.1_pt1 | contig 10704 bp, 10 predicted proteins | sample 811231 | NCBI WGS metagenome assembly MDTE01 (sample SAMN05326651, study PRJNA326480) | marine metagenome | isolation source: seawater | place: Indian Ocean: Red Sea | collected 2010 | reverse complement strand
TCCGATTACGATTGGGGCGAAAGCATATCACTATCTAACTATAATTACTTCTTTGTACCATCAATACCCGAATGGGCATATGGAGAATTTGATGGACTTCTTTACGAAGGAGTTCAATATAACTGGGATGAAGTTGATTACCGATTATCTGTTGAATACAACAGTGTACCTGAACCAGCGAGTGTAGGTGTTATAATGGGATTAGCACTAATTTGTATAGTATTATTTAAAAAATGAAACCCAAAAAAAAACTTACAGCAAAGCAAAAAAAAATAGCAAGTGCCGCTGCTCCAAAAGATAAAATTACTGGAGCTGACTTCAGAGCACTTAGAAGAAAAATATAACAATTAACAAAAGGATATATTATGCCAATGGGAAAAGGAACATACGGTAGCAAACGAGGAAGACCACCAATGAAAAATGGTATGAAAAAAAGAGGAATGCGAAAAAGATAATTATGCAAAGAAAAATATTATCAGTTGCTCGCAAATTAGAAAAGGCAAGTAAAGCTCACGCTGGTCAAGCCAAACTATTAAAATCACTAGCTAAGAATGGCAAGAAAAAAAATAGGTAAAAAAGGTAAATCAGGGGGTAAAATATGTCCTGAAGGCAAAGCTTGGGCTCGACGTACATTTGATACATACCCATCTGCGTATGCAAACTTAGCCGCAAGTAAATATTGTAAAGATCCTAACTATGCCAAAAAAGCAAAAGGTGGCAAAAGAAAGGGTAGATAATGGGACAACTTAAAAATTGGTTAAAACAAGATTGGGTAAGGATAGGTACAGATGGTTCAATCAAAGGAAAGTGCGGAACATCTAAAAACAAAAAAAGACCCGACAGATGCTTACCAAGAGCAAAGGCACAATCTTTGTCAAAAACTGAGCGAGCTGCAACAGCAAGAAAGAAAAAGTCAGGACAAAGAAGGGGCAAGACGGTTGTTGCGAATACTCCTAGGGCTAAAGTAAAAACTAAAAAATAATGAATAAAGGAATGCCAATAGAAACCGCAAGGGATAAAAAAGGTAAAAACCCCGTGACTGGACGAATGGGCTATAAAGAAAGCGAATACAAACCAGTCGGTAGAATTTTAAAGGATTATAATCCAGATGAATTTAAAAGAAAACTTATATGAGAAAGGAGCACAAAAGCAAAAAAGGCGGACTTACTGCAAAGGGACGTGCGTACTTTAAAAGAAAGACTGGGGCTAATCTGCAAGCTCCTGTTACTGAATCCAATCCTAAGGGCAAAAGAGCGGCTCGCAAAAAATCTTTTTGTGCTAGAATGGCTGGAGTAAAAGGGCCAATGAAGGATAAAAAAGGAAGACCAACTCGCAAGGCACTTGCACTGCGTAGATGGAAATGTTAATTTATGCCAAGATATTCTGCATATGGATCTTTAGATGACCGTGTTCGAGAGGACGGGGATCGTGGCTTTACTGGGTTTAACAATAGGCTTAGACCAGATCAATTAGAACCAGGAATACTAGCTAATTCAGAAAATGCTAGATTAGGCATTAACGGAGAATGGCAGGTAAGAAAAGGTATTGACCAACTTACATCTCCTGTTACAGCAGGAGCTAATTCTTTAACACTACCATTTTTTCTTAAAGATACTCCAGAAGATACAACCCTTGAAGCAGTATCTAGCGGGAACTTGGTGCTTACATTTAGTGATCACGGATTAGGTTCTTCAGGGAGTGGTAAGGTAAAACTTAGTGGATTTAGCGGAGTATCAGTTGTTCCTTCTACAGCAGATGGAATGCACGCTGTTACTATAACTGACGCAAATACTTTAACTCTATCTGATAAAACATATACTAGTGTAACCGCAGGTGCAGGAGCTATAACCTTGGGACAACCCACATTAACCGACGGATTAATTGATCAACTATATGGTTCTTGTCCATTTACAAATCCAAACGTAAGTGCATCAGAAGTACAGAACTATATTATTATTGCAACTAACGCTCAAGCGTTTGCGGTAAATATTAACACAGAAAAATCTTATAGTATTGGATATGAAAGTTCTCAAACTATATCTAGCGATGTTAGTATGCTTCAAGCTTTTAACAGAGTCTTCATATTTAGAGGTACGGATGTTACACTAGAAAATTCTTTAAAAGTTGGCCCAATAACTTCTGTATCTAAGGGTGGTAGTAATAATACTACAATTACAGTAAATACCGAGCACGATCATTTCTTAACAACTAGCGACAAAGTTACTATTACAGGATTAACTAGCAGTGCTGATGTTACAATGACAGGAACTTTTGACGTAGCCTCAGTAACTGACTCTAATACATTTACATATAGTGTAGGCGGAACTACAGATCCAGGAACTATTACTGTTACAGATGCAGGATTTGCTACACCATTTACAAAAGTAGCTAGTGGGTCATACTCTCAACCAACTTTATTAGCACCTACTGGATTTACTATTACTAATGGAATTGCAACAGCAACTGTAAGCAATACACTTAGTGTAGGCAATACCATAGAATGTGTTGATCCAGGATCAGCAAGCGGAATAACCCAAGGCACGCGATTTGAAATAGCAACAGCATCGAGTTCAGAGTTTACCTTTAAAATAGATAGTAAAAATATAACAAATCAAACAGATACAGCATTTATGGCACCTCAATCAGTTTCAGGTGGATTTTCACATATGCCAGCTGCTGAGTTTGGGCACTATCATCAAAGAAGATTAGTTTTGCCATTTAAAAATTCAGTTGACGCAAGCACTGATTCATATACATATAGACAAATTCAAGACGAACTTATATTTTCAGATATTCTCGATAGCGATACTTATGATCCTATCTTTAATCAATTTAGATTTAACGCAGGTAGAGCGGACAGAATAATGGGATTGCACTCATTTAGTGAAGACATACTGATGGTATTTAATAGAAATAGTATTCACTTAGTGGCAAATACTACAGATCTAAAAAATTCAACAAATAAATTACTTACTGATGAAATTGGATTATTAGCTAAAGATTCTATTCAACAAATTGGAAATCAAATATTATTTCTTTCAGATAATGGAGTATATGGAGTTGGGTTTATTGAGGATTACAAACTTCGTGGAACTGAAATACCTCTTAGTGAATCAATACAATCAACAATTAACAGAATAAACACATTGTATTCAGGTAGTGCCCAATCTGTTTATTTTGACAATAGATATTATCTTGCAGTTCCATTAGATCAATCTAATAGAAACAATGCTTTAATTATATATAACTTCCTAAACAAACAATGGGAATCAATAGATAGTGTAAATAGTCCAGATTTCCATATTACTAATATGTTTGTTGCAGGAGAAGCGGATAAACGTGGCGTATATATTACAAATGACGTTGGAGGCATTAATCGCTTAGAAGCAAGAGCCAGTGGAGTTGATCGCATTGTATCTATTACAGGAGGCACAGTTGAATCAATTGGAATATCCGCAACCGCTACCACACGTCAGTTTACATTAGGCAAATTAGATAGAAAGAAATGGAAGTCCTTTGAAATGCACGTAGAATCATCCCCCGATAATGTTTCTGATTTTGATATAAGTATCGAATGCGAAAATATTGACAGAACAATATCTCTAGGAACATTAAACGGTTTTAACAATGGATCGGATTTAGCCGAAGGAGAGGACATATCTATCAGGGGTAGAATGGGCAATCCACGAGCATATGGTGTACAATTTACAATTAATAATACCACTGGAAGACCTCGATTACGAGCTCTGAAAACAGATGGTATTGAGTCATTTAGAACAGTAGAGAAAGCAATATAATATGTCAGCACCAGCAGCAGCAGGATCAGGAGTATTAAATAAACCTACAGCATTTGGGGCAACCAGTGCAGTAACATCAACAAATTTAAACGCACACGTAGATAATGCGGTGTTTAATGCTAATGCAATTGATGATTCTACTATTGGCATTGATAGTAACGGGAAACTATTTGTTAAGGATACTGTCATTGGAGATAGTCAAGTTGCCGCAAATATAGCTTTGTCAGGAAATCCAACGACTACTACACAGTCAGCGGGGAATAGTAGCACTAGAATTGCCACAACAGCTTTTGTTAGAAGTGAAATACCTAATATGTTTACTCCAACAAGTTATGCTGGAGAAGAAAGTATTACAATGCCCAATGGTGTAATAATGAAAGTTGGCGTAAAAGATGTCACAAGTGCGTCAAGCCCTTATACTTTAACATTTGGAGCTGCATTTAATAATGCAACTATTTATGCTCAAGTAACACAATTATTAAATAGTAACACATTGCAAAGTGCGTGCCATATTAAGAGCACATCTGCCTCTAATATAGTTGTAGCTTTTGATACTGATGTTACTCATTTACATTATTTAGTAATAGGAAGATAATATGGCAGAACAAGTAGAACCAGTTAATGTATTAGAATCACAACGTGAGTATTTAGAAGCAATCACAGATCCTACGTTGCTAATGCAACAACTAGATGCTGAAAGTATTTATGGCCCTCAATTTGATGCTATATCTTTAGCTAGAACTCAAACTCTTTTAGAGGGATTCAACCCACAAGAAAGTGCGGCTTACGCAGCAGCGATGGCAAAGAAAGCATCGCTACAAGCACGTCAACAATCAGGCACGAGTTTTACTGACGCTCAAAAAACTGAACAAGTAGATAGACTACTTGGCGAATTGTATGGTGATACATACACGGATAGAGATGGAAACATTGTTGCTCCTCAACCTTTAAGAGCTGATACAAGTAAAAAGTTTACAGGAGGTCTAGCTAGAAACGAAGTAAATAAATATTTGAATGAAGCTATTGATTTGTATAATCAAGGTAAAGGATACGAAAACAATACTAAATCATTTCTCAACAGAGAACCAGCATCGAGAACTTTTGAAGAATTAGAAGATTATTTACGATCAAAGGGGGCAATACAAGATAACCCTGCAAGGAAAGAATACGATACACGTAGAGCTGCCATACAAGGTCAGTTTGATGCCACAGGCGGAATATCTGATGCACAAATTACTGATCAATTACAAGATGTAGAAGCTGAAATTACTAGAATTGAATCACTCCCTACTACTAAGGGATTAGTTCAAATGGCTGATGAATCAGCTAAAGCAGCTGCCCAAACACAAAACGCAGTCAATGATGCACTAAGACAAGGAGATATAGAAAGTCTTGAACGGTTAGGGGAACAAACAACAGAAGCATTACGTAACGCTGATCCTCAAACAAAAGCAATTGTTGAAGCAAGTGTTGATTTAGCGAAGCGAGCAACAGATGCCGCTGAGGTAGGTGTACAAGCTGATCAAGAAAGAAATAATTTACAAGCAGTTGCTGATAGACAACAAGCTCGTATTTCTGAATTGGAACAAATTCCCGTAACTAGTTTAAGTAACGCTCAAGAAGCAGAATTAAATGAGTTAAAATTTCAACGACAACAAACAATTGGTAGAGCTTTGCAATTAGCAGAACTATCTAAAAACACTAGAACTGGTGTTCCAGGCGTAGAGGGGTTAAAGACTTTACAAGCAGCTCGTGCAGATATAGCTGCTGGAAGAGAAACTGCGGCTACTGCACGAATGGGTCAAGCTGTTGGTGGAGAAGGCACTGATATTGCTGCTATGCAATCGCTTTTAGGGGCACAACAAGCTAGACAGACAGGACTGGAAACTGCTGCGGGGGCTGATTTATTAGCACAAAATACAGAGTTAGATATAGCTCGTGACAGAGCTAGAGATGCAGGAACTGCGTCAGCAAGATTAGCTCAAGAGGCCAGGGGATTAAGTGGCTTTGTAGGAGACAGAGAAACTTATGCTAAATATGTTACTCCAGAGCAACAAGCTTTAACAGCGTTAGCACAAGAAGCGGGTCAAAGAACTACACCTGAAGAATTATTAGCGTTAAGAAATTTAGCAGGAACTGCTGACTTAACTCAAAGAGCAGCTAACATTGGAACTCAGGCGGCAGCTACAGGAGGTCAAGCAGGAGTAAGCACAGCTTTAAGTGATTTAGCTACAGCAGGTGCTGGGTTAGCTGATACAGGTGCTATGTCTCCAGGTCAGAGAGATGTTAAAACACGCTTTGGGCTGAATCAAAACCGAGCAACTGCCTTTGGAGACGCACCAGCAGCCACAGGAGCACAACAAGAACTTAGGGGTGGATTAGATGCAGCAGATACAAGGGCTATTGCTCTAGGAAATCTTGGGGCAACGACTGCAGCTCAACAAGCTCAACTAAATAGGTTAGCTGCCGATCAAGGGATTGGTGATACTTTAGGTGGAGGACTAGCGGCACAAGCTCGTCAAGATGCACTAGCTACGATTCAAGGAAGAGGATCTGAATTATATGGAGCAGATAGTTCTGGTCGCCTTAAATCTCTTAGAGGCGAACCAGATTTAGCTAGAACATATGCTGAAACGCAAATGGGACGTGGTGATACTCTTTTTGACCAAGCGGCTCAACAAGGATTTGATCCAACAGGTAGTCTGTTTAGAGGACGTGCTGAAGCAGATTTAATGTCTAGACAAGCTAGACAATTAGCAGAAGATGCTACGGGGCCATTATCTGCAGAACGTAGACGTATGGCAGAACAAGCTGCAAGACAAAGAGCGGCAAGAACTGGAAGATTAGGGGATCAGGCTACATTAGCAGCTGAATTGTTAGGACGTGAAGAATCAAGAGCGGCACTTCGAGCAGAGGCTAGAGAAGCGGCTAGATTAGCTACAGACTTGCAAGGAACATTTTCAGATAGAGCCTTACGAGCTCAAGAGCAAGCACGAGCTGATGCCTTAGCTCTAGGTCAAGCAGGTCTAGGAGCACAACAACAAGCATTTTCACAACAAGCTGCATTAGAGCAAGCTATCTTAGAAGAAAACAGATTGCGTAGAGGTGAAGCAACCGAGATGGAAATGGATGCTTTAGCCGCACAAGCTGAGCAAGCTCAAGCAAGAGAAACACAAACTTTACAAAGACAAGTTGCTGCAGCAAACGAGAGAGCACAACGTGAAGCTCAAATCCAATCTTTAACATCTCAATTAGTCCAACAAGGACTTGATGCGGCAACAGCTTCAGCACAAGCTGAGGCCACTGTTAATCAGCAAAGACTTGCCTTAGAAAGCGACATTGCCCAACAAGGTATTACTCGTGGACAAACTTCTTTAGATGCACTTAATCAAATTGCACAACAACGATCTGCGTTTGAGGCACAATTAGTTGCCCAAGGAATGAGTGCTGCTGAAGCCGCACAACAAGCACAACAAGCAGCCTTATCTACTCAAGCTGATTTAGAAACTAATATAGCTCAACAAGGATTAGCTGCACAGCAAATGGGAATTGATGCAGAATTAGCATCTAGACAACTTGGATTCCAGCAAGCACGAGCTGCTGAACAAGCAATTGCTGATGAAGCTAGAGCTCTTCGAGAAGAAGAAGTTGGATTAGTTCAAAGTAATTTAGCTAGAATTGACGATCTAAGAAGATCAGCTGTTGAAGCTGGTGCGTTAGCATCTCAGACACAAGCTAATATTGCCCAAATGGAATTTGATGAAGCAGCTAGAAGACGGGCAGAAGCTACTCAAGCTGCTGATACTGCATTCGCACAACAACAAGCTATCTCAGAACAAAGACAAGCTGAGGAGGCTAGACGTTTTGAGGAAGCCGCACGATTAAGAGAAGAAGGTATGGCTGAAGCTCAAATGGCAGCTAATCAACAGCAAGCTATAATTGATGCTCAAATAGAACAGCGTAGAATAGAAGATGCTCGACAAGAGTCATTAAGAGCTGACGAATTAGCAGGTAGAACATTAGGTGCACAGATGACTGGTATGTCACTAGACGCTGCTACAACTGCGGCAGAATTTGACACAGAAGAAGCGAGAAGACGTAGAGCAGAATTAGCTGCTGCTGAACAAACAGCATTTAATACACAGGCTCAACTTGCAAATATAGATGCAGCTGAAGAGCAAAATCTATTTAATCAAGCAGTTACTGGTCAACAATTAGCTTTTGGTCAAAGCCAACAAACTGGTGGAGATGTATCTAACGTAATCCTAGGCAGAAGCTCAGGAGCGAGTGGAGCAGGAGCTGGTTTAGCACTAGGAGCTGGAGCTGCAGGACAACAATTTGCTCCATTATTTGATGCTTCTGCGGGTACAAACTTAGCAATGGCACAGCAAGCAAATCAAGCTGGATTAGATATAGCTAATTTACAAGCTGACGCATCTGCAACACCAACGCAAAGTAGTGGAAGTGGAGGATCTAGTCTAGGTAAAATAGCATCCTTTATTGGACTGTTTTAAAATACATTAATGATATAATAATAATATGAGAGCAAGATTTGGAGGAGGAATAGATCCCCGTTTAGGGTTAATTGATTACAGTGGTATTGCACGAGCCGCTGAAATACGAGCTCGCAATAATCGTATGCGAGAAGAAGACGAGGAGCGTAAACGCCAAGAAAAGATGAAGGCTGTTGGTAGTATCATTCAAACATTCAAACAGAAAAGTGATGAAAATAAAAAGATAGATCTTTTTGCAGAAAACGCGTACAGAAAACTTGGAAGCGAAGATAAAGCAGATCAAAGGTTCTTAAACCTATTTGGCATCAATGAAGGTATATTTGGAGATATGGATGAAAAAGAAAAAATGGAAGCTATTAAAAATACCTTTAGAACTTTAGGGATAGATCAAGTTGTTGATTTAAATAATGCTTATCAACTTTCTGAATTAAAACTCGAACGAGATATAGAGTTACAGAAAGTTAGAAATGAAGAGCTTGATCTAAGTAAAATTACTGATAAAGATGCAACTACATTTGATAAGACACCTAGTGAAGAAAAACTTGAAGAGCTTTATAACCAAGGTGTACGGCAAATAACTGTTGCGGGGCAAGTGGTTCCTATACTGCCTCCTGATGAAGATGAGGAAGAAGAAACACCTGAAAGAGATCCTCGCGGTAGATTAATAAAAGTTCCTGAAATTAAAGAACCTAGACTTAAAATAAGAAATAATCTTAGAAATCCTAACTTCCGATAAATGTTATGTCTACATTTAGAATAGGTGAACCTATTGAAACAAAATCTAAATTTCGTATAGGCGAAGCAATAGATGATGAAGAAGAAAAAGCTAGAAGAGGCTATCTCAAAGAAGGAGTTAGCTTTCTTACTGATATAGCAATTGCAGAAGGTGGACGCATAGGAGCTACCGCAGGTGGTGCTGCTATAGGTACTGCTATCTTGCCAGGATTTGGTACTTTGATTGGAGGTACAATTGGGTATATTGCAGGTGGACTAGGTGCTGGTGCGGCAGGTTCTATTGCTCGTCAAAAAATGTTTGATAAAGATGCTGAGGTAAGTGAAGGGCAAGTCGTAGCTGATGCTTTGTTAAATTTAGTCCCTGGTTCAGGTATTGGGAAAACAGTTATGCGTAAAGCCGCGGCTCAAGCTGGTATTGGTGCTAGTATGTCTGTTGGCGGGCAACTGATAGAAAGAGCTATTGAAGAAGGTAGGTTGCCAACTCAAGAAGAATTAAGTGTAGCAGGTCTTACAGGTGCCGCACTTGGTGGTGCACTAGGATTATCGGGATCAGCTTCAGAAAAAGCTTTTGGTAAATTTTTAGGTAAACCCATAGATAATTTAAATGCAGCACTAAAGGCAGGAGATCCTGACGCTAAAGCACTTATTGGGCAAACCAAGATGACTGCTCGCGAATATGCTGATGCAACAACAAAACGATACGAAGAGTTCTATCTTAGAAATCGAGAAAAGTATGATGATGAATTTATTCGTGCTAAAGTATTACAAAATAATGTTGCTGGTGGATTCCTAAAGCAAAAGGGTAAACTTAAAGTTGAAGATGATTCTATGGATTACGCTATGCAAAGAGCATTAGCAGAAGGTAGAATTGATGCTAAGATAAACCAAGTAGAAGCTGACATTGCTTTAGAAAATGGATTTCTTTTAGATTTGTCTCAAAGACTTGGTACTTCAACATCACAAATTTCTAAAGAAGTTAATGACTATTTATATGCTAAACACGCTTTAGCTTATAACAAAAATAATTTTGGTAAATTTGGCGAAGATGGAGCGGCAGGTATAAGCACTGAAAAAGCTAGAAAAATTATTGATAACTTTGAAGCCGCAGGTAAAGATAAGACATATGACTTTAGTATAAAGGTACGTAAGGATTTATCTAAACAGATATTAGATACCTTAGAGGATGGACAACTAATATCAAAAGCTGAAGCTGCAAAACTTAGAAAAGACGCACCTGACTATGTACCACTTAATCGTATAATGCGTGAAGATCCATTAGATGATGTAGGTGAATTTATCCAAGGGTCATTTGCTTCTAAGTATGAAACTACATCTACAGGAATACGCAGAGCACGTGGATCTAATCGAGATGTAGATAATATAAATCAAAATATTGTTAACAGTTTATCAGGTGCAATTAGAAGAGCTGAAGTTAATAAAGCAAACCTAGCATTTAAAAAATTAATTGATGCTAACCCAGAAGCATCAAAAGGTATTGCGAAAGTTAGACCTGTGGAAAAAACATACCAAGAAGGTATTGATCCTAAAACTGGAGAGAAAACAAAGATACTTGTTGACGAAAAACCTGGTGAAGGTGTTTTAAGCGTTTTTGTAGAGGGTAAAAAAATGCTTGTAGACTTCGATAATAACTTCAAGGG
>MDTE01169728.1_pt1 | contig 10706 bp, 13 predicted proteins | sample 811231 | NCBI WGS metagenome assembly MDTE01 (sample SAMN05326651, study PRJNA326480) | marine metagenome | isolation source: seawater | place: Indian Ocean: Red Sea | collected 2010 | reverse complement strand
CCGTCCTGCTGGAGATCCGCGAGCGCCTGACCGCCGACGGCGCACCGGCCTCGGTGATGAAGCACGAGGGCGACCAGCGGTCCCACGAGTTCCTGATGGACGCCCTGGCCGCGGCGGTCCCCGGCGACGCCGTGCTGTCCGAGGAGGGCAGCGCCCACGCCATCCACCCACCCCGGGGCACCGGCCGGCGCACGTGGATCGTCGACCCGGTGGACGGCACCCGCGAGTACTCCGAACCGCCCCGGACCGACTGGGCGGTCCACGTGGCGCTGGCCGAGGACGGCATGCCCACCGCAGGCGCCGTGGCCCTGCCCGGCCTGGGCGTCACCCTGTCGACCCTCGAACCGCCGTTGGCCCACGTCCTGCCCCAGGTCGGCGACCAGCCCCGCATGGTGGTCAGCCGGTCCCGCCCGCCGGCCGAGGCCTTGTCGGTGTGCGAGATCCTGGGCGGCGAGCTGGTCGAGATGGGCTCGGCGGGCGCCAAGGCCATGGCCGTGGTGCGAGGCGAGGTGGACTGCTACGTGCATTCGGGCGGCCAGTACGAGTGGGACAGCTGCGCCCCGGTTGCCGTGGCCCTGGCCGCCGGCTTGCACGCCTCGCGCCTCGACGGCAGCCCGCTGGCCTATGACCGGCCCGACCCGTACCTGCCCGACCTAGTCGTCTGCCGGGCCGAGCTGGCCGACGCCGTCCTCTCCGCCCTGGCCGACCCAGCAGGCTGAGGAAGGGTCCCGTGCGCGTCGTCGTGGCCCGTTGCACCGTCGACTACGACGGCCGGCTCACCGCTCACCTCCCGGAGGCCGTCCGCCTGCTGATGGTCAAGGCTGACGGCTGCGTGGCCGTACACGCCGACGGCGGGGCCTACAAGCCGCTGAACTGGATGAACGCTCCCAACACGCTGACCGAGGTGGCGTCCGGCGAAGACGACGTCAAGTCGGTGTGGACGGTGCGGAGCCCGAAGGGCGAGGTGCTGACCATCACCGTCCACGAGGTGCTGGCCGAGCTGGACCAGGAGATGGGGGTCGACCCCGGCCTCCAGAAGGACGGCGTGGAGGCCCACCTCCAGGAACTGCTGGCCGCCGACCCCACATCAATCGCCGACGGCCTGCGCCTCGTCCGTCGAGAGTTCCCCACCGACATCGGCCCGGTCGACCTGCTGTGCCGCGACGCCGACGGCGAGGCGGTGGCAGTCGAGGTGAAGCGCCGGGGCGAGATCGACGGCGTGGAGCAACTCACCCGCTATCTGGACTTCTTGAACCGGGACCCCATGCTCCGGCCGGTCCGGGGGATCTTCGTGGCCCAGGAGATCAGGCCCCAGGCGCGGGTACTGGCCGACGACCGCGACATCGGCTGGGTCGAGGTCGACTACGACGAGTTACGGGGCATCGAGTCCGACGCGCTCCGGCTCTTTTGAGATGACCGACTCCTCTAAATCGCCGGTCGGCGTCCCCCGCCGGGTCGACCTGCTGGTGGTCGGCGGAGGGCCGGCCGGATCGGCGGCGGCCACCACCGCGGCCGAGGCCGGACGGTCGGTCCTGCTGGTCGACAAGGCGACTTTCCCCCGCGACAAGTGCTGTGGGGACGGCCTGACCACGCTTGCCCTGCGCCTCGGCGAACGGCTCGGCCTGGACCCGGCGGAGATCGCGGGCTGGCAGGTGGTGGAAGATGCGGTCCTGCACTCTCCATCGGGCCGGTCCGTCCGGCTGCCCCTGCCGTCGGGAGCCGGCCAGTACGCGGCGGTGGTCCCCCGCCGAGAGTACGACGCCGCCCTCCTCGAACTAGCCCGAGGGGCTGGCGCCGAGGTGGCCGAAGGCCACGCGCTGTCGGGCATCGAGGTCGACGACGGGGGTGCCACGGTGGAGGTGGAGGGCCTGGGACTGGTCCGAGCCGACACGGTGGTGGCCGCCGACGGGATGTGGTCCCCCACCCGGCGCCTGCTGGGGCTCTCGGAGGACGGCTACCGGGGCGAGTGGCACGCTTTCCGCCAGTACGTGTCGGACGTGGGCCCCCTGGCGGCCGACCTCCATGTCTGGTTCGAGCCCGACCTGCTCCCCGGATACGCCTGGTCGTTCCCGCTCCCCGGAGGTCGGGCCAACGTAGGTTTCGGCGTACTCCGGGGCGGACCGATCGACGTGGGCGACACCGGGCGGATCTGGGACGGCCTCATGGAACGCCCCGACGTCCGCCACGTGCTGGGCGACTGTGCACGCCCGGAGGACCGTCGGACCGCCTGGCCCATCCCGGCCCGGGTGGACCGCTCAGTGCTGGCCCACGGACCCGTCCTGTTCGTCGGCGATGCCGCGTCGGCCACCGATGCCCTGACCGGGGAGGGTATCGGCCAGGCCCTACTCACTGGGATCCTCGCAGCCGAGGCCCACCTGTCCAGAGCGACCGGCGTCGCCGAAAGGTACCGGAGCGAGGTCCGCCGCCACCTGGTGGCCGACCACCGCATGTCTAAGGCCCTCCAGCGGGTGCTGGCCAGCCCGGCCGGCGCCCGGGCTTCGGTCCGCCTGGCCGGATCGACCCCGTGGACCCGCCGCAACTTCGCCCGCTGGATGTTCGAGGACTATCCGCGGGCGCTGCTGACCACGCCGCGTCGCTGGCGCCGGGGCATCCTGTCCGCGCCCGGCGCCCACGTCGACGCCTGACCCACCCCGTCCGGCAGCAGGTGGATGGCCAGCCTCAGTTGGACAACTCTCGGGGCGCGCACTCCTCGGCTTTCCGGCGGACGTAGTTCGCCGTGGCCCCCCGGGTCGCCTCGCCGCCCTTGACCACCGGTGCCGCGGACACCTCGAACAGCCTCGGCACCAGGTGCACCTCGTGCCCCGTCCCGATCCTGGTGTCCTCGAGGCCGCAGTCGAAGAAAGTGACGTCGACCTCCTCAACGGACCATACGAGCATCCCTCGGCCACCTGGCCCTCGATGGCATCGTCGGGGCCGAAAACTGGACTACCGCTCGCCCCGGCGACCAGTGCCCGCGGCAAGTACCACGCCCCGGGCACACCCGGTCCCGGACCCTAGGTGTCGGTCGGATCCCGTCCCCGGACGGGCGCCCGTAAACTGGATCCGTGGATCCCGCTGACGTCGAGCCCGTCGGCCCCCCGTCGGGGGCGTCCGACGGGCGAGCCGACGACCAGGCCAAGCACGGCGACGACCGGGCCGACCGCCATCCTCTGGGGCCGCTCGGCACCTCCCTCGACGAGGCCGTCGACCGGGTCTGGGACCGCCTACGCGGCCACCCGACCCTGGACCGGGTCTTCTACACAGCCAGCGAACTGGGTGACTTCAGCCTGATCTGGCACCTGCTGGGTATGGCAAAGGGCGTGACGAGCCGTCGGGGCTCCCGGGAGGCCACCCGCCTGGCCCTGGCCCTGGCCGCCGAGTCGGCACTGGTGAACGGCGCCGTGAAGTCAGCGTTCCGCCGGGAGCGTCCGGTCCACGAGGAGGAGCGGCCCCACGGATTGCGGCAGCCACTAACCAGCAGCTTCCCATCGGGACATGCCTCGGCGGCTTTCATGGCCGCCACCCTGCTGGCCGACCGGTCGAAGGTGAAGCCGGCCTGGTACGGCCTGGCGTCGATCGTGGCCGCCTCGCGGATCCACGTGCGCATCCACCACGCCAGTGACGTGGTGGTAGGGGCGGGCATCGGGCTGGCGCTGGGGCGCTTGGTCCGGAAGCTGGTGCCCGTCCGCTGAGGAGGACCCGGACGGGTGCCGCAGGCGGTGCCCGCGGGAATGCTCAGTTGGTGGGAGCAGCCTCGAGTTCGGCGTCGCTCGTGGCGAGCAGCAGGCGGAGGTCCAACAGTAGGTCGGCGACCTCCGAGGCGGCGATCAGCTCGCGGCTCTGGGTGGTGCCCAGACCCTTGTCGATGATGGCGCGGATCTCTTCGATCGTCGTGGTGTCGAGCATCTCGGTCACGGCCACATCCTCTCGCTGTTCGTCGATGATGCCAACCCTAGACGCGCGTTCGTGTGAGACCCATAACCCATGGTCCACCACCCGTCATGGACTGCCCTTCACCATCCATAGCCTCGTGTCGTGACAGGTGACGGACCGAAGGTGGTCGGAGCGGGCCGGGCGACCACCGACCTCCCCCTCCTGCTGGCCGACCTCCACCGGTCGCTGTCCGTAGGCGCGCCGGCCGACCTCGCGCTGGCACCGCAACCGGACGACGGCTGGTCGGCGGAACGGGTAGTCGACCTGCTGGTGGGCGCCGGCTTCATCCCCTCCGGGCCGCCGGTCGCCAACGGATGCCACATAACGGTGCGGGCCACGAGGATCCGCAGCCTCCCCGACATCGTGGCCCCGGATATGCGGCTCCTGCTGGTGGGCCTGAACCCCAGCCCCGCGTCGGCCGACACCGGCATCGGGTATGCGCGACCCGGCAACCGGTTCTGGCCGGCGGTCCTGGAGGCCGACCTGGCGTCGGTCGACCGGGACCCCCGCTCTGCCCTGGCCGACCACGGCCTCGGAATGACCGACCTCGTGCGGCGGACCACCGTCCGGGCCGACGAGGTGGACCGCGACGAGTACCAGAACGGGACCGCCCGAGTGGAACGCCTGGTCCGATGGCTGCGGCCCCGGGCCGTGTGCTTCGTGGGCCTGGGCGGTTGGCGGACCGTCATCGACCGAACCGCTGTGGCCGGGGTCCAGCCCAAAGGCTTTGGTGGACGGCCCGCCTACGTCATGCCCAGCACCAGCGGCCTGAACGCCCACAGCCGCCTTCCCGACCTCGTCGATCACCTCCGGGCCGCCGGTCGACTGGCCGACGGCTCCCCCACCTGACCGACCCCCTCCAACTGGACTGGTCAGCCGCCGGGCGCCAGGTCCCGTGCGGCGGCCATCGGGTCCACACCGGCCAGCGGCACGACGCTGAGGACCGGCGTGGTGACCCCGGCGTCCACGTACCGCTGGACGTGGGCCCGGCACTCGTCTGGGGTGCCGTGGATGAGCAGCTCGTCGACCACTCCGTCGGGCATGGCCTCGAGCGATCCCGCACGGTCTCCGGCGTCCCACCGTTCCCAATGCTCGCCGAGGGCCTCGGTCCGACCCAGCCACTCGTGGAAGGCCCGGTAGACCGGGACGTTGACGTAGGCGGCCACCAGACGCTTCGCCTGGGCCACCACCGCCTCGCGGTCGGTCGACGGGCAAACGAAGAGACGCGCCACCACCTCGGGGCCCGGCCGTCCGGCCCCGGCAGCCGCGTCTCGGACGATGGCCGTGACAGTCCGGGCGTCGTCGACGGACAGCCAGTTGACGACCGCCCCATCGGACTCCCGCCCGGCCAGGCGGAGCATCCCCTCGCGGAGGGCGGCCACCACGATGGGTGGCGCCTCGACCGGCGGAGAGGCCAGGCGGAACCCGCGGACGTCGAAAGTCTCGTAGGTGCCGGTGACCTTCTCGCCGGTGAACGCCTCGCCCAAGAACCGAACGACGTCGCGGACCCGGGCGTAGGGAGCCCCGAAGTCGATCCCGTTCCATCGCTCCACGATGACGTTTGACGACGTCCCCAGGCCGAGGACGAACCGGCCGGGGGCCGCCGAGGCCAGGGCGGCCGCGCCCTGGGCCAGCAACGCGGGGCCACGGGTGAAGGCCGGGAGGATGGCCGTGCCGAGGCGCAACTCGGGCGCCCACACCGACGCCAGAGCCAGGGGCGTCAGGCCGTCGTGGCCGTCGGCCTCGGCCGTCCAGGCGTCGGTGTAGCCCAGCTCGACCAGATCGCGGTATCGGTCGGCCTGGGCGTGGAGCGGCCCGGCGAAGGGCACGGTCATGCCATAGCGGGCGGTCATCCGACGATCTCTCCCTCTCGTGGGGACCGGTACTGGCAGGTCTGGCTGGCCGTGGCCATGAGGTGGCCGTCTTCCGACCACAGGTGCACCGTGCCATGCGCGTAGCCGTTGACGAGGCTGCTGATGCGCACGTCGACGAGGATCCACACGGTCTCGACGGGCTCCACGACCCGCAGCGTGTTGTCCAGGCTCTGGCCCCCGCTCAGGCCCCCGCCCACCGCGTCGCGGCCACCCCACGGGACGTAGTCACCGAGCACGGCGAGGAAGGCCGGGTCGACAACGAGGTGGTCGGGCACCCGGACCCACATGGCCACCCGACCGTCGTCCATGGCCGGCTCGTGGGCCGCCGTCCGACCGCGAACCAGGCGCCGCTCGAGGTTGCCGGAGACCGACCGACCGGTGGCCCGGCTGGGAAAAGGCGGGCACTCGTCGGGTGACGGCGCCTCGGGCGGTGTGATCCACACCCCGGACCGATCCACGTCACGGCAGCCCAGCGTGGCTATCACGGCCAGCACCTCGCGGCCGTCAACATGAGCCCGGGCCCGGGCTTGGGTGGTGGCCCGGCCCTCGGCCACCAGGTCGACCTCGATCCGGAGGTCCTCGTCTGGCAGGGCATGGGAGAGGAACTGGCCGGTGGCCCACACCATGGGGCGGCCCGAGTCGATCTCGAGGACCCGGACCGCTGCGCCGAGACCCGTACCACCGAACAGGCGTCCGGCACTGGAACACTCGTCCTCGGTGAGGGGGAGGATCCACGTCCGGGGTGCGTCGCCGGGTCGCATCTCGGCGCTGAGGTAGGGCCTGCGCTCCATCGACGGAGCATGCCCGCCGACGGTCCGAGGACCCCACCCGGGCGTATCTTCCGAGGTCAGAAAGTTTTCCGGGGCCACTGTCACAGACGCTGTGCATGATCCGACCATGGAGAACCAGAGCAGCCACCTCCACCGCATGGACGCCCGGACCCGAGCCATCGGCCTGGCCGGCATCGCCGAGGCCCGAGCCACGCTGGCCGCCTGCCGGGCGCCTGTCGACGACCCGTCGGACGAGGCCGTCGCCGACTCCGCTAGGACCGACCGGTCCCGGACGGCGAGTCCGTCGGGTGTAGACCACCACCTCCCTGAGGCAGCCTGACCGGACCGTGTCCGGTCGACGAGCCTCCACCGCCCGAATCTCCCGACGGCTGGCCGAGCTACTCCCTTCCGGCGCCGAGGTGGTGGTCACCCGCGACGTCGAGGTCCACGACCACTACGGGCGCCTGCTCGGGCATCTGGCGTCGGATAACCGACGCTCGGTGAACCGGACGCTGGTCGAGGACGGCTCTGCAGCGACCCTCCACATCGAACCCAAATACGGCATGCACCACGATCCGGCGGCCGCGGAGGCTCGGGCCAGGTCGGCCAGACTCGGCCTGCGGCGGACCCCACGAACCCTTGGTCGCGCCATCCGGCTGAGCGGGCGTCCGGTACCGTTGGCAGCGTGACCACGCTGCTGGAACGGCTCGGTCGGGGCCCGGACGAACGACTCCTCATCCTCACCGGCGACCAGCTCGGCCTGTGCCACGCCGTCAACGTCGGCGTGTACGAGAGCATCCGATCCGGCCTGGCCACCGGCGCCGGGCTGATGGTGCCCGGCCCATGGGCCCGCGACGCGGCGGCCCACCACCGTGGCGAGCCGGTCGGGGTGCACCTCACTCTCAATGCCGAGCTGGACTGCTACCGCTGGCGACCCATCACCCAGGCCCCGAGCCTCCACGACGGCGACGGCGGCTTCCCCCGGACCACCGGCGACCTGTGGGACCACGCCGACCTGGACGAGACCAGGCGGGAGTGCCGGGCGCAGTTGGAACGGGCAGTGCTGTGGGGCTTCGACGTGAGCCACCTGAGCACCCACCTCGGTGCCCTCCAGAACCGGCCCGAGTTCTTCGATGTCTACCTCGGCCTGGCTGTGGATTTCAGGCTGCCCATCCGCCTGGAGGGCGCGGCGTCCGAGGCGACGGCCGGCTTCCCGTTCCGCACCCTGGCCGCCGAAGAGGGCGTGCTCACCGTGGATCACCACAGGCTGCGGCGCCTCGTCGACCCGGCCACCATCGAACGCCAGGCCATGGACCTGGAGCCCGGAGTGACCGAGATCGTCATCGAGCCGGCGGCAGACACGCCCGAACTGCGGGCCGTGTGCGACGAATGGGGGCGCCGGGTCGAACACCTCGACCTGGCCTGCAACGACTCCGACCTCCGGGCCGACCTGGAGCGAGGTGGCGTGACCCTCGTCGACTGGCGGGAAATCCGGGACGCCCAGCGGGCCGGCTGACGGTCAGGCCCCGACAGGGAACCAGGTCGGGACCCGGGCTCAGAACTCGCTTCGACCGGCCAGGTCAGCGAGCAGCGCCGACCACTCCGGCGAGCCGAACATCGGCCGGAGGTCGAATACGTACCGGGCGTAGGCGTCCTCGACCTTGCACCGCCCGGTCATGAACGCCACGTCGGGGTCCAGGTCGCCGCGGAACTGGGCCACGGCGTCGGGATACTTCCAGGTCACTGTGGCCTCGGCCTCGCCGTCCTTCGTGGCCTGCACCTCGGACAGGCGCCCGTCGACCACCGTCACCAAGAGTTGTACCTTGCCGTGGGGCGTACCGGTGACCACGAACCGGACGACGCCGTCCACGCCCGACCGCTCGGGCAGGGCCGAACCAGCCGAGGCGAACTCGGCCACCCAAGCCTCGGACAGGAACGAGATCCCGGCCATCAGGACGCGGCCCCGTCCACGGTGGCCGTCACGGCCTCAGGATCCTTGGCCTCGATGCCGGCGAACAGATCGACCTCGTAGCCGTCGTCGACCGGCACGGCCGGACCGACGTGGCTGAACTCCAGCCGGTAGTCGTCCCACGGGTGCACGGTCCGGGCCTCGTCGTCGGGCAGGCCGAACCAGAACTTCGACGCCGGGTCGATCTGAGTGGCGTGGGCGCGCAGGGCCTCGCCACGGACGTCCCAGTGCTCGGCGATGGGCACACGGGTGGTGATCAGGTGGTCCCGGGACGGCCGGTCGAACCACCACTCGTCGTAAGGAGACTCCAGGCCGAGGGCGCCGAAGCGCTCGTGCAGGCCCTCGATCCGGGCCCGCGACCACATGGTGTAGTACAGCTTCGAGGGCTGCCAGGCCGGCCCGGCCTCGGGAAACTGGTCGAGGTCGCCGGCGGCGTGGAAGGCTGGAACCGTCACGTCGTGGACCTGGACGTGGTCCGGGTGGTCGTACTCGCCCCGGGCATCCGGGTAGGTGACCACCACCTGGGGCCGAACCCGCCGGATGACGGCCACCAGCCGGCCGACCGCCTCGTCGTGGTCGGCGTTGGCGAAGCAGTCGGAGCGGGAGTTGTGCTCGGAGTCCTTCATGCCCGAGTCGTGGTAGCCGAGCATGACCACCTCGTCGTAGCCGATGATGTCGGCGGCCCGGTCCAGCTCGGCCCGACGCACCCCGGCCAATTCGGCGTGGACCTCGGGCCGGTCCATGGCCGGGTTCAGAACATCGCCGGCCTCACCCCCGGTGCAGCAGACGAGGACGCTGTGGACCCCCCGCTGGCGCAGGGCGGCGACTGTCGATGCCCCCTTGGAGGCCTCGTCGTCCGGGTGGGCATGGACGGTGAGCAGGCGCAGCGGGGCGTCCGCGGGGACGGGGTGGAAGGGGGGCACGACGGGAAACGGTACCGCTCCCTCACCCGTGGCCGGTTCCGCCGGGAGGCGGCCGCCGCAGATGGATCGGGAGGTCGGTGTACCGTGAGCCCATGGAACCCGAGGTGTGGCGCTGGGTCTGGTTGGGAGCCGCAGCGATCTTCGTGGTCGGCGAGATCGCCCTCACCGGGTCGTTCTTCCTGCTGCCGTTCGGCGCCGGGGCCGCGGCAGCCACCGTGGTGGCCTTCACCGGGGCCGAGGCCGCCTGGCAGTGGCTGGCCTTCGTGGTCGTCTCCGCCGCGGCCTTCGCAGCACTCCGCCCCATGGCCCGCCGCATGGCCAGCGGCGGCAACCCGGTCGGCGTGGGCGCCGGCCGCCTCGTCGGCGAGACCGGCCACGTGACCTCGGCGAGCGGGATGTCGGACGGCCGGCTGGGCACGGTCCGCGTCGGCAGGGAGGACTGGCACGCCGAGGCCGACGACGGCTCCCCCCTGGAGGTCGGCCAGCCGGTCGAGGTCGTCCGCATCGAGGGGACGCGGGCCGTGGTCCGCCGCACCACCTGAGCAACCCGAGAGCACCGGAAGGAACCCATGTCCATCGCCCCCGTGATCGCCCTGGCCGTAATCGCCATCGTGCTGTTCGTCTTCGCGGCAGCCGGCGTCAAGATCGTTCGGCCCTACCAGAAGGGCATCGTCGAACAACTCGGTCGCTACAAGGCCACAGTGGAACCCGGCCTGAAGCTCATCCTCCCCGTCGTCCAGTCGCTGACCCGGGTCGACATGCGCGAGCAGGTCATCGACGTGCCGCCGCAGGAGGTCATTACCAAGGACAACGTGACGGTGACCGTGGACGCCGTCATCTACTACGAGCCGACCGACGCCCAGCGCCTCATCTACAACGTGGCCAACTTCATCCTCGCCGTGACCAAGCTGGCCCAGACCAACCTGCGCAACGTGATCGGCGACATGTCGCTCGATAACGCGCTGACGTCGCGGGACAACGTGAACGTGGCCCTCCGGGAGGTCCTCGACGACGCCACCGACAAGTGGGGCGTCAAGGTGGTGCGGGTCGAGATCCAGCGCATCGACCCCCCGGTCGACGTCATGGACGCCATGCACGAGCAGATGAAGGCCGAGCGGAACCGACGGGCCGTGGTGCTCGAGGCCGACGGCACCCGGGAGGCGGCCATCACCCGGGCCGAGGGCGAGAAGCAGGCGGTCATCCTGGCCGCCGAGGCCGACCGGCAGCAGGCCATCCT
>MDTE01109251.1_pt1 | contig 10706 bp, 8 predicted proteins | sample 811231 | NCBI WGS metagenome assembly MDTE01 (sample SAMN05326651, study PRJNA326480) | marine metagenome | isolation source: seawater | place: Indian Ocean: Red Sea | collected 2010 | reverse complement strand
TTATTGTTTCATTATCTTCTAGTGTAGGAACTTCTAGCGTTGTTCCCAATGCTGCATCTGTAACATTTATGGGCTGTTCATATATGATATCGTGGTCTCTTCTTTGGAAGATCTTATGGTTTGCCACTTTTACTTCTACGTATAAATTACCTGGAGGGCCACCGTTGCCTCCAGAATGCCCTTCTCCGGTTAACCTTACTTGGGTTCCGCTTTCTATGCCAGCTGGCATCTTTACTCTTATCTTTCTATCTCGACGTTCACGGCCGGAACCTTTGCAGTTCTTACATGGATGAGTAATCGTCTTGCCCTCACCCTTACACTGAGGGCAATTACTCACCTGGCTAAATTGGCCAAATATACTTTGTTGAACCCGCCTAACTTGCCCAGATCCATTACAGCTTTTACATGTGATTGGTGAATTACCAGGTTCACTCCCATCTCCATTGCAATGCGAACATGGTTCAATTCTCTTAATTTCTAGATCTTTTTCTACGCCAAAAATAGAGTCTTCGAAGGATAGACTAGATAGAGTTTGTACATCTCCACCTCTTTGAGGAACTTTTCTTGAGTTGGCTCCGAATCCTCCAAAAAATGTGTCGAATATATCCCCGAAACCTGAGAATGGATCAGATCCTTCGAAGCCCCTATTACTCCAGCCGCTTGGACCACCAACCCGGCCGAATCTGTCATACTCGGCTCTTTTATTTGGGTCGCTTAGCACTTGATAGGCTTCATTTATTTCCTTGAATTTATCTTGGGCATCTGGATCTTTATTCCGATCTGGGTGATATTCAAGCGCCAAACGCCTAAATTTAGACCTAATCTCTTCCTGCGAAGAACCTTTGGATACTCCAAGGACTTTGTAGTAATCTTTATTTTCATTCATATCGTTATTCTCTTGTCGCAAAACACCAACTTATATTATATTTCAGCTTCTTATCTATGTAAAACTATTTCTAGAACTTGCTTGGCTTAGATAGAGGTTGGTGTTAATATCCAACCAGTGTTCTTATTCCAGTAGAGGGTATTCATATGTCTGGTCCATTAGAAGGAAAACTCATTCTTGATTTGACCCATGTGCTTGCAGGTCCGTTTGCCGGGATGATATTGGCTGATTTAGGTGCAACTGTCATAAAAATCGAGAAACCAGATGTTGGTGATAGATCTAGGGGCACTGGGCCTTTTATTGGTGAGGAAAGTAGTTACTTTATGAGTGTAAACCGGGGTAAATTAGGTCTCAGTATAGATTTGTCACAGGAAGATGGTAAGGAATTGTTTCTGAAGTTGGTACAACAAGCAGATGTAGTATTAGAAAATTTCGTTCCCGGTGCTATGAAAAGATTAGGTTTAGACTACGAGTCACTCAAATTAAGGAATTCACGGTTGATTTATGCTGCTATATCTGGTTTTGGCCAGGACGGACCTTATTCTAGCAGATCGGCCTTGGACATAATTGTCCAAGGTATGGGGGGCATGTTGAGCATTACTGGAGAGCCAGGAGGTCCTCCGATAAGGCCAGGAAACTCACAAGGCGATATAACCGCTGGTTTATTTGCAGTGATAGGTATTCTTTCTGCCATGCAAGAGAGAGAAAAGAGTGGATTGGGGCAGATGGTAGATATTGGTATGTTAGATTGTCAAATAGCAGTGTTAGAGAACGCATTCACTAGATATTTGGTTACAGGGCAAACCCCTGAGCCGTTAGGAACAAGGCACCCATCTATTGCTCCTTTTCAGGCGTTTCAAACTAAAGATGGATATATCACTGTCGCAATGACCGGTGGCAAAGATAGGTGGCCGTTATTCTGCGTTGCCTTGGATCGGATCGACTTGATTGATGACCCTAGATTCTTGGATGGATGGTCCAGAAGTCAAAACTATGATGAGTTGGCGCCAATTTTGTCTGAGATAATGCTTAGGAAGACAAGTGAGGAATGGCTTGGTCAATTTGAGGAACTGGGGATAATTTGCGGGCCTGTAAATACAATAGATAAAGTTGTAGAAGACGAACAAGTCGAATATAGGGGCATGATAAAGGATATAGACCACCCTAGACTAGGTTTGATCAAAGGTATATCTAGCCCAATAAATTTGAGCAGAACTCCAACGGACGCTGGTGGCTATGCTCCCATGATGGGGGAGCATTCTAGGTATATTTTGAGGGAAATAATTGGAGTTCCTGAGGAGTATATTCAAGACCTAGAGACCCGAGGTATATTGTCTGGGATTGATTCTTAGTCAGGTTGTGGCTTAAGCAATAGATGATAAATATTATCCATTATTCCATGGCCATAAGTTATCCCAATCCCAAGATGTATGAGGATATCGTTGTGACATGAAATCTAGGTTATTTCTTGTGATCAAAGGTGTTTCAGGAATCGTAGGGCTTTTTGAACTAGGATTGTTGTTTAATGGGCTTTCGTGATTGAATCCATGCAATACAACTGAGCCACTTATGCCTTTGACTTGTGCCAATACCCTGAAATCACCCATGCTACCTGGCTTGATTAGGTTTAGCATCGCCATACGATTAGAGTCTGATTGCATTTGGGGCAGGGATCTTATTCTTAAGTTATACATTAGATTGTTGAAGCCTAGGTTGATAAGGAAATCCCTCTGACTGGAGAAACCTGCTATCCTTAATCCTAGAGATTCCCCCTTTTCGATTATAGGCGTGAAATTCACTAATGATGTTATATCCTGGGACCCTAGTCTGATATATGGATTTTGAACATATTCATGTCTGTAATAACACCTAACCGTTCCTAATGCATTAGCTTTGGAATATATTTGATTAGCAAGCCCTCCGTAATCTATAGTGAGAATTAATCCCTTTTCTAGGCAAGAGTTTATGTTTTCTACCCAACTAAGTTGCTTTAGGTTGACCTCTCCCGTAAATCCACTTGGCAGATTAGAAATATATTCCTCAAGGTTTTTTCTAATTTCTGGTGTAGATGGCGTGTCTAATATTTCTTGGATTTCACCACTTGCATTCATCTCTAGGAAGATTTCTTGTATGTCGCCATTGTTTACAACGAATCTGTGAACCGGAAAAGCGTCTATAAGTTCGTTTGATAATATGCATCCGGTAAGTCCTTCAAATGGAAGGCTTTCAGCCTTAACGAAATTTGTGTCTTTATCGTATTCTGATATTGATGGATTCCTGTAGTCTACAGATATGTATTCTATGCTATTCCTGAACGAAGAGTTAAGCTTTTCTGAATAGGCTAGGATATCTTCTCTTAAAGCGCCAGAACCACTACCCATTTCCAAAACATGAAACTGTGTTGGTTTACCAATTAAATCCCATATCTGTTCCAACTGAAAGGCCAATAATGCTCCAAAGCTTGGATGGGTAGTAGCTGCAGTATAGTAGTCAAGGTCAGTGACATTTGTAGCCGAAGTATAGTATCCGAGGTTTGGATAGAACATCACTATTTCCATAAATTCTGCAAAAGTGATCCTGCCAGTGTTCTTTATCACATCTCGGATTTTCTGATCTGTATGTGTTTGCATAATAGTGGTAGATGGAGATATCAAAAGGGACGCCATACATGGCGTCCCTTTCGATATCTGTAAGTTACAATTTGAGTTCTATCCTCGTTGTTCTATTGGTAGGTACTCTCTGTCATATTCGCCTTCATATTTCAGAAGTGGGCGAAGCAGTATGTTGTCAGAATATTGTTCAATTACCTGTGCTGTCCAGCCGGGTACTCTTCCCATTGCAAATATCGATATGAATAGATCTTTAGGAATATCCAAGAGGTGATACATCGCACCAGCCCAGAAGTCCACGTTTGGGCATATTCCTTTGGAGGCATAAGGTTCCATAACTTCTGCAACTTTGCTTAGTATCCTGAACCACTTTGGTTGGCCTTTCTTGGCTCCAAGCTCCTCGCATTCTTTTTGCAGATGACGTGCCCTCGGGTCTTCCACTAGATATACTCTGTGGCCGAATCCCATTATTCGTCCGCCGTTTTCAAGTATGTTCCTGGTGTATGGCTCAGCATTGTCCTCTGAACCGATGTCCAAGGAGAATTTCATTACTTCCTCTGCTGCGCCTCCGTGTGAAGGACCTTTTAGAGTTGAGATTCCGGTTACTATTGCAGAATGCAAGTCTGATACGGTGCTTGCAGTTACCCTTGCTGCAAATGCTGAAGCGTTTATTCCATGCTCGGCGTGTAATACAAAATCCTTGTCTATTAAACGAGATTCATCTTGGTCGGGCACTTTGCCTGTCAACATGTACAAGAAGTTAGCTGCCTGATTCAGATTTGGGTTTGGTGGAACAGGATCTAATCCTTGCCTGATTCTGGAATGGGCGGTCACAATTGTAGGTGCCTGAGCTGTTAGACGTATACCTTTTCTCATAGTCGCTTCTATGGAATTGTCCTCGGTATCTGGCTCGAAGCTCGAAAGCGCTGATACAGCTGTTCTTAGTACATCCATAGGATGTGATTTTTGAGTAACTCTGATGATATCAATTACTTCATTGGGTATCTCTCTATTGGCTCTCAATTGACTGTCAAATTCTTCCAGTTGAGATTTTGTTGGCAGGTTACCGTTTAGTATCAGGTAAACTGTTTCTTCGAAGTTAGATTTCTCAGCTAAATCATGTATATTATACCCTCTATACATGAGCCGTCCTTCTGCTCCATCTATGAAACTAGAGTTGGTCTTATCTATTACTACACCCTTCAGCCCTCTGTATATAGTATTATCTGTAGTCATCTGTTCCACCCCCAAATATAAGTAGTATCAGATGATTATACTGACAGCAAGATATAGCTGCAATGGTCTGCGAGCTATTGGAGCGATAGGCAAAACCTATCGCCCGATAGCTTAGGTCTGTTCTTTATGGAGTGCGTATAAGTATTATTTCAATTTATGGTAATTGCAATTAAAAATGGGCTATTGTCAAAGCTTTTCATTACTGTCGAATTAGCTATAATATATTCATTGACAAGGCCCTTAAGCCGGTGATAGAGTGATATCCGATTGGGTAGCTATTTATCAAATAGAACGGCGCCATGTTGGGTACTAGACTACTACTGAGGGGGAGTAGATGCGCAACAAGGACTTCATAGTAAGATTTGCAGGCGAGGGAGGTGGAGGATTAGTGACCTCCGCTGAGCTCCTGGCTCAGGTTACCGCTCAGGTAGGTTATCACGTTAAGACATTCGTCACATTTCCGTCTCAGATAATGGGAGGGCCTACTTTCGCCCAGGCTAGGATTTCTACAGATCCGGTTCTGAGCTACGGAGATCAACTTGACGTCTTGGTAGCTTTCGATAGAGAAGCGTATGATACACATCAAGAAGAAGTGAGGGATGGTGGCGTCATCGTTTACAACTCAGGCGACTTCAACCTTGAAGCAGATGGTAAGAGTTTCGGCATGCCAATAGACGACTTAGCCAAATCTACAGGTAACGCAAGAGCGGCTAACATGGTACTTCTGGGTGCTATATCCCACTTAGTGAATATGCCAGAACACTATCTTCCAGAATTCGTTACCAAGAGGTTTACTAGAGGTAGGCCTGGTGATGAAGAGATCATAAGGGCAAACATAATGGCTCTGTCCCTGGGTCGAGAGGAGGCTAAGAAAAGTGGTTTCAGCCTTGGAGACCTAGAAGACCCGAACCCTCCAGAAGAGGGCCAAATAATGATCAAAGGCAATGATGCGTTATCTATAGGAGCCATAGCGGCCGGGGTAGAATTGTTTGTAGGTTACCCCATATCTCCTGCTACTACTATACTTCAGTACATGGAGAGAAACCTGATTGGTCCAGGAAAATTCGTATACCAGGCAAGCTCCGAAATAGAGTCAATAAATGCAATTGTTGGCGGAGGTTATGCCGGGAAACGGTCTATGACTTCTACAGCAGGGCCAGGCTTCAGTTTGATGAGCGAAGGATTAGGCATGGCATGGATGGCCGAAATACCGGTTGTAGTTGTAGATGTACAAAGAGGAGGTCCCGCTACAGGTCTTCCAACTAAAGTCGAGCAGTCAGATTTACTTGCAGCAATTCATCCAGCTCATGGCGATGTCAGTCTTCCTGTGATAGCGGCAGGTACAGTACAGGAGTGCTACGAAGCAGCAATAATTGCACTTAACTGGGCGGAGAGGTATCAGGGACCGGTAATTTTGCTTAGTGACCATGGCTTGTCTGAGCAGGTTCAAAACCTTCCAAAGTTTGACGTTGACAAAGTGGTTCCGGAAAGACGCAAGATTTACCAAGGTCAGAATGGTTACGAGAGGTATGCAGGATTGGAGCTTTCACCAATGCCTATCCCTGGTGGACCAGGCTCATATGTTGCTAATGCCAGTGAGCATGATGGAATGGGTGACACTACGCACCTTCCTATCAGACATATTGAGATGACAGAGAGAAGATTTAGTAAACTCAAACTGCTTGAAGATGATAACTATGAAAGTGAAAATACCGATTCCAAAATAGCGGTTATGACGTGGGGAGGCTCGAAGGGAGCTACGAGAGAGGCATATAACACACTGATGTCTCAAGGACAAAATATAGGTTGGTACTACACTATGCAGCTGAACCCACTGCCTCCTAAACTTCTTGAAGAATTGAAAACTAAAGACTTAGTTATAATACCAGAGTTAAACTACTTAGGTCAGTTCTCATCGATACTGAGATCCAAAGGAGTTAGAGCTCAATCAATAATTCAATACAATGGTAAACCATTTAAAGTTAGTGACCTTATAAACTGGATCACCCAGTTAGTTAAATCTCATGATGAGGAGTTGATTAAAGCATGAGCAAGAAGAATCCTGAGTACGATTTCAAGTGGTGCCCTGGCTGCGGGGATTTCGGAGTTAAGCGTGCTATAGAGTGGGCAATGGAGAAGCGTAACATAGCCCTAGAAGCGCCTATGGAAAACACAGTAGTCGTAGCAGGCATAGGGTGTTCGGGTAATTTGGTTCATCTCCTTGATGGGAATCAGCCATTTGGTATACATGGTCTTCACGGCAGATCATTGCCGGTTGCCTTTGGTGTCAAGGGAGGTAATCCTGACTTAAATGTTATTGTAGTCTCAGGTGACGGTGATTTTCTTAGTATTGGTGGTGAACATATTGCACCTCAAGCACAGCGGAATGTTAACCTTACTGCAGTAGTTATGGACAACGGGGTATACGGTCTTACAAAAGGTCAAAGTTCACCCACGACAATATTTGGAGAGATTACACCATCGACACCTTACGGCAAGATAGAACAGCCCCTGAATCCGTTGGAAGTCTACCTGTCACTTGGAGTGAATTTCGTGGCCTCTGGATTCTCGGCTAACCCGCGGAAACTTGCCGATCTAATAAATGAGGCTATGAGTTACGATGGGTTCTCTATAGTACATGTTCAATCTCCCTGTACTACATACAATGACACCTTCTCCGCATTGAAAGGTAATGCTAAGCAGGGAATAGCACCTGTAGCATGGGATGTTGACGATGACTACGATCCGAGCGATAGGCAGAAGGCCCAACAGCTGATTGCCAGTGGTGGCATACCTCTAGGTGTAATATATAAGAATCCTGATTCTGTATCCTTGGACACTAGAACACGCGAAATGGCTGAAAAGGTAAAAATTGGAGACTTAAATCAGCAGCTAAATGCGTTTGCTATCTAATTCATACAGAGGCTTGTACTGGTCGGAGAGAAGCGTAGCCTGCCAGTTTACAGTCAGGCCGGGTTGCCCTCACCTTGGTATTTAGATGGACATTTAACTATTATAGAGTGAGCATTGAATATGCCGTTTGCACTGTATTTACCCTCTAATAGTATCTCCGAATGTTCGTTGAAAAATAGGTCAGGTACTATGCCTTTGTATTTGGCGTATATGCTATGTTCACCATCAGTAATTGTAAATTCGAGTAGAGTAGCATCGTCTTGCCTCTTAAAGGATGCAGGTACCAGGTTGCCATTTACCCTTACATTCTTATCATGAGCTTCTGAGCCCTGGTCTATTAGCTCTCCTATAGTGAGATAGTAAGACGAGGCTCCTTGGAATGCATTGAATCCTAGGTATATCATAGCCATGATAAATATACCTACTGCTATTACAATCTTGCCTCTGCTAGCCAGAATGGATTTCTCTATATTCTCATCTGGCAGCCCATAAGGATCTGGTTGATTCATAGAAAATGTTCCTAATGTATTCTTGATATATTGTGACTACGGCATCATGTTAACTGAATACGCAGATAGGGTCAACTAGCCTATACTAAACACCGTATACAAATCTGTTTGATATATTTGTGGGCATAGTAAATTAGAATTGATTGTATCCATTCACTATAGGTAGTCTTCTATCTCGCCCGAATGCCAATTTGGTTATTTTTACACCTGGGGGAGCCTGGCGCCTCTTGTATTCGTTTCTATCTACTAATCTTATGATCTTGTGGACCAAGTTAGGAGCAAATCCTTTAGAAACGATCTCCGTATAGCCCAATTCTTTCTCGATGTAGGCTTCAAGTATATCGTCCAACATATCGTAAGGGGGTAGTGTGTCTTGGTCGGTTTGGTTTTCCCTTAATTCTGCACTTGGAGCTTTAGTTATCACATTCTGTGGAATAACTCGAGGAGATGTAGGCCAGGAGTTTCTATAGTTTGAAAGCTCATAGACGAGGGTTTTAGGGACATCTTTTATCACGGCAAATCCGCCAGCCATATCTCCATAAAGAGTCGTGTAGCCTACCGCAGTTTCACTTTTATTGCCAGTTGTTAGAACTAGATGACCAAACTTATTAGAAATTGCCATCAGTATATTCCCTCTTATACGTGCTTGGAGATTTTCTTCTGCTACTCCAGGCTCCGTTTCTTTGAAGCTTTCGGATAACACGTCTAGTAGAGTTACAACTGCGGTTTCAATTGGGATTATTGATAGAGTAATTCCAAGATTAGCCGCAAGTTCTCTGGAGTCGGTTATGCTTCCTTGTGAGGAGTATTTAGAGGGCATTGCTATACCTAATACGTTATCTTTACCTAAGGCATCTACTGCAATGGTCGCTGTGAGGCTGGAGTCTATACCACCGGACAATCCTATCAGTACCTTTTTGAATCCATTTTTTTGCACATAATCCCTTGTCCCAGTCAAAAGAGCTTTATACACTTCCTCGCATCTGTTCAACTTGTCATTAATCTTAGGGATTAAATGAGGCTTGACCATGTTATTAAGGTTGATATCATTTGATGTGTATTTGAATTGTTCTACATTTCTCAGAATGTGATCTTTGTTACTACTCTTAGCATTATTAGATCTGAATTCATCCAAAGAGTCCAGATCCAAATCAGCGATCACCATATCTGGTTCCATTGGCTTGCCACGAGCTATGAGTTTTCCTCGGTAGTCAAATACCGTGCTTGAACCATCGAAAACCAGTTCATCCTGCCCTCCTACTAAGTTTACATAAGCTATGTAAACTTGATTCTCTGACGATCTGGATGAGAGAAGGGCTTCCCTCTCGACTTGCTTGTTAATGTGGTATGGGGAAGCATTAATGTTAACGATAACCTCCGCTCCATTTGCAGATTGAGTCAGTGCTGGTCCAGATGGGTGCCATATGTCCTCACATATGTTTATTGCTATATTTACGTTATTTATATTGAAGATCGGATATTGGGATCCAGACTTGAAGTATCTGTTCTCGTCAAACACTCCGTAATTTGGTAAATGGATCTTGTGATATTTACCTACCAGCATTCCATCCCTGAATATAGCAGCAGCGTTGTATATGTGTTTGTCTTGTTCATGATCTACGAAACCAATGACTACAGTTATACCAAAAGAAGAATTTGATATTTCATCTAGTTTGTTCAGATTGTCCTTGAGAAAAGAACCCTTGAATAGCAAGTCCTCAGGAGGATAACCAGTGATAGTCATCTCTGGTAATGCTATCAGATCGGCTCCCAGTGTTTTGGCTTCTTGAATGTATTCTACAGCTTTAGAGGTATTGTAATCCAAGTCGCCGACTATAGTATTAGTTTGGGCTAATGCTAGGCGCAAGGTGCGCATCTTTGATTTTCTCCTAAATGCTTTGCTAAGAAGTATAGCATAAGCCCTTGATATAGTAGCACGACCTACTCTACTACTTAGTTTGGGGCTGGTTATATATAAAATAGGATTCGTTTTGTATAATATATTCTAGGAATTTAGATGTGCCTGTAGTTGGATCACTTTCAGTATTGATCGGCTTCTAAGTTTAAACTAAGGCGCCGTGGGATATTATTAGCTACACCAATGTAGATATAGTGGGGAATTGATGTCAGAAAATTGTGTATTATGCAAGATTGCTAAGGGAGAGATAGAAACCGAATTTGTTTATAGGGATGACGTTATATGTGCGGTTAACGATATAAACCCAGTTGCGCCAGTCCATATATTGATATTCCCACTTGAACATATAACTGGAATTGATTCTTTAGGAATAGCAGATAATACCTTATTAGGGCATATAATATCCGGTTCAAAAACAATAGCGGAGATAGTAGGTATCGATGGCACGGGGTTCCGCACGGTTATCAATCAAGGTTCTGATTCAGGACAAGAGATTGAACACCTACATGCGCATGTAATTGGCGGTCAATTGCTAGGAGTCATAGCCTAGTTTTCTCAGCATTGAATAACTACTTCTTAGGGGGATTATATTGGGAGTCCAAAACGTTCAACTCGATTCTGAATACATAACCATA
>MDTE01005459.1_pt1 | contig 10706 bp, 3 predicted proteins | sample 811231 | NCBI WGS metagenome assembly MDTE01 (sample SAMN05326651, study PRJNA326480) | marine metagenome | isolation source: seawater | place: Indian Ocean: Red Sea | collected 2010 | reverse complement strand
TCAAGGCGCTCTTCCGAACCGTCGCGATGATGGTCCCGGACTACGCCATGATCGGCGAGATCATCCTCTACTCGTTCGGTTACCTCGAGGCCCGCGACATGGCGCGCAAGCTCGTCGCCACCTACAAGCTCTGTTCCGAGCAGCTCTCTTCTCAATCTCACTACGACTACGGCATGCGCGCGGTCATCTCTGTGCTTCGCGCGGCGGGTGCCGTAAAGCTCAAGTTCCCCGACGAGGACGAGTCCGTGTTGATGCTCATATCCCTGAAGGACGTGAACCTGCCCAAGTTCCTCGCGCCGGACATCCCGCTGTTTAACAACATCCTCAGCGACCTCTTCCCCGGCGTGGTCCTGCCCGAGCCTGACTACGATCACATGCGCGCCAGCGTGATGAAGGAGTGCGCAAAGGCTAACCTCCAGCCGACGCCGGTTTTCATGGAAAAACTCTTCCAGTTGTACGAGATGATCCTCGTGCGACACGGGTTGATGCTCGTCGGTTACTCCTACGGAGCTAAGACGTGCATATATCAGATGCTCGCGGGCGCGCTGAACGACTTAAAGGCGCAAAACCTACTCGACGAGAACAAGGTGAAAATTGTCGTCATCAACCCCAAGTCCATCTACATGGGTCAGCTGTACGGGCAATTCGACCCGGTGAGTCACGAGTGGCAGGACGGCGTCTTGGCCAAGAAGTTCAGGGAGTGCGCGGTGGATACCAGCCCCGATCGCAAGTGGGTGATGTTCGACGGCCCGGTGGACGCCATCTGGATTGAGAACATGAACACCGTGCTCGATGATAACAAGAAACTCTGTCTGATGTCCGGCGAGATCATCCAGATGAGCGGCACGATGAACATGATCTTCGAGGTTCAGGACCTCGCGGTGGCGTCGCCCGCGACGGTGTCCCGGTGTGGTATGATCTACGTCGAGCCCTCGAGCATGGGCTGGGAACCGCTTAAGGATTCATGGATGAACACGCTCCCGCCGCTCATCGAGCCGCACAAGCCTCGAATCGAGGAGCTGTTCACCTGGCTCGTCAAGCCCTGCATGGCGTTCGTGCGCAAGAATTGCAAGGAACTGATCCCAACCTCAGACATAAACCTGCCGGTCGCGCTCATGAACATCTTTGACTCAATGATTGACGAGTTCAGGGTTGAACTGGCGGATGGCGAGGACTTTGACGAGATCATGGCACCGAAGGATCAGAAGATATTCGTCGACTGCGTCTTCCTCTTTTCGGTCGTGTGGTCCATCGGCGGCACCACCGAGAACGAGGGCCGCGAGAAGTTTGACTTTTTCCTGCGCAAGCTCGTCGATGGTAAGGTTGATCCGTCGCCCGAGAGGACGGATTTTGACCTCGGTCCCGGTCTCGAAATTGTTCCGCCAACTGAGAAACGAGTCGCCAAGGCTTTCCCCAAGGCCACCGAGGGCAGCGTGTACGACATGCACTTCGAGAAGGACAAATTCCGTTGGACCAACTGGTTGAAAACGGTCAAGGACGAGCCCATCCGCGAGGAACTCGAATTTCAGAACATCGTGGTCACGACCATCGACACCATTCGGTACCGATACATCTTCGACGTCCTCGCCACTCACGGCAAACACGTGCTCTTCGGAGGTCCCACCGGTACCGGTAAGACGGTGTACATCAAGCAGGCGCTCGATGCGATGGACAAGGACAAATGGACCAACATCCAGAGCACGTTCAGCGCGCAGACAAACGCCAACCAGATTCAGGATATCATCGACAACAAGCTCGACAAGCGCAAAAAAGGAGTCTTTGGTCCAAGGCAGGGAACCCGCGCGGTGGTGTTCATCGATGACCTCAACATGCCGATGCTCGAGGAGTACGGCGCGCAGCCGCCGATCGAGATCATCCGCCAGTGGCTCGACCACGGCGGATGGTACGACCGAGAGGAGCTCACGATGCGCAAGCTGGTGGATATCCAATTTTGCGCAGCGATGGGCCCCCCGGGCGGAGGCCGCAACCCGGTGACGCCCCGAATGCTCCGCCACTTCAACCAAATCTCAATCTGCGACTTTGACGATAACTCCCTCAGGCGAGTGTACACCGCGATCACCGACTGGTGGTGCAGGCGAGCGAGCGTGCCCAAGGATGTCGGCTTGAAGCTCCCTGGGAAGTTGGTCGAGGCAACGCTGGAAATCTACAACACAATCAAGCGGGAGCTGCTGCCCACGCCGATGAAGTCGCACTACACCTACAACATGCGCGACATCAGCAAGGTTTGGCAGGGCGTCTCCATGATCGGCGAGGCGCCCCAGAACCAGCTCGAGCTCATCAGGCTCTGGTCGCACGAGACTCTTCGCGTTTTCCACGACAGGCTCGTGAACGACGAGGACCGAATGTGGTTCTTCTCGTTCCTAAAACAGATGGTGGACCGCCACACCGGGCAAAAGTTCGACAAGGTGTTTGCCGCGTGGGACTTCGACAAGAACGGAACCGTGGACATCGTCGAGCTCAGGCGGCTGATGTTTGCCAGCTTCATGGATGGCGCCGGTGCCGAGGGCAAGTACGCCGAGGTGAAGGATGTAGACGCTATGCAGAGGCTCGTGACGGAGCAGCTCGTGGAGTACAACCAGAGCGGGAAGATGCGGATGGATCTCGTGCTGTTTCTGTACGCGGCGGAACACATCTGCCGAATCTCGCGCGTCATTCGGCAAGACCTGGGTAACGCGCTGTTGGTTGGCGTGGGCGGCTCGGGTCGCCAATCGCTGACGAGGATCGCCGCGTTCATGGCTGAATTCGAGGTGTATTCGATCGAGATCACGAAGTCGTACACCCAGGTTGAGTGGCGCGATGATCTGAAGAACGTCCTGCGTAAGGCTGGCGGCGAGGGTTCACCCACGGTTTTCCTGTTCAACGACACCCAGATCAAGATGGAGTCGTTCTTGGAGGACATCAACAACATCCTGAACACCGGCGAGGTGCCCAACATGTTCGCCAAGGACGAGACCGCGCAGGTAATCGACATGGTCACGCCCAGGGCCGTAAAAGCCGGCGTTAACGCGGGTTCGCGCGCTGATCTCTTCCAGTTTTTCGTCGACGAGTGCCGCAGGAACCTGCACATGGTGCTGTGCTTCTCCCCGGTTGGCGACGCCTTCCGCGAGCGACTGCGCAAGTTCCCCTCGCTCGTTAACTGCTGCACGATCGACTGGTTCAGCGAGTGGCCCGAGGATGCGCTCCGCAGCGTGGCGTCGCAGTTCCTCAAGGACATCACGATGGACTCGGACGCCATCCGGGACTCCACGCTGGACATGTGCATGCAGTTCCACGTGGACGTTCGCCACCTGGCTGAAAAATTCCTCGCCAACCTGGGCCGGTACAATTACGTCACTCCCACTTCGTACCTCGAGCTCATCGGCACCTACCGAAGGCTGCTCAACGAGAAGCGCGACGAGGTTCAGACGATGATCAATCGCTACGAGGGCGGTTTGGCGCAGATTTACGAGGCTGAGGACTCTGTCGCGGTTATGAAGACGGAACTCATCGACCTCCAACCGGTGCTTGAGAGAACCGCCGTCGAGACGGAGGAGATCATCAAGCAGGTCAACTTGGAGACGGTCGACGCGGACAAGGTAAAGGCGAGCGTCGCGAAGGACGAGGCGTACGCCGCGGAGCAGGCTGCGAACGCGGAGGCGATCAAGGTTGAGTGCGAGACAGAGCTTGCCGCTGCCATCCCTGTCCTGGAGTCGGCAATCGCGGCGCTTGACACCCTGACCAAGGAGGACATCACGTACATGAAGGCGTACAAGAACCCTCCCGAGGTTGTCAAGCTGGTCATGGAGGCGGTCTGCATCCTGCTCAAGGTGAAGCCGGCGATGGTCAAGGATCCCAAGGGTGGGGTCAAAAAGATTGCCAACTACTGGATTCCCACCATCAAACTCCTAGGCGACTCGCAGTTCCTCGATAAGCTGAGGAGCTACGACAAGGACTCAATCCCGAACAAGATCATCAAGCAGATCAAGCCCTACGTCGCGAGGCCCGAGTTTCAGCCCGAGAAGGTCAAGGAGGTTTCGGCGGCTGCGTACGGCTTTTGCTGCTGGGTCCGCGCCATGGAGGCTTACGACTCCACGGTGAAGGTTGTCGAGCCGAAGAAGAAGAAGTTGGCGCAGGCGCAGGAGGAGTACGAGGGTCTCATGGTCGGTCTCAACGAGGCGCGCGGAAAGCTGAAGGAGGTGGAGGATAAAGTCCAGGCGCTGAACGATAAGCTCGAGGCGATGCAGAACAAGAAGGCTCAGCTCGAGTTTGACTACGACATGTGCGGCAAAAAGCTCATTCGCGCCGAGAAGCTCATCGGCGGATTGGGCGGCGAGAAGGAGCGCTGGAAGCAGGTCGCGGCGGGTCTCAAGGTTGACTACACCAACCTCACGGGCGACGTGCTGCTGTGCGCGGGGTACATCGCGTACCTCGGCGCGTTTACCCAGCCGTACCGAGATGAGGTGCTCGGCAAGTGGATCGAGCAGTGCAAGGCAGGCGGCATCCCGTGCTCTGACACGTTCAAGCTCATCACAGTGCTCGGTGAGCCGGTGAAGATTCAGCAGTGGGCCATTGATGGTCTGCCCAACGACTCCTTCTCCGTGGACAACGCCATCGTGATGAACAAATCCAGGCGCTGGCCTCTGATCATCGACCCGCAAGGCCAAGCGAATAAGTGGATTCGCAAGATGGAGCAGCCGCATAACCTGGTGGTCGTCAAGCTCACCGACGGGGATTTCATCCGCAAGCTCGAGAACGCGATCCAGTTCGGAAACCCCGTGCTCCTCGAGAACGTGGGCGAGGAGCTGGACCCTACGCTCGAGCCGTTACTTCTCAAGTCGACGTTTAAGCAGGGCGGTCAGATGGTTATCCGACTGGGCGACTCCACCATCGAATACCACCAGGACTTCAGGTTCTACATAACCACCAAGTACCGCAACCCGCACTACTTACCCGAGATCAGCGTAAAGGTGACGCTCGTGAACATGATGATCACCATCGACGGACTCGTCGACCAGGTTCTCGGCATCGCCGTCGCAAAGGAGCGACCGGATCTTGAGGAGGAGAAGGCTCGGCTCACCACGGAGGGCGCCGAGAACGCGCGTCAGCTCGCGGAGGTTGAGAACAAGATCATCGAGGTGTTGGGCTCATCCGAGGGTAGCATCCTCGAGTCGGAGACGGCGATCGACGTCATCACGAACGCCAAGGAGCTCTCCAACGAGATCAACCGCAAGCAGGCCATCGCGAAGAAGACTGAGATTACGATTGACGAGACCCGCGAGGGATACAGGCCCCTCGCCGTGCACGTCGCGCACCTCTTCTTCAACGTCGGTGAGCTGTGCAACATCGAGCCGATGTACCAGTACTCGCTGGCGTGGTACGTCAACCTCTTCAACCACGCGCTTGAGTTTGCGCCGAGATCGGACGACCTCCAGAAGCGTCTCGACAACCTCATCGAGTACTTCACCTACTCGCTGTACAAGAACATCTGCCGGTCCCTGTTCGAGAAGGACAAGCTGCTGTTCTCGTTCACGCTCGCCGCGACGATCTTCACGTACAAGGGCACGCTGGACGCCGGCGAGTACCGCTTCCTGCTCACCGGCGGCCTCGGTCAGAAGCCCGGCGCCGACGACGTACCTTGCAAGTGGCTCAACAAGAACCTTTGGCTGGAGATGCTGAGACTCTCCGATCTTCCCGCCTTCGACGGATTCGCCGACGCGTTCAGGTCTAACCCCGACGCGTGGCAGCACATATACGACAGCGCCAACCCCGAGTCCGAGGCGCTCCCCGCGCCGTGGTGCGACAAGCTCGACGATTTCCAAAAGCTCATCGCGCTTCGCACGGTTCGTCCCGATAAGCTCACGCGCGCGGTGCAGATCTACGTGGACAAGAGCATGGGCCGGCGATACATCGAACCGCCGCCGTTCGACCTGGAGCAGTGCTACAACGACTCGACGTGCTTCACGCCGCTGGTGTTCATCCTCTCCCCGGGCTCGGACCCCATGGACTCGCTGCTCAAGTTTTGCGCCGCGAAGGACATCTCCATGGAGACGCTGTCGCTGGGCCAAGGGCAGGGTCCCAAGGCTGAGGCGCTGATCGCGCAGGGCGTGGTGGACGGAAGCTGGGTGGTGCTTCAGAACTGCCACCTGGCGGTGTCCTGGATGACCACGCTCGACCGCATTTGCGAGGAGTTTGTCACCAACGCCTCGCCGCCGCACGAGAATTTCAGGCTATGGCTGACGTCCTACCCGTCTCCGCACTTCCCCGTCGCCGTGCTCCAGAACGGCGTGAAGATGACCAACGAACCCCCGAAGGGCTTGCGCGCGAACATGATATCCAGTTTTCAGAACGATCCGATCAGCGACGAGGATTTCTTCGAGGGTTGCGCGAGGCCCGCGGAGTGGAAGAAACTGTTGGTGGGACTGGCGTTTTTCCACGCCTACGTGCAGGAGAGGAGGAACTTCGGTCCGCTGGGTTGGAACATCCCGTACGGTTTCAACGATCCTGACCTGAAGATTTCCCTTCGCCAGCTCCGCATGTTCCTGGACGAGGCTGGGGAGGACCAGCCGTTGGCGGTGCCTCTGAAGACGCTGGTGTACCTCATCGGCGAGTGCAACTACGGCGGGCGCGTCACCGACGCCCACGACCGCCGGTGCCTCATGTCGATCCTCACCGACGAGAACGGCGGACCGTTCCACGTCAACATCATGGACGATAACTACAGGTTCTCACCCTCCGGGCTGTACTACGCGCCGGAGGAGGGCGACCACGAGTCGTACATCGAGTTCTTCAAGCAGATGCCAATCGCGGCGGATCCCGAGGTTTTCGGCCTCCACGCCAACGCGGACATCACGAAGGACCAGCAGGAGACCGACTTGATGTGCAATTCGATCTTACTGACGCAGGGTAACGCCACGAGCGGCGGGGGTAAGAGCAAGGAGGAAACCTTGGCGGAGGTCGCCGCGCAGATCGCGGAGTCCATCCCCCCGGTTTTCGACCTCGAACTCGCCAATTACAAGTACCCGGTTGACTACTACGAGAGCATGAACTCTGTGCTTTGCCAGGAGCTCGTCCGGTTCAATCGCCTGCTCGAGGTGATCCACGCGAGCATCGGGAGTTTCCAGCTGGCGCTCAAGGGCCAGATCGTCATGACCGGCGAGTTGGACGCGTTGGGCAACGCCATGTTTGATGGGAAGATCCCCGCGATGTGGGCCAAAAAGTCGTACCCGTCGCTGCAGCCGCTGGCCGCTTACATGAGCGAGCTCGTGAGGAGGCTGGAGACCCTGCAGAAGTGGATCGACGAGGGCGCACCGCCCATGTTCTGGATCACCGGGTTCTTCTTCACCCACGCGTTTCTCACCGGCGTGCTCCAAAACTACGCCAGGAAGTACAAGCTCCCCATCGACACCGTCGTGTTTGACTTTGAGGCTATGCCCGCGAACCACGACTTCACGAAGAAGCCCGACGACGGCGCGTACTGCACCGGCATGTTCATCGAGGGCGCCAAGTGGAGCGACGAGAAGATGACGCTGGTGGAGAGCGACCCTAAGGTTTTGTTCACCGAGATGCCGGTGTTCTGGTTCAAGCCCACCACCCAGGATAAGCGAGCGGATTTTCCGCACTACCTCTGTCCCATCTACCGGACGGCGGAGCGGAGGGGCGTGCTGGCCACGACGGGCCACTCGTCCAACTTTGTCATCAACCTCACGGTCCCGAGCGATAAGCCCCAGAACCACTGGATCAAGCGCGGCGTCGCTGGGCTCCTGTCGCTGTCGTACTAAACGGGACCGTCGGAGGGTTTTAACTGTAAAATTAGCCAAACTAGACATTCGATTGACATCACCGACACTAGACATTCGACGACGCGACTATCGCCCCGTGAGCGCCCCGACCAGCACCCCCGCCCCCACAGTGAGCGCGGTGCCCACCAGCACCGGGTTATCGCCGCTCCAAAACTTGGGCGTCCGCCTCGCCTTGCGGATGACGTCCTCGAGCGATTCGTCACCCGCGTCTCTCGTCACCCCCTCCGTGTCCGAAAGCCTCGTCTTCGCCTCGACAACGCGCCCGTCCCCGTCCTCGTTCCCGTCGTCCCTGAGTAAGAACCTGGTCTCCGGGTCCACCTTCGCCAGCCACTTCTGGTAGAAGAAGCGCTCCATCTTCCGACTGTCGTCGCCCTTGAGCTCCTCGAGGTAGTCGCGGAGCCTGCCCGATCGTTTGTTCACCGCCAGGTTGACGCGCGCGCCGGGCACGAGAACGTACCACCAGTACGCCACGATGACCCCGGTGAAACCCAGCACCACCAGCTGGGACGTGAGTATGGACGTGTCCATGGGGCTCGGGACGTAGTCGGCGCCGGTCAGCAGCGCGGTGTCCGGGTTGGACGCGCGAGTGGCGACGATTGGTGGGGCGCTCGGCGACGCGAGACCGAGGCGCGGGCGGGGCGCGACGGAGGACGAGGACGGCGGGCGCGGCGCGATGGCGGACGCGAGACCGCATCGGCGTGCGCGATGTGAGGGTTGATGGGCGACAGCGCCCACCGCCGGGATGCGGACAGCCACAGCCACAGGCATGGTGGCTCAGGGAGGAGTGACGTGTAGGCACCAAACGCGCACGTGCCGAAGCGATGGCGGAGACCTGACGCGAGCGAATGTTTACCGTTGGGATTGCTCCAGTTTTGCCACAGCGGTACAGTCAGACGGCACCACCAGAGCGGACAAAATTGCAATTCCAGATCCTGACTGTTTCTCGTTCCAGTCTTCCCTCGAATTGGCCACGATTCTGGCAATCCCGAACAACAATTTTCGCTTTTTGAAAATATCGTGGGAGGGAGGAGAAACTTCTGTTGTTGACGCGCCTTCCCCATCTTCAAAGTATACGTCGCGCGCTCCGAACGCACGACCCACGGGTGACGCGAAAACGCCCCCCGTCCCCCTTCTGAAGTCGAATCGAACTTCTTCACTCACCGCGCGTGCTCGCGCGCTCTCGATAAGCGCGGTCTCCGGAGCCATTCCGAACCGCGGCCAACGCTTTTTTGAAGAAGCGGCCTTTTTTTTTTGGTTTCCCGGCAAAAAAACCCGATGCTTGGCGCGTCGCTCGTCGGGCGCGCGCCGACCATCGCGCGACTCCGCGGGGCCGACACCGCCGGCGTTCGTTCCAAACATGCGATCGCCATCGTCCATCGCCGATCCGGCGCCCGCAGGAGCGTCGTGGTGACCGCCAGGAGGTCCGACTTTACGGTTCCCGAGCGAATGCTCTCGCTCGACGACGTGCAGGTGAGAGCGCTCTCCTCTCCCCGAATCGTGACCCGCCGACCGACCTCCCTCGACTCCCAACCGGCCGCGCTCGCGGCGCGAACCAGCGCACGACGTCGTTCCCGCGCCTTCACACCCTCGCCCCTCGATTGACCCCGTCCCTCCGCTCATCCGCGTCTCGCGCGCAGAACCCTCGCGCGTCGCCGGCTTCCTCCGAGGCCGCGGCAAACAACATCGTCGCCAAGCCCGCCGTTCCCAACGCGGGCATCGTTCAGTACACGCTCACGTTCAAGACGGGCGAGAAGCGCGGCGCCGGGCTCTCCTCGCGCGACGGCGGCGTCACCGTCATGCTCATCGCCGAGGACGGCAGAGGGTTCGTCCAGCGCGTCGACCGCTACCCCCAGATGGCGGTTCCGTGCGACGACGTCAACCCCGAGACGGATTGCGAACCCATCGGCATCTACAGCGCCCCGCGGTTCGAACGCGGCGCCGAGGACACCGTGACGTTCGACGCGCCCGATCTCGGCCTCCCCGCCGCGATGTGGATCTCCCCCGAGGACGGGGGGATGTGGTACGTGGACGAGGTCGAGCTCCGATGCAGCGACGGCAGCGAGATGGCAATCGCCGCGGAGGAACAACGGAGGGGCGCCATCGTCTCCTACCCGTGCGACGACTGGGTCGGGGGAACCAACCCCGACGACGCCGCCCTGGAGCTCCGCCCCAACGGCTTCTTCAAGATGACCCCGGAGCAGCGAACGAAGATGCGCGAGGACGGTTTGCGGGAGTACGGCGAGCTCAAGTTTAAGATGCTGACGGCGACTGGCGTCGCCGTGGCTCTCGGGTGCCTCGCGACTGCGTCTCTGTCCGGCGACGGCGCCGAGCACGGCGCGGACCACCTCGAACTCATGCGATCCTTCGCGTCCGGCGGCGGCGTCGGGCTCGTCTACCTCTACATGCTCACCAGGTCGGTCGACACCATCGGCCCCGGGGACTCGGCGAAACCCTTCGGGCTCATGCTCCTCGACGCGATGACGGGCATCGCGTCGTCGGGCCCCGTTCGGTTGCTGATGCTCGCGCTGATGGGGACGTGGGGCGCGAGGTACGTGGAGGCCACCACGGGAGTGGGAGGCCACCCCCACTACGGCGATTTCTTCGCCGCCGTCATCGGGTTCTTCTCGTACAAAGCCGGGGTTCTCGTCGCGGGATTCTCCGGCGTCGATTTTACCGCGATGGACGCTGACGTGGTGGTCGAGCCGGTGCCGGTTCGCATCGCGGAGCAGCCCAGGCGAGTGCCGGGGACCGCGGTGGACGAACAGTTAAAGGGGCGCCCGGGCGCGAGGTGAGCGTTCGAGGTGAGCGGACGATCCCCGTGACGGTCGCCGAAACGGTCGGTTGGGGGGCTTCGCCGTCTGCGACGACGGTCGGGCTCGCCGCCGCCGCGCGTCTCTTCTCTCGGCG
>MDTE01190853.1_pt1 | contig 10707 bp, 9 predicted proteins | sample 811231 | NCBI WGS metagenome assembly MDTE01 (sample SAMN05326651, study PRJNA326480) | marine metagenome | isolation source: seawater | place: Indian Ocean: Red Sea | collected 2010 | reverse complement strand
CCGATCTCGTCGGCCATGTTTGGAAAGGCCGCTATCGCGGGCAAACTCAGAAATGGTTCGCTATGAGATTGCTTGCTGGTGAGGATGCGATTGAACTTGGTGACGGTCGCCATGCAGAGTTCGAAGCCTGGCGGTGGATAGAGCCCGAGCGTCTGCCAGAGGTGATCGTGCCGTTCAAGCGCGACGTGTACGAAGCCGTCGTTAATGAGTTCCTGCCGCTCATCGAGCGGCTGCAAAATGTGGATGGCGGGCCCTGAATTAGGCGACGGCGGCGTGGAGTTGGCGCGTGCGTGAGCGGAATACCTTCCAACCGAGCCGAACGATGGCGTTTGCAATCCAGCTCTGAGGGCTGATACCGATCGCCTTAAGCGTCATGTTGATGCCGCGTTCTACATGGCTATAGCGATAGTGGCTATAAGCACGCCCAGCATAGGCTCTATAGTAGGTGCGACGATCATAAGGCTGGCAGTCGCCGGAGCCACAGTAGAACGCAAAGGCGAGTTCGTCATCGTCGCTTTCCCACATGCGCGCAACGGCAGCCAACGTCCGCGCTAGAAGGGTTGAATTCTCGATCCGCCTGTAGCGTTTTGAGTAGGAGTAGAACAGCTTGTAGTGGCGGAACTCGTCGGCGGCGATGCTAGAGCAGATCTGCTTTAGCACCGGTTCGTCGACAGCGTCGCAAAGTGCACTGTAGAACGAGCTGGTGCCAACCTCGACAACGCAACGGGCAACAAGCTCACTCGTCCGTGATCCCCGTACCGATTCGGTGGCGTTGAGGGGCAGTAGATGTCCCTTTTTGAACCGTGCAAAAGCCTCTTTATAGTCCCACTCGGGATCCGCGATTTCTGCCCAGCGCCGCAATGCCGCACCGTGTTGCAGCTCCTCGCCGCCCCACTGGACGGCCGCTTCCTGAAACTCGATGTCGTCATGAAACACATTGCGCAGGTAGGCGACATAGTCGTCGCTGTGACTCTCGACCATCGACGCTGCTTTAACCGCGAGTAGGATGTCCGGATCGACCCGTTCGGAGTCGAACGACTGCCACGCGATGTCGTCAAGCGTCCAGTGCTGTCCCATTGTTACTCTCCATCAAGGGCCGGGCGCTTATCTGCAGCGGATATTAATAATTTAAGCCCTCACAATCCAGAGGGCGTGTTTTAGAGCCGCAAAGTTGTGATACACGGTGGTGGCCTAACGCCCCGCGGCTAGAAGCTCATTTAAGGTGCGTAGCTCGTCGTCGCCGCGATGGCGCTCTTCATCGCTCGCTGCGTCCTCGAGTTCTTCCTCGGCAACCTTGATGCGTTGCTCGATTGCCGTACGGTCGAGCTCAGCAATGGGGGTCGCCTCTTCAGCAAGGATTGTGCAGCGCTCGTTGGTTACCTCGACAAATCCACCGCGCACGAAATAGTGATCAGCGACACTGCCGCCGTTGTGGATTGCCACCACACCGGGACGCAGCGCCGAAATCAGGGGCTGGTGCCCAGCCATGGCACCGAAATCGCCTTCGGTACCAGGTATCACGACCATCTCCGCTTCGGTCGAAACCAACAGACGGTCCGGGGAAACCAGATCAAAGGCGATCTTGTCGGCCATGATAGGAATCCCTGTCTAGGCTGCTTCGGCAGCCATCTTTTTGGCCTTTTCAACGGCCTCGTCTATGGTGCCAACCATGTAGAAGGCGGCCTCGGGCATATCGTCATGCTTGCCCTCACAAATCTCCTTGAAGCCGCGGATGGTTTCCTCGAGAGGTACAAGCAGGCCCGGAGTGCCGGTGAACACTTCGGCGACGTGGAAGGGCTGAGATAAGAAGCGCTGAATCTTTCGCGCCCGTGCCACGGTGAGTTTGTCCTCTTCGCTGAGCTCGTCCATGCCGAGAATAGCGATGATGTCCTGGAGCGCCTTGTAGGTCTGCAGAATGCGTTGTACCTCGCGCGCGACGCTATAGTGCTCCTCGCCAACGACGCGTGGGTCGAGAATGCGTGAGGTCGAATCGAGCGGGTCGACTGCGGGGTAGATCCCAAGTTCGGCGATCTGTCGGTTCAGCACGGTGGTAGCATCAAGATGGGCGAACGACGTCGCCGGCGCGGGGTCGGTGAGGTCGTCTGCCGGGACGTAGATCGCCTGCACCGAAGTGATAGATCCCTTGTTAGTCGAGGTGATGCGCTCCTGCAGTGTCCCCATATCAGTGGCCAGTGTTGGTTGATAACCAACCGCGCTTGGGATGCGGCCAAGCAATGCCGACACCTCGGACCCAGCTTGGGTAAAGCGGAAGATGTTGTCGATGAAGAGCAGCACGTCTTGGCCTTCCTCATCGCGGAAGTACTCTGCTAGGGTCAAGCCGGTAAGGCCGACGCGCGCCCGCGCACCAGGCGGTTCATTCATCTGACCGAAGACCATCGTCACCTTGGAGTCACCCTCGAGATCAATGACCCCGGATTCGATCATCTCGTGATAGAGGTCGTTGCCCTCACGGGTGCGCTCGCCAACCCCGGCGAACACGGAGTAACCACCATGCGCCTTAGCGATGTTGTTGATTAGTTCCTGGATGATCACCGTTTTTCCAACGCCCGCGCCGCCAAACAGGCCGACCTTCCCGCCCTTAGGGTAGGGTTCGAGCAGATCGATGACTTTGATTCCGGTGACCAGGACCTCGGTTTCTGTTGACTGATCGACGAACTCCGGTGCTGGCCTGTGGATCGGAGCACGTCCCTTGGTCTCGACCGGACCACGCTCGTCAATCGGTTCACCGAGGATGTTCATCAGCCGACCTAGCGTTTCCGGCCCGGTCGGCACCGAAATGGCCTCGCCGGTGTCGGTGACCTCGTAACCCCGGACCAGACCGTCAGTGGTATCCATGGCGATTGTGCGTACTGTGGATTCGCCGAGGTGCTGTGCCACTTCGAGCACCAGTCGGGAGCCCGCATTGTCGCACTCAAGTGCGTTAAGGATCGGCGGGAGGTGGTCCTGAAACTCCACGTCAACTACCGCACCCATGACCTGCTTCACATGTCCGACAACATTGGTCGCCATTACTCTCTCCTATTGGGCCCAGGGCTGGGCCTACACGGCTTCAGCACCCGAGATAATCTCGATCAGCTCCTTGGTGATCATCGCCTGGCGCGCCCGGTTGTAGTTAAGTGTGAGCCGATCGATCATCTCGCCCGCGTTGCGTGTCGCGTTGTCCATCGCCGCCATGCGTGCCCCCTGCTCACTGGCCGCATTCTCGAGCAATGCTCGATAGATCTGCACCTCTAGATTGCGCGGCAATAGATGCTCAAGAATTTCAGGCTCGCCAGGTTCATATTCGAAATAGACGTTTGCCGACTCCCCTTCTTTGTGCTCAAGGTCGTGCACCTCGGCTGGGATCAGACGCTGGTGCGTCATAACCTGTGTGATCACTGACTGGAAGCCGTTGAAGAACACACTACATACATCGAACTCGCTGGCTTCAAACATTTCCGTGACCTTTTTCGCCACCGGCGCAACGAAATCGAAGGTCATATATTTGACGCCGGCGAAGTCGACGTCGTAGACCATATGGTCGGCGAACTCGCGGCGTAGTAGATCACGCCCCTTGCGCCCGATACACAGAATCTTGACGGTCTTCCCGTCTCCGATCAGCTCGTGAATATGGCGCCGCGCACCGCGCACGATCGACGAGTTGAAAGCACCGCAAAGGCCGCGATCAGCTGTTGCAACGATCACCAGGTGAACGTTGTCCTTGCCCGTCCCCGCAAGCATCGCGGGTGCGTTGGGTGAGTCAGCTACCGATTCTGCCAGCGTCGCGATCATCCGCTCCATACGTTCGGCATAGGGACGCGAAGCCTCGGCTTGCTCCTGCGCACGACGCAGTTTCGACGCCGCAACCATCTTCATCGCCTGTGTGATCTTCTGCGTCGACTTGACGCTGGAGATACGATTGCGAAGTTCCTTGAGGCTTGGCATTAGCGCGACTCAGACAAACGCGCTCTATGAGAACGACTTGACGAAATTTTCAAGGATGGCCTTCAGCTTAGTCTCGTTGTCCTCCGAGATAGCCTGCTCGTTGTGGATCGATTTCAGCAGATCGGCGTGCGAGGCACGCATCTCACGCAGGTATTCCTGCTCGAACCGGGTAACATCGCGCACGGCAATACCGTCGAGGTACCCCTGAGTACCGGAAAAGATCGACACTACCTGTTCCTCGACAGGCAGCGGTGCATATTGATCTTGCTTGAGTAATTCGGTGAGACGTTCGCCCCGAGCCAGCAGGCGTTGTGTAGATGGGTCGAGATCAGCCGCGAACTGCGAGAATGCCGCCATCTCACGATATTGCGCTAGCTCGAGCTTGATCGAGCCCGCAACCTGCTTCATCGCTTTGGTCTGTGCCGCCGATCCTACCCGGCTAACCGAGATGCCAACATTAATCGCTGGCCTTATGCCCTGATAGAACAGGTCAGTTTCTAGGAATATCTGGCCATCGGTAATCGAAATCACGTTGGTCGGGATATAGGCCGACACATCATTGGCTTGGGTTTCTATTACAGGCAAGGCGGTCAACGAGCCAGCGCCTGACTCGTCGCTCATCTTTGCAGCGCGCTCGAGTAGCCGCGAATGAAGATAGAAGACGTCGCCGGGATAGGCTTCGCGGCCGGGCGGCCGTCGCAGGAGCAACGACATTTGCCGATAGGCGACTGCCTGTTTCGATAGATCGTCGAAAACGATGAGGGCGTGCATGCCGTTGTCTCGGAAGTACTCGCCCATCGTGCAACCGGCGTAGGGTGCGAGGAACAGCAATGGCGCAGGTTCTGAGGCGGTTGCCGAGACGACGATGGAGTACTCCATGGCTCCGGCGTCCTCAAGGGTCTTGACTACCTGAGCCACCGTGGAACGCTTCTGCCCAACGGCAACATAGATGCAGTAAAGCTTCTTGCTCTCGTCGCCACTGGCGTTGATCTCTTTCTGGTTGATGATCGTGTCGATAGCGACCGCTGTCTTGCCGGTCTGACGGTCGCCGATGATGAGTTCGCGCTGGCCACGGCCGACGGGCACCAGGCTGTCGAGTGCTTTGAGGCCAGTCTGCATCGGCTCATGCACCGACTGCCGCGGGATGATGCCGGGCGCCTTGACCTCCACCCGGCTGCGAGCCTCACCTTCGATGGGGCCTTTGCCGTCTATTGGATTGCCAAGCCCATCGACAACTCGCCCGAGCAAACCCTTGCCCACTGGCACATCAACGATCGAGCCAGTACGCTTGACGACATCACCCTCATTGATGCCTCGGTCCTCGCCGAAGATCACGACACCAACATTGTCGGTCTCAAGGTTGAGGGCCATGCCTTTGACGCCGCCGCTGAACTCGACGAGTTCTCCGGCTTGAACGTTATCGAGGCCGTGCACGCGGGCGACGCCATCGCCCACCTGGAGCACTTGGCCGACTTCGGAAACATCGGCCTCTGTGCCGAAATTGGCGATCTGTTCTTTAAGGATTGAAGAGATTTCGGCGGCGCGTATATCCATCACGCTACCCCTTTCATCGCTAACTCGAGTTTTTGTAATTTGGTGCGGATAGACGAATCGAACATCCGCGAACCCATGCGCACTACAAGCCCGCCTATCAGGTCTACATCGACCGTAGTATCAAGCTTGATCTCCTGGCCCGTAAGTGCGGCGAGTGTTTGGCTAAGTGCGGAAACCTGTTCGTCGGACAAGGGCCTGGCCGAAGCCACGTTGGCGGTGATCTCGCCGCGATGCTCGGAAAGCATTTTATCGAAGACGTAGATCATCTGGTCGAGCACAAAAAGCCGCCGGTTCTGTGCGACAGTGCTTACGAAGCGTTTGGCGAGGTCACTGATCTCGGCGCGATCGAGGACCGCTTTGATGGCAGCAAGCTGTTCATCACGCGTCAATACAGGACTTTGCAATAAGCGTCGCAAATCCGCGCTCTCTGCGATCATCGCTTTGATGGTGTAGAGATCAGTGGCAATCTCGTCGAGTGCATTGCGCTCGACACCGAGCTCAAACAGGGCCGATGCATATCGGCCCGCGAGCCCACCCGTAAGTGAGGTTCCAGCAGCCACCTAACTGTTCCTTGTGCGCCCCGGAGGGGTCCCTAAACCTTTGGTATTCTTGAACAAATTATAGCGGGACCGGGTGTGGCGGTCCGCTGGAAAGTGCGCGATTTCTAGCATACCTCCGCGTTGGGATGCAATACGTCTGGCACGCCAAAACCGGTGCGCAGCAACGCTTTTGTATTGGTTTGAGGCCGGGTTCTCAGTCGAGCTGGAGCACGTTTCTATTGGGCAGTGGCTACCTGAAATGCTGCGCAACGCGCCTGATACATCGGAGAGTGCGATCACCTCGGCAATACTTACATCGCGGGGCCCACCCGCTAGAGAAAGCTATAGGGATCGATGTCGATTTGAACGCGAACTCGGATAGGTGGTGTGTAGGTGCCGAGCCAGTCTCTGACTAGGCCCTGAATGTTGACGTGACGCTGCGCCATCACCAGGAAGCGATGCCGATAGCGGCCGCGCAGCAGGAATAGCGGTGCGGGCGCTGGTCCAAGGATGCGCGCACCGTCTAGCCCGGCCGGGATGCGGTTGGCAATGGCGCCGCACGCCTCGAGCCCGCCACGCTCGTCAGGCGCGGAAACGATTACGGCAGCTAGCCGACCGAACGGTGGCAAATCGTGGTGCTCTCGTTCATTGGTCTCGCTGGCGACGAAATGATCGCGATTACCTGAGATTAGCGCCTGCATAACCGGGTGATTGGGCCCGTAGGTCTGGAGCAGCACCCTGCCCGGATGTTCAGCGCGGCCTGCGCGCCCCGCCACCTGGGCGAGAAGCTGGTAGGTACGTTCGGCCGCGCGCAGATCTCCACCGGTCAGGCCGAGGTCGGCATCAACGACCCCGACTAGAGTCAACATCGGGAAATGATGGCCCTTGGCTACGATCTGGGTTCCCACCAGCACGTCGATCTCTCGAGCGACCATGCGCTCGATCAGTTCGGCGGCATGGCTGGGGCTTGAAATAGTATCGCTCGCCATTATGGCCATGCGGGCGTTCGGCACTATCTCGCCAATCTCTTCGGCAACCCGCTCGACACCGGGTCCGCAGGCGACAAGAGTGCTCGTGCCACCGCACTCGGAGCAACGCTCTGGCTTGACCGTGGTGAAACCGCAGTGATGGCATTGCAGCCTGCCGGTGAGCCGGTGATCGACCAACCAGGAGCTGCAGCTTGGGCACGCCAACCGATGTCCGCATTCCCGGCAGAGTGTGAGTGGAGCATAGCCGCGGCGATTGAGGAACAACATCGACTGCTCGCCTGCGGCAAGATTATCCGTGAGTGCATCCGCAAGCTTGCTAGACAGCCATCTGCTGGCGGGGAGCTTCTCTTCGCGCATGTCTATTGCGGCAATCTCCGGCATCACTGCCCGACCGTGGCGTTGGGGCAGTTCTAGGCGCTCGTACCGCCGCCGACTGACGTTGACGAGTGTTTCGAGCGATGGCGTCGCCGACGCCAAGATGAGGGGGAAATCGCCGATCGACGCCCGTACGACCGCCATGTCGCGGGCGTTGTACATAACACCGTCTTCCTGCTTGAAGGCGGTGTCGTGCTCTTCATCGACCACGATCAACCCCAACTCGGGATAAGGCAGAAACAGTGCCGAGCGTGCGCCGACGATGATGCGCGCGCGACCAAAGGCGATGGCCCGCCAGTTTTGGCGACGCTCCCTCTGTTTGAGGTCGGAGTGCCATTCGGTTGGGCGCATGCCGAAGCGGGTTTCGAAGCGGCGTAACCACTGTGCCGTAAGCGCTATTTCCGGCAGTAGAACCAGGCACTGGCGTCCCAAGCGAAGTGTCTCAGAGATCGCTTCGAAATAGACTTCGGTTTTGCCGGAGCCGGTGACACCGTCGAGGACGCTGGTCGCGTACGCACCAGCGCGCACATGTTCGATTAGCCGATCCGCGGCGCGCCGCTGGGCCTCCGTTAGTTTAGGTGCGATACAGTTGACTGCAAGATTTTCAGTGTTTGCGCTGTCTTCAGGCAACGCAACTTCGGTCAAGCATCCGGCAGCGACCAGTCCCTTTACCACGCCATCCGTCACGCCAGCATCGCGCGCCAGCTCAGTTCGGGTACGGGGGTGCTCGGCATCGACCGTCCCGAGAACGCGGACTCGAGCCGGGGTCATCCTTTGTGGTTTCTGCCCGGTGGGTATCAGCCCGCGGCGACGGGGCGGCGCGACCAACGCATCACGAACGCTAACAACCATTCGTAACACGGATCCGGGGGGGGTCAGGGTATAGCTGGCGACCCAATCGATAAACCGCCTCAAGCTCTCGGGAAGTGGCGGTACGTCGTAGCAATCGATGATTTCCCGGAGACGCTCATCCGCTACGGCGTCTGGTTCTTCGCCCCTGTGCGATTGCCACACAGCGCCATAGACCTGGCGTGGACCCAGCGGCACCGCGACGACATCGCCGAGTTCAACATTGAGATCGTCAGGTGCCCGGTAATCGTAGGCGCAGCCCAAACCAAACGGTAGAAGCACCCGGAATCGCTTGGTTTTTCCGGTTCGGGTGCTGGCAACAGGGGAGTCCATGAGCTACACTGTGCCCGAAGTTTCCCGCCCGTACCACGCTAGTGCTTTGCAAAGTGACAGCGCTTGGCAGGGCGCTCCCACAGCGGGCGTTGCGAGTGGTTGAATGAAGTTTTTCGTCGATACCGCCGATATCGAGGAGATTCGTGACCTTGCCGCCACCGGGTTGCTCGACGGGGTTACCACTAATCCATCACTGGTTGCCAAGGCTGGGCGCGACTTTTTCGATGTTCTAGCCGATATTTGTGCGTGCGTCGAAGGTCCGGTTAGCGCCGAAGTTACTGCGATTGAGTTCGAATCGATGATCGAAGAGGGGCGCAAGCTCGCGGCACTTGCAAACAACATCGCTGTCAAGGTGCCGCTCACCTGGGACGGGCTAAAGGCGTGCCGATTGCTTACGCAGGAGGGTACCAAGGTCAATGTTACCCTTTGCTTCTCGCTAAGCCAGGCTGTGCTTGCTGCCAAGGTGGGAGCCACCTTTGTCTCACCGTTCGTCGGGCGGCTCGACGATATCAGCCACGACGGGATGGATTTGATCGCTGACATCAAGAAGATCTATGACAACTACGAGAGCTTCACTACGGAGATTCTGGTCGCTTCCATCCGCCATCCTGGTCACGTGGTCGAAGCCGCCCGTTTAGGAGCAGATATTTGCACGGTGCCGCCCGTCGTGCTGCGCAAGTTAGCCTCCCATCCGCTAACCGATCGCGGCCTGGAGCAGTTTCTTGAAGATTGGCGCTCGACCGGCCAGAAGATACTTAACTAGCATGGGTAGTGACACCAAGAATGCTCCGGCATTGAACGACCTCAGGCTCTCGGCGGCCGAGGTGTTAGGGTTCCTGCGCAGCAATCCTAATTTCCTGGCCGAAAACCCTGAAGTTTTACAAACGTTGGTACCGCCCTCAGCGAAGCAGGGTGACAATATCCTCGATATGCAGCGCTTCATGGTCGAGCGTCTGCAGAATGAAGTCGAGCGCCTCAGGGCGCTACAGGCGGAGCTGGTCCGAGCTGGCCGCAGCAATCTTTCAAGCCAAAACCAGATCCACGCCGCGGTGCTGGCCATGCTCGAAGCCCATACGTTCGAGCATGTCATCGAAGCGGTGACAACAGACTTTGCAGCGCTACTCGACGTCGACGTCGTCAGCCTGGCGATCGAATCAGTTGGTGACGATGTCCATCCCGGCCTTAAGCAGGGAGTCCGCGTGGTTGAGCAGGGCATGGTCGCAACCCTGCTCCATGACGGCCGAGAGGTGCTGCTGCGCAGTGATATCGAGGGTGAGGCAACGATCTACGGTGCCGGTGCCTCGCTGGTTCACTCAGACGTTATCGTTCGTATTGATCTTGGCGCCGATGCGCCTGCCTGCCTGTTGGCGATGGGCTCTCGGGAAGCTAAGCGATTCCATGCTGGTCAAGGTACGGAACTTCTGTGCTTCCTCGGCCGCGTGGTCGCGAGCACGATCAAGACTTGGCTCAACATTCCCAGCTAGAGCCTCTTCTTGCCGACGAGGACGGTAGGCGTTTGCTGCGCGATTGGTACGACTGGCTCCGTGCCGAAAGACAGGTTTCAGCACACACACTAAAGGCTTACACCCGCGACCTAACAGAGTTCATGACGTTTGTTGCCACGCATCTCGGCGGGGTTCCCACCAGCGCTGATCTTGCTGCGCTTCGCCCCACCGACTTCCGAGCGTTCATGGCCAAGAGGCTCGGTGACGGGCTATCGCACACCTCAATGGCCCGCGCCATGTCAGTGATTCGTGGGTTTTTCAAGCGCGCAGCAAAAACTGGGTATTTCGAAAACCCGGGGATCGGTGTGGTTCGTGCACCAAAAACCCCGGCCTCGATACCAAAGCCGCTTTCCGTCAGCGAGGCACGGGGTGTAATCGCAAACGAGCCAGACCTTGACGCCGAGCCCTGGATTCGTGCCCGCGATATTGCGGTTTTGACCTTGCTCTACGGCGCGGGATTGCGCATTTCCGAAGCGCTACATCTCAACCGCGGCGAACGACCTACCGGCGAGAGCATGCGGATCCGCGGGAAAGGAGGCAAGGAACGGGTTGTGCCGTTGTTGCCGGCAATCGTCGACGCGGTAGCTGACTATCTAGTGCTGTGTCCCTTTTCCGGGG
>MDTE01182305.1_pt1 | contig 10707 bp, 4 predicted proteins | sample 811231 | NCBI WGS metagenome assembly MDTE01 (sample SAMN05326651, study PRJNA326480) | marine metagenome | isolation source: seawater | place: Indian Ocean: Red Sea | collected 2010 | reverse complement strand
GCTGATGGTGGTCAGGCTGCTGCCCTCACTACCTCCTACAACGGCGGTGCTGTGATGGGATTGGCAGTCGGTGGACTAGGTCTGTTTGGCATCTCACTGATGTACTACTTCACCACAACCGAGTTCCTGACAGTCGCAAATGTCGCTGGCTTCGGCATGGGTGCTTCAAGCATCGCTCTCTTCGCACGTGTGGGTGGTGGAATCTACACCAAGGCCGCAGATGTAGGTGCCGACCTTGTTGGTAAGGTCGAGGCAGGTATTCCTGAGGACGACCCACGTAACCCTGGTGTCATCGCTGACAATGTAGGCGACAATGTCGGCGATGTTGCTGGCATGGGTGCAGATATCTTTGAGTCGTTCGTCGGCTCGATAATCGCCGCCATGGTCATCGCTGCAGCTAGCAGTGAGCTGGGCGCACCATACCTGATGATTCCAATCCTACTCGGAGTCGTCGGCTATCTCGCTTCGATTATTGGCGTCTTCTCGATTAGTGCCATGAAGAACATGGACGCAGGAGCCGCTTTGAGGAACACGACCTTCATCGGTGCAGCCCTCTTCCTTGTTGGCGGTTACTTCGCCCTAGATCACTACGGCCTCGACACCAATGTCATCTATGCCGTTGGTATCGGTTCCATCGTTGGAATCCTCATCGGCCTTGTGACAGAGTACTACACTGGTATCGAGGATGTCTTTGGCTTCAAGGTCAAGGCCATTCCATACATTGGTGAGGCAAGCAAGACTGGTAGCGCAACCAATGCTATCGCTGGCTTGGCTGTAGGAATGCAGTCTGTCTTCATTCCAGTTCTTCTGATGGCCATCGGTATTTTCGGTGCTAATGCAGTTATGGGCGGTGGAAACGCAGGTCTCTACGGTATTGCCATGGCTGCTATGGGAATGCTGGGAACCGTGGGCGTGACAATGACTGTCGACGCATATGGTCCAGTCGCTGACAACGCAGGTGGAATTGCTGAGATGAGTGGTTTGGGCAAGGATGTCCGTGAGATTACCGACGGTCTTGACTCCATTGGTAACACAACCGCTGCCATCGGAAAGGGCTTCGCAATAGGTAGCGCTGCTCTTACTGCACTCGCACTTTTCGCTGCGTACAAGACTGCAGCAGGCTTGAATGCAGCCGACCTAAGTCTGACCGAGCCCACCGTGGTCATCGGTCTACTCATCGGTGCTTCTCTACCGTTCGTGGTTGCGGCTATGACGATGAAGTCTGTCGGCCGTGCTGCTGAGGCCATGATTATGGAAATTCGTCGCCAGTTCAAGGAAATCGATGGTCTCCTTGAGGGTAAGGAAGGTGTTGAGCCTGACAGTGCTACTTGCGTAGATATTTCCACCAAGGCTGCTCTTCGTGAAATGGTCATGCCTGGGGTTGTGGCTGTATCGAGTCCGGTAATCATCGGTCTCTTGCTAGGTAGTGCTGCTTTGGGCGGTACTCTGGCCGGCGCTACTGCTACTGGTGTCCTGATGGCACTCTTCATGGCTAACGCAGGCGGTGCTTGGGACAACGCCAAGAAGGCGATTGAGCAGGGCGAGATTGCTGGTGCTGAGAAGGGTGACGAAGCACACAGCGCCGCAGTTGTTGGAGATACCATTGGTGACCCGTTCAAGGACACAAGTGGACCATCGTTGAACATCCTGATCAAGTTGATGAGCATCGTCAGCGTAGTCATTGCCGGACTACTATCGGCAGAGGGCTACTTGGGCGGTTTGTTCTGAGACGAGAGTTCAATAGCGCTCGACGGGACAGGGTTCACGATGCGTCGAACCCTTCTCGTCGTCCTTCTCCTCTGCGCCGGCCTGTCTGGCTGCATTAGCGGGGGAGGAGATTCCAACGATTTGGATGAGGACGACCCTTTTCAGGCGCCTGTTTGGGAGGTCGGTGATTGGTGGCTCTACACATTCACTACTCCTGAGTTCAGCGACGACACGGCTCGATTGGGGGTTACCGAGGAAGATGCCGAGGGCGGTACCGCCTACATGCTCGGAATATCCAACCACATAGAAGCTCGTCGTTATGCTGTGCTCAACCACAATCCGTTCCTCGGTCGCATTACCCATGACAATCTCTCAACCTTTGAGAACGGTGTTCCTCAACCGGTGTTCATGTTCCCATTCCAAAAGGGGGACTACTGGAATTTCACGCTGTTCTCCACCGAGTGGGACGCATCAGTCACCGAGGTGATTTTCGAAAGCAATGGGGTCACTAAACAGAGATTGGCTCTGATTACTTCGTCTGCTGCCGATGGCTCAAGACTGGACTACATGTTCGATGAGAGTTCGGGATTCCTACGCTCGATGGTATGGACCGACTCAAGCGGAGTGGTTCAACTGAACATGCAGCAAGCGACCTTCGGAACCGGGCACCAGGGTGAGGTGTGGTTCATACGAGGAGGAGACCTTTACTCTGGTTCATGGGAACACTCCAGTGGCCTTCCTGAGATCGAAGTACGTGACACCTTCTTTGTTAGCGACCACCCTAGCGGAGACTCATGGGATCAGATGATCTACTGGCTTTCGGCAGAGATGGGTGGTGGTTCTTCGACCGGAACCCTCACTCTTCGCGACCACACATCCGCAACGGCATTGGCTCGTCAGTGGGGGCCTGGTGCTGCAGAACAGGGTCAGTTGGGGACTATCCCCTATCCCAGTGGTGACTACACTCTGACACTTACTCTGACCGGCGATGCGTCCGTGTCAATCATCGTAGCCGGTGGAATCACCGAATCTTGGATGTTGTAGGTGGTCAATTGTCTGGGCACTTCGTCCTCTTGCACGGTATGACTGGCACCGCCGAGATGGTACGGCCGCTGGCTGAGCAGTTCTGTCCGGAGGGATGGGAAGTATGGACCATGGATGCTCCCTTCAAACACCCCAAGAGAGGTTTCGCATGGTGGATTAGGTCACAGCCGGCTTACCTCCCACTAGAGTCCGAAGTCATCGAACAGGTCGAGGAGTCAGTTTCTCATGTCTTACGAAACATCCCAGAAGAAGGGCCTCTGATAGTAGGTGGATTCTCCCAAGGAGCTGCCATTGCCATGGAACTTCTTCTGACTTCTATTGCTCACAGGATTGTAGGTCTCGTTATCATTGGTAGCAAGTGTGCCCGACCTCTGTTAATCTACGATAGGCTGCTCGCGCTCCCATCAGGTCGTTTGTTCTCGATGCATGGTGAGCGTGACCATATCGTTCCTCTCTCACAGGCGGATGAGTATGCAGACCTTTTCGAGAACGCCGGATGGCAGGTTACCAGAGTACGTCACTCCAAAGGACACATGGTAGACCAGTCTAATGCTCAGGAGTTGCATGACTGGCTTGAAGTGATGGTTTCAGAGATAGATGTCTAGGTTGTCGCTGCCGCCGACGAAAATCGGTTCATCGCCTCTAACATCCCATATTGCAGGAACGGTTCGATGCCCGGTCATCTGAACGACCTCGATCTGTAAACTTGGGTCGATAGACACATTGTGTTCTTCAAAACTCAAACCCTTAGCTTTCAGTAAATTCTTCGCTTTAGTGCAATAAAAGCAGACATTCGAAGTGAACATCACAAACTCCGAATCACTTGATTCCAATATCTCTAGTACACCCATGGAAGAGTCGATATCTTCGACCTCTTTCAATCCTCGTTAGGATTCTGTGCAATTTCAACCGCGGTGTGATCTAGTAAGAAAGAACCGTCCTCGTCCTGCCACCATCTGCTTCCATCTGGGCAGAGATACCAAGTTACCCCTGTTGTTTGGTCGTACTGTCCTCCGGGTGGTAGTCCAGAGTGGTCGGGAACCTTGGTTTGCTCGGGCAACATTTCCATTTCCTCCTCTTCTTCCTCGTCTTCTTCGTCTTCCTCATCGTCTTCCAATGTTCGAGCGCGGAACATCAGTACTAGTCCCGCAGCTGCAACGAGTGCTAACATGATAACAGTCAACACGATGGCAGCCACATCATTGGACGAATATCCACCAGATCCCTTGGAATCGGCTTCGTCGATGTTTTCTGGTGGTGTGTTTGGGTTAAGGGGTGGCGTGACTGTGAGGTTCTGTACGGTTTCCAAACCAACCTTGTCGACTACCTTGACATAGAGGTCTAGTTCACTCCAATTGGACCAGATTATCGCACCGTTGGAGGGGAATTCCATCCATGACTCGTTGTCCCAAGACCAGTGGATTGAATCGACGCCGCTTCCAGCTCCGTCGTTGACTTCCACTCCCACTTCCAGAACTGGTGGTCCAGCGTACTGGGCGCCATTTTGGGAGATGCTTAGTTGCGGTGCTGTTCGATCGATTCGAATCCAAATAGCACTGGCAGGGCTCGGGTTTCCAGCGTTGTCGATTGCTCGTACCTCCAAGGAATGCCGGTCATCAGAAAGCATCGATATGTTGAGGGTGGTCGAATTCGTCTCAACAGGAGCCCAGAGTCCTCCTGCCCAGCGTGTCTCATAATGCGATACTCCGGAATCACCGTTATCAGTAACGGCAGGCCATTCGAGATACACAGATTCCGCCGAAGTCCATTCTTCCTTGGCGAGTAGTTGTGGGCTGTTTGGTGGCTCAAGGTCCGGTGTTGTCTCGGTTCCGTTCAAGGTCACAAGTCGCAGACTGTAAGGTCCACCTGCGTCGCCCACTTCCCTGGCCAGACGTATGTGGTACAAACGAGAGAAGTTCTCGTCGTCCAAGTTCGTCAACTCTAGCGTGGCTAGACCGGAGGCGGCACTTATCGAACCGCTTGCAGTGACATTGCTACCGTTGTAGAGTTCAATCATGATGTCGGCGGTGTCACCTTCCAATGCGACTGCGAGCTTCTTTCCTCCTTGCACCACTACTGCGTACCAATCCGTGGTGTCCGAACCAGCCAAGCAGCCATCAATCACGACTGCTGTAGGGTTAGATCCGAGGTGGGTGGCTGAGGCGCGTGCACTTGCCGCGTCGGTGTCTGCGCCATCAGTCGCAGGATCGGTGCAACCGACATAGTCGCTCTCCACCGGTGGGGGTGCATCGCTACTGATGGATATCTTGTTGGGTGAGACAGCGATGTTGTTTGCTTCGTCGTCCTCGGTGACCTCATTTGCTGAGTCTACCACCAGTATGTACCACCAGTCACCCTCTGATTCATCTCCTAGTAGTGCGTTGAACTGTGCTTCTATCGAACCCTGCCCTGCAAGCGTCTTGTTGGTCTGTAGTATTCTGATATCATCCGAACTGATAGTACCATCCTTGGAGAGATAGATATCAATCTGGAACTGCAGAGATTCTGCACCGAGGTTGTTGGCGCTGTATGACACTTCGATTGTCTGCCCGGGCTCAGCGGCTGAAGGACCCGATATGGAGGCGGCCATCAAGTCGGTTGTTGGTGATGAGATGGTGAAGACGCTTGAAGAGCCTGAGTTGTCGTTCTCGTTGGATTCAGTAACGGCATTACCGGAATCCACTACTGCATAGAAGTGGAAGGTGCCAACCGGCGAGGTCGGTAGAGTGAGAGTCGTGCTGAACGAACCGGTGGTCTGCTTGGCGAGTGATCCGAAATTCTCGGTGTGCACCAACGAGTCTTGATGTCCCGATGGGCTGTCGACTGCTAGCAGCAACTCGACATCGAACGCTCCAGCGGCGCTGTCACCCACATTATCGATTACTACGGTCACCTGGACTGTCTGACCAGAAAGAGAGTCGCCCGGGCTGCTTACTGAGACCACTTCCAAGTTCGGTTGAGAGATGCAGACTTGTCCCGTCGAGGATTGTGCGTTGTTGTTTTCGTTCGACTCGGAGATGTAGTCGTTTACATCAACGAACATTCCCCAGTACCAACAACCGGAGGTGATTGAGGCCGGAGTGGTCAGCGATATGGTGTCTGAGTGGGTTGATGATCCAGGTATGGATATCGTTGTCGAGCCGAGATGTGGGTCGGTAGCGGTTATGGTTGAATCTTGTGACATGAAGAAATCTACATTGGTGCTTGAGACACTCTGAACTCCAGAGTTTTCAACGCTGTAGGTCAGTTGCACATTCGCTCCAGTCACTGTGCTCGCTGGCCCTGAAATGGTCTGTGCGACTAGTTCAGGGGTGCAGTCGAGAACGGTCAGTTCCTTGGTCGCGGAAGTTACGATGTTGTTGTTCTCGTCAGATTCACTGATGTAGTTCCCCCAGTCCACATACAGTCGTACATAGTAGTCCCCTGGACTCATGCTGGCGGGGAGGGTGCCGCTAACTTGGTGGGAGTAAGAAGGGACACCACCTGGACCATTGCCTTGTCCTAGGCTAGTCCAAGAACCGGTGGCACCGCTTTGTGAGAAGAGAATCTCGTAGTAGTGGGAGTTAGCGTTGACATTACCATGGTTCGAGACATCAAGGTCAACAGTGACAGTGTCTTGCTCACACAAACTTCTGGTTGACTGTGCCACTGAGACGGCATCTGCTTGTAGGTCGGGGACGGCGACGGTAATCGAAATTGAGTTACCTGACTCTGCGTTGTTCGTCTCGTCGCCTTCGCTTACATGGTTGGATGTGTCCGCGATTATCCCCCAGTAGTAGGTGCCTGCAGAGAGGCTGCTTGGAATAGTAACCTGAAGGTTTCCGGAGGAGTAAGAGTTACCCGAGATTGAGGATGCATAGTTTGAGGATCCAAGCACCGTATCCGATGAGGTGATGGTAGAATCAGTGGAGAGGTAAGCTTTCCAGTAGAACCATCCAGAGGAGTCGTCACCCAAGTTGTTGATTCTCCAACTCATGCTCACTGTGTCACCGGTGTATGCAGAAGTTGGCCCCGAAGGTGATTGAGGTTCTAGGTCAGCGGGTTCTTCGATGTCGATTCGACCCGTGTCGGCTACCACATTGTTCGTCTCATCGAGTTCCGTCACCTGACCTCTATTGTCAGCAATCATCCCTAGGTAGTAGTAACCGGGATTCATTCCAGTCGGGATTGTCACGCTGTACTTCGTACCTGAAGCGTAGTAGCCTGCCGTAATGCTCGATTGGCTGAACTCGTCCACCAAGGTGTCGCTTGTTGTGATGGTACGGTCGGTCGAGAGGTACAGCTTCCAATAGAACGAGCCCGAGTAGTCGTGTCCATCGTTTTCGATGCGATAGGTTACGGAAATTGTGTCACCCATAACCGCGGAACTCGAAGATGTACCTACATCGTCAGCGACCAAATCGGCAAGGTCATCTTCGATAGTAATCTGCGTTGAGCATAGGTAATCGTTGTTGTTCTCGTCCTGTTCGTCGACATCTCCGTCTACATCGACGATGTATCCCCAATAGTATGTACCGGGATTAATCGAACTCGGTATTCGGTTACTCGTGCTAAGAGAGTCACTACTGTAACTTCCACCATTGATGCTTGATTTGTATTGGTCGCTTCCCACTTGCTCGTCACTGGTCGTAATCGTGCTATCTGTCGAGAGATACATAGCCCAGTAGAAGGAGCCTGAAGAGTCGATGTACGAGCCACCAGGGTCGTTCTCAATGCTGATTGATATCGTTGAGTCGAGATAGTCTCCAACAACTCCGGTGGACGGTGCACTACAACTTCGGCCAGTGAGGTCGGGCGCCTCATCGATGGTTAGACGCCCTCTATCGTAGTCGTCGTTGTTGTTTTCGTTAGACTCACTCACTCTTGAGGTGACATCAGCTAATGCTCCGATATAGTACCGGCCACCGTTGATGTTGGTTGGAATTGTCACCGTTTTGTAGTAGGTGGAAGTAGTGCTACCAGAACTCATTGAGGACTTGTAATAGGTGTCTAATTCGATGTCACTTGTGGTGATTGTCGTATCAGTTGAGAGGTATATTCCCCAGTAGAATGTACCTGATGAACTAGTGCCAGCGTTCTCTATTCTGACGCTGACAGACTTGGAGTCCCCTGCGGCTGCAGATGACCAGCTTGCAGAGATGTAGTCGATGACCAGATCGGGCGAGTTTCTCGCACCAGCCAGGTTCTGAGGCAGTTCCTCATCTAGTTCAGAACTATTCTCGGGCAGCGATTCAGTAAGCAGTACCGAAAGGGAGCATAGTGCTACCAACAGCACTAGCAATGCACGAGATGTCCTATTCATGTCTAAACCTCATTCATGATTCCCAGTAATGCCATTCATCGCTCCCAGGCTCTCGATAGTACCAGTCACCTGAACCAGGGGGGTTCTCTGCCCATTCGATTCCATTTGCATCGGTTTCGTATTGGGTCGAGGCTACTTCTTGAGTGATCTCTTCCTCTACTTGCTGTTGTACTACGGGTGCGGTTTCGGCAGCAATTGATACTGCTTCTTGTCCCTCAAGGCCTGATAGTTCATCGTATCTTTCTACAGGTGTTTCTTCTTCACCATCTTCCTTTCTTCCTCTTACGAAAACCAGAGTTGCTACAGCCAACAAAAGTCCGACTAGGAATGCGGCTAAGGCTACGAATCCAGTTACCATGAATGAACCACTGCCAGACACCTCATCCTTGTCGGTTATTGGAGATGAGTCATCGAGTATTGGTGGGACATAGTCCTCGGTGATTGCGACATATCGTGAGTAGCAATCAGTTGGTCCTTCCTCGAATTCCACGCATACGGTAATCTCGATTCGCCCGTCATCTGGCATGGTTGAATAGATGTGGTTGACCTCTGTTCCAGTAGTGGTATTTCCATCGCCGAAATCCCATGTGTAGGAGTATTCATTCCAGTAGGATGCACCCAGCATATACCTGTCATCAATCTGGAAGTATACACTCTCGTTGAGGTTAGCGTAACCATCCGTAATCACATTCAATCCACAGATTGGGCACTCAGGTGGGTCGGGCTCCTCTTCGACAGGGGTCTGGTTTCCACTCTGGTTGTTTTCGGGTGGTTCAGGTAGTTCTTCTGCTTCAGGACAGCCAACACCTAGTCCTCCCTCCAAGATTCCAGCTACCAGTGGGCAAGCGTCGGGAGTAGTTCCCAGAGGGTTGTCTCCCCATCCATCACCATCAGTGTCAGACCATTGGGTGGAGTCATCGGGATATATGTCAGCATTTGTTCCTGAGGCATTGTCTCCATATCCATCTCCATCCCGGTCTTCGGTTTGCGTGCCATCGAATAGGAAAGCGTCCAAGTCGTCGTTCACTCCATCGCCATCACTGTCACGTTGGCTCTCTGAACATCCCGAGGAATCCACTTCAAGAATCTCAGTGGTTCCTTCACAGTCATCGTCTCGGTCGTTCACACCATCCCCGTCACTGTCCCTCTGGCTTGGAGCACATCCATCGCCATCGGCCGTTTCGTCTGAGGGTGTGCTGTCGCAGAGATCGAAGATATCCGCTACACCATCACCATCCAAGTCACTGGAAGGATCCGCGCAACCGTCGCTCTGAACCACCGTTCCTGGAGGCGTATCCGGACAGGAGTCCGAGTGGTCGGGTACTCCATCACCATCATCATCCCGGGTTTGTCCTTCGATGTTCAGACAGCGAGATAGGAATTGGGAATCGAGGCCAACCGCTTCCAAACAGATGACATTCCAACCTGTCTGGAGTGATAGGATAACGGCCTGCTGGCTCCACAGAGTGACACCCATCACCGAGTTTCCATTAAGGGTCCAGTTACCATATGTCGCGTTGTTGATGACATAGTCAATTGTTACTTGGTCATCGAGAATCGCACTGCCGTTTGAGGGCGATATCAGAGTTACCTCCAATGGTGGAGCTACTATGGTGAAGTTGCTACATACCGCAGGGTGAGCACCATCCAGTCCCACCGGTTCGATGCAGACTGAGTGACTTCCCCATGAAAGTCCAGTGAAGTTACGTGAGGTATGGTTTAGCAGGACAGAGCCGAAGTCGTAGCCATCCATTGTCCAATTAGCAGAGGTTACATTCGAGTGCGAGTAGACAACGGTCACAGTTTGACCGAATATCGATGCCCCATCGAGTGGATCAGTGATTGTCACAGATACAGGAGGAAAACTTCTCCAAATCCAGATGCAATCGGTGTCAACGAGGTTACTAAGTCCATAACCAACAATGCATAATGTGTTGTTTCCATATTGTAGACCAGTAATCTGGAAGATGGTCGCATTGAGATTGACTGGTCCGACATTGATGCCATCGAGTTGCCAAATCCCAGAAGTCACATTGGAAACGCTATATTGCACCATTTGGGAAGTGGTCGTCGGTGAAAGTACGGTTCCACTCTGGGGTGAACTTATGCTAACCACTGGGAAGTAAGGAGTCATCTGGAAACTGAGGCAGAACACATCTTGCTGGTTACCCACGCCCGAAACATGCGCGCATAGATTGTGCCAACCCATGCTCAACCCCGTCAAGTTGACTTGGCTTCCTGTTGTATCGAATGTTGAATGATAATTACCATCAATCCACCATTCTCCCAGCGAGACCATCATGTGGCTATAGTTCACAGTTAGGTTGTTTCCAACATGCGAACTTCCGTTAAGTGGGTTGGTGAAGTCGACGCGTATTCGCGTGCAATCCATAGATAGCATGTTCATTGCAGGCGTACTCCATCTCGGACAGTAGTTGACCCAGTTACCACCATTGTTGTCATGGATGTCCTCGATGAGAGTGTCAATAACGGTGCGATTGTTGCTGCCCCACCAGTTGTATGAAGCAGTCATGCGATTGTTCTGATAGGTATACTCAATTCCAGTCCAGCCGTTGGTTGGTGCGAACGAGTTGTTTGCTACGACCCACTTTCCATAGGACCCCGAGCCTGCCTTGATGAAAGCAGTCCCCCTC